>PPFU01000049.1_pt1 | contig 10875 bp, 10 predicted proteins | sample 1535991 | NCBI WGS metagenome assembly PPFU01 (sample SAMN04901290, study PRJNA319586) | Hypolithon metagenome, whole genome shotgun sequencing project. | isolation source: Antarctic Hypolithon | place: Antarctica: Miers Valley | collected 2014 | reverse complement strand
GACGGATTGCGCTGTCTCAGCCATTGCGTGAAACCGACGCCCGCAAGTGACCACCACGTGGTCGTCGCGGAATTCGAATTCGTGGGGTAGGATCTGCGAGCCTCGCTGTGCCATCCGTTCGTCGCGTGACGCGAGGCGTCGGCGCTATTTCTTACTCTTCCGGACGACGTCCTTCTCGGCTTCGCATTCTTCTTCGATCCTGGTGCGCTCGCTTGCGAGCTGCTGTTTGATTTTTTCCGCTTCCTCCAGTTTCTGATCCGCGAAGGCATCGTTGAGCTGCTTCTTCAGGAAGATTTCCCGCTCAGCCAGCTTGCCCTTGTAGACCCGGTCGATCTCGGCAAGGCGCGCTTTCTTTTCTGGTGTCAAGGGAGCCGAGGCAGACGGATCCGACTTCGCGAGACGTTCCATGGCCAATTCGTAAGCACTTTTCATAACCGAATGAAACGTGAGGTCCGGCAGATTGGAATCAGGAAAACGCAGAAAGTAACGGTTGAGCAATGTGGGTGAATCACTCACCACCCGTTGCGCCCGACCCTTACTCCGTCGCTTCCGCTTCGCCAAATTCTACCCCAAACAAGAGGGTCAGGGCCACGATCGCGAATGGCGGCCACCAACCGCCGCGGTCGCTCGCCCAGCGCGAGGCATAGCCAAGGACCAAGGCGCCAGCCAAGGCGAGGAACGCCGCCGGTCCGATCCAAGTGTGTGTGAATCGCGCCGGGTGCCAGGCTCCGGGCGCCGTGGCCGCCAGCCGGACCATGAACTCGATCACCGCCAAAGTCAGGACGGCAGCATGATTAAACAGCGCATTCAGGGTGCCGGCGCCGAGTAGCCCGGTGACCAGCGAGGCGAATCCGCCCAGGACCACGACGATTGCCGCCGGGATGAGGACGAGGTTTGCGAGCAATGCGGCCGGCGTGAATATTTGAAAATACAGCACGCCGCACAGAGTGCTCACGAGCGTCGAGGCCAGCCCGATGGCGAGCGCCGAGCCCACTTTGCGATGCGCGGCGTCCAAGCCATGATGATACCAGCGCCACATTGCCGGCGGCAGCAGGCGAAACCAGACCCACCGTTCCTGCCACGCATCCGCGAGCGGCAGTCCCAACAGCAACAACGTCGCCACGATGCCGTAGCTCAATTGAAAACTCGCGCTGAAGACCTGCAGAGGCCACGCGAGGACCACGATCAAGGCTGAGGTGGTGAGTGCGGCGAGGGGATTTCCAGGGGCCCGCAACAGTCGTGCACCATCGAGGAGCGCAACCATGAGAAACGCGCGCACCGCCGATGGTGTTCCACCGGTGATGTCGACATAGAGCCACAGTGCGCTGTGACCGACGAGAAAGCGGACCAGCGCGGGGAAACGCAGCAGCCCGAGCAAGGCCTGCACCCCGAGCGCGATCATGCCGATGTGAAGACCGCTGATCGCAAACAGATGCAGGGTTCCGCTACGCAGGAACACAATGTTTTGCTCGTCACTGAGTTCGTGTTTTTGCCCTAGCATCATCGCGCGGAAGACCGCGGCGAGGTCGGGACGTTTCTCAACGACGCCACGCGAGAGCAGATTCGAGAAACGCTCCAGCTCCCGGTGGCAAAACTGCCGGTACCTCGAGGCCGAAGTCACCGTTGCGAGCACGCGGCCCCGGGTCAGTCGGAAGTTCGTCCCTGCACTGGCCAGATACCCATCGAATGAGTCTCGGGCCGCATCCTCTGGCACGGCCGTAAGCACGCCGAGCGCGGTCAGAACCGTACTCCGAATCGGCGGTAGTTCGCCGGGCTGCACGTCCAAGGAAAAGTAGACCGCTTGCCCGTGGAGTGATCGTAAGTGTGGCTCGGCGCCGATAATTGTCGCTAATCCGCTCGTGCGTTTCGGATCGGGTTGCGCGAATGTGCGGCTAATTCGAAGTTGCACCTGCGCTTCGCGCGGTGGCAGCCCGGCCCAGGTGAGCAGCCGGGCGCGATGTAACGTGTAACCGGCGCTGCCGACGGCGACGCCCGCCAGGACCACGGCTACTGCGGTCACGCGGGCGTGCGTTGCGAAGGCCCACCACGCCATGCCGATAGCGCCCGTGGCGACGACGAGGAGTCCGCTGATCGGCACGGGCGGGCCCCACCGCCCGATTACCAGTCCGGCGATTATCGGCAGCACCACCCACAGAAGGGGAGCGCGATGGCCCAGACTTCGGCTCATCATCGCTTTGAACGTGTCTCAATCGCAGTGCGCGGATGAAGAAGAAACGACCTCACGCTCCCCCCAAATCCATGGGTGATGCCTTGCGTTGTGCGAATTCCCGGACTGCTCATTAGAGTACACCATGTCTTCCGACGACCAACCTGATCTCTTTGGCGACGACGCCGCATCGTCGGGGCTCTCGGACTCGGTTTCACGCGGAGGAGCGGTTGGGGCGGTGAAAGGGGCGCACCAACCCCTCGCAGCTCGCATGCGACCGCGCCGGTTGAGCGAGGTCGTGGGACAGGATCATATTCTCAAGCCCGGAAGTTTGCTCCCGCGACTGGTGGCGCAGAATCGTTTCGGGTCCCTGATGTTTTACGGTCCTCCTGGGAGCGGGAAGACCAGTATCGCAGAGGCGATCGCAAACGAAACCCAGAGCCGGTTCGTGCGCCTGAATGCGGTCATGTCGAATGTCGCCGAACTCCGTGAGATCCTGGCCGCCGCCCGGCGTCGCCCCGAAGCGGCGACGATCCTGTTCATCGACGAGCTCCATCGTTTCAACAAATCGCAGCAGGACCTGTTACTGCCGGACGTGGAGGAAGGCACGGTGCGTTTGATCGGGGCGACGACTCACAACCCCGGCTTTTACGTCAACCCGCCGCTGCTTTCGCGCAGTCACCTGTTTCGTCTGGAGCCCCATGCGACGGCGACGATTGCGGGCGTGCTGCAGCGCGCTTTGGCGGATTCGGAACGCGGGCTCGGCGAGCGTCGAATCACGGCTGATGAAAAAATCCTTCAGGATCTCGCGGTCCTCTGCGATGGCGATCTGCGCCGGGCGTTGAATGCCCTTGAAGTCCTCGCGTTGGGGTTGTCCGAGGGCGGGGTAATCACGGCCGCGGAACTTGAAGTCTTCGCGCGGGAGCGGCGCATCCGCTACGACGCGGACGAGGACGAGCATTACGATACCATTTCCGCCTATATCAAAAGCTGTCGGGGGAGCGATCCGGATGCGGCGATGTACTGGCTGGCGAAGATGCTGGAAGGAGGCGAGGATCCGCGGTTCATCGCGCGGCGGCTCGTCATTCTGGCGAGCGAGGATGTGGGATTGGCGGATCCGCAGGCGTTACCTTTGACTGTGGCGGCGCATCATGCGGTCGACTTTATTGGTTTGCCGGAGGCCGAACTGACATTGGCGCACGCGACCCTCTACATTGCGACGGCGCCAAAGAGTAATTCGGCCACGCTGGCCTTGGGGGCCGCCCGCCGGGCGATCAAGGAGCATCCGGTGCAGACGATTCCCGCGGCGCTGCGCAGCAAGACCGGGCAGGCCAACAAACGCATGGGGCAAGGCGTCGGTTATAATTACGCGCATGACTTCCCCGAGAATATTTCCGGTGATGATTATTTGGAGAAACCTCTGCAGCTCTATTCCCCGAAAACCGCCGGGTGGGAAGCAAAGATCGCCGACCGACTCGCGCGTTGGAAGGACTTGAAGGCGCAGCTGCGCGCGCAGTGCGAGTAGGAGCAGCTGTCGAACTGTCGGCCTTCCTGTCGGAGGGCGCGTCAGAGACACCGCCCTACTTCGACCCGGCGTCTACAGCTGCTCGAGGGCGGACTGGTACGAGTCGCGGGCGGACGTAACATCGGTCGCGGTGCAGTTGAGATCGCGCAACAGGCCGTCTTTCAGACCATAAACCCAGCCATGGATCGTGAGTTCCTGGCCACGCAGCCAGGCGTCGCGCACGATCGTGGTACGGCATACGTTGGCCACCTGCTCGATGACATTCAGTTCGCAAAGCCGGTCGCAACGCGCGGCACCCGAGCCAACCACGCATTCGAGCTTCCGTTCGTGTTTCTCACTGACGTCCTGGACGTGCTGCAACCAGCTGTCGGCGAGCCCCACTCGATCGCGCCGCAAGGCGGCATTCACGCCGCTGCAACCATAGTGTCCACACACGATCACATGTTTCACCTTGAGCACATCGATCGCAAACTGCATCACCGAGAGGCAGTTCAGGTCGGTGTGGACCACGAGATTGGCGATATTGCGATGAACGAAAAGCTCTCCGGGCAGCAGTCCGACAATCTCGTTGGCGGGGACCCGGCTGTCGGCGCAGCCGATCCAGAGATAAGCGGGCGATTGCTGACGGGCCAGTTTTCGGAAGAAGTCCGGATCGAGTTTTTGGATTGCCTGGGCCCAGTTGCGATTGTTCTGAAACAGTTGGTCGGTAGTCTCCATGGCGTCGGTTGATCTGACTTTTTGAAGGGGCCGCCGCACGTCAAAACGGAACGAAAACCCATTTTGCACCCGCAAGCCCCTTGCCCGGAGCTCGATCGCGCCTATGGTCTGATCATGAAGTCTCTCGGCCCGGTCCTGCTTTTTGTTGTCCTTGGGTGGGCGGCGCCCGGCATTTTGAATGGCGCGAAGGCGGGAAAGAGTCCGGGTTCAAAGGGTGGTAGCGCGCAAGCGGAAGAGCCGGCGAAGATCGAAGGCATGGAGATTCCCCGGGGTGATGGATTCCTCGGTATCCAGATCGTTGATTCAACATTCAAGCTGTCGTTCTACGATGCGGAGAAGAAACCCGTCGCCCCCGATGTGGAGCGGGCAGCACTGCGTTGGGATCCGAAGTACAAAGTGGGTGAAGAGCGGGTGGTCCTGAACGTGTCGGCGGACGGAAAGTCGCTTTCCTCCCCGAAGAACATCCGCCCGCCGTATCTGTTTAAGTTGTACATGACGCTCGTTCGGGAAGCCGCACCGGGAACGCCGCCAATCAACGAGACGATGGTCATCGATTTTCGGCAATGACCGCGTGGTAGGCGGCCGCGGTGATTGGGTGGGGTTTGATGTTGGGTCTGATGTCGTTGGTTTCTTCCCCATCGAGCTCGCTGTCCAGCGTGCCGCCCACGGCGCGCAGCGCATGGATTGACAGTATGAAAGCGGCGAGAGACGTTCGGCCTTTATCCTTCTGATGAGCTCCGTTCTGCCGCCCTTCGACACCGTTGAATCCGCCATCGTGGATATTGCTGCGGGCAAACTCGTCATCGTGACCGATGATGAGAATCGCGAAAACGAAGGTGACCTCATCATGGCGGCCTCGAAAGTGACGCCGGAAACCGTGAACATGATGATCCGCTACGGAAGCGGTATCGTCTGCGTTCCCACCGTGGAACACCAACTCCGGCGCCTCGGCTTGGGGCCGATGGTAGCGAGCAACCGGGAGTCACACCGAACGGATTTTACCGTCAGCGTGGATGCGGCGGAGGGCATCACCACCGGAATCAGTGCGTATGATCGCACGCGGACGATTCAGTTGCTGGCGGATGCGGCGACCCGGCCGGAGCAACTGGTGCAACCCGGGCATGTATTTCCGCTGCGGTCCCGACCCGGTGGAGTGCTGGAACGCGCCGGGCACACGGAGGCCGCTGTGGATCTGGCCACGCTCGCGGGGCTGTCACCGATGGGCGTGTTGTGCGAACTGGTGAACGATGACGGCAGCGTGCAGCGGCTCCCGCAATTGATCGAGTTCAAGCAGAAGTTCGGGCTTAAGATGATTTCAATCGCGGCGCTGATCGAGTATCGGGCGCGACGCGACCAGTTGGTGGAATTGGTCACGGCCCGGCCATTTGCCTCGGAGTTCGGCGATTTCACCGTCCACGTTTTTCGGAGTCGGTTGGACGGCCGGCATCACCTGGCGTTTTCAACTGGAAAACTGGGGCCGGAGCCGACCTTGGTGCGCGTGCACAGCGAAAATTTGTTGAGCGACTTGTTTCAAGGGAAGGGAATGGTTGGGCATCAAATGTTGACGTCCTCGCTGGCGGCCGTAGCCGCTGAAGGGCGGGGGGTCGTGCTTTATATGCAGCCGCAGAATTCCGACGAGACGCTGGTGCGCTGCCTCATGGCCGAGCCCGGCGAAGGGCCGCCGCCGATGAGCTTTCGGGATTATGGCATCGGGGCGCAGGTCTTGGCGGCGCTCGGCCTCGCCAAAATCCGGCTGATTTCAAACAGCGCGCGGAAGGTGGTCGGTCTGGATGGTTATGGCCTCGAGATCGTCGAGCAGGTGCCACTGCTGAAGTAGGGCCGGTCGCTGGCCTGGGACGGCTGCTAAAAAGGTCGGCGTCACGGGTAAGCCCGTGTGAATCGGGCTTTGCGTTTCGCCCGAAAGCATGTCCTTTCCCCGGCACGAATGTCCGCATCCGGAACCATCGTCACTGTTTGCACCGCCAACATCTGCCGTAGCCCAATGGGCGCGGCTTTGCTGCAACATGCCCTCGCGGCTCAGCCCGAACCGCTTCGTTCGCTTCGGTTGATCTCGGCAGGGGTGGCAGCGCGACCCGGGGAACCCGTTTCGGCGAATTCGGTGCTGGCGTTAAAGAAAGTGGGAATCGACGTTTCGCAGCACCGCAGCCAGGCGCTCACGCAAAAAATATTGGATGAGGCCCTGGCCGTCTTGTGTATGACCGAGTCGCACCGCGCTCTGATCATGGTGCAGGCGGATCCGGCGCCGAAAAACGTGTTTCTCTTTCGCGAGTTCGTCCCGAATCTGCCCGATATCGACATTGGCGATCCTTATGGCGGCCCATTGAAACTTTATGAAGCGGCCCGGGATGAGATGGTGGAGTCGATTCCGTCGCTCGTGCAGCAGATTAAGACACTCATGATGCCCGGCTCGGGTTCGTGAGCGTGGATTTCAGATTGCGGATTGTCGTTTTAAAACCTGCGCTAGTCTGGTCTCTGTTGAGCTAGAAATCTGCAATCCGAAACCCGCTCCCTTCCATGTCTCTCGCTGCCGCGCCGCTACGCTCCCTTGATCCTGAAATTTACGCCGCCATTTCCGCGGAGTTGACGCGTCAGCAGGGCCATATCGAGCTGATCGCATCAGAAAACTTCACCTATCCCGCGGTGATGGAAGCGCAGGGCAGCGTTCTCACCAACAAATACGCGGAAGGTTATCCGGGAAAGCGTTGGTATGGCGGCTGTGAGCACGTCGACAAAGTCGAGGTCCTCGCGATCGAGCGGGCGAAGAAGCTTTTTGGGGCTGAGCACGCCAATGTGCAGCCGCACTCCGGATCACAGGCCAACTTTGCCGTTTACACTGCGACGCTGCAGCCGGGCGACAAAGTGCTGGGGATGAATCTGAGCCATGGCGGCCATCTGACCCACGGCAATCCGGCGAACTTTTCGGGCAAGCTGTATAATTTCTGCCAATACGGAGTCCGGGAGGACAACGGCTTGATCGATTACGACGAGCTCGCGGCGATCGCGCAGCGCGAGAAGCCCAAGATGATCACCGTCGGCGCGAGCGCCTATTCGCGCGTCATCGACTTTGCCCGGATGGCGGAGATTGCCCGGAGTGTGGGAGCGCTGTTGTTCGCTGATATCGCGCATATCGCGGGCTTGGTGGCTTCGGGTGTTCATCCTTCGCCAGTGCCTCATGCGGATTTTGTGACCACCACGACGCACAAGACACTGCGTGGTCCACGCGGCGGCCTGATTCTCTGCAAAGCCGCGCATGCGAAGGCGATCGATTCGGCGATGTTCCCCGGCGGCCAGGGTGGACCGCTGATGCACATCATCGCCGCGAAGGCGGTGTGCTTTGCGGAGTGTCTCAAGCCCGAGTTCAAGACCTATTCCGAACACGTTGTGAAGAACGCGCGGGCCTTGGCGGCCGCGATGACGGCACGCGGCTACAAGATCGTTTCCGGCGGCACGGACAATCACCTGATGTTGGTCGACCTGCGCCCGAAGTTCCCGGAGCTCACGGCCAAGAAGGCTCAGGAGACATTGGATCTGGCGCACATCACGTGTAACAAGAATACCGTGCCGTTTGAAACCCGCAGCCCGTTTCAGGCTTCAGGCATCCGCTTGGGGACGCCGGCGATCACCACGCGTGGATTTGTCGAATCCGAGATGGATGACATTGGGGCGTGCATTGACACGGTGCTCGCCGCCATTGGCACTCCGGACGAAGCGGCCGTGCTGGATCAAGTTAAGCAGCGAGTGGCGGGCCTCACGGCCCGGCATCCATTGCCGTACGTAGTGTAAGGGGAGCGCTAAAATGCGACTGACCACCGCCCCATCCTTCGGGGTGAGGTGGCTCTCCGCGGGCTGGAGGCATGGTGGCCGCCGATCCAGCGGCGCAGCGTTTTATATCCGAGCGGTGCTCCTTCGGCGGATGGGCAGGCTCCCCTCGATGGAGCGTCGGATCGCGCGAAGTTACGATTGATCGAAGTGGCGCGCTCCTCATGCTCCGCACACTTCTATGACCGTTCTGTCGCGTTTCCAGGGCCTTTGGCCGCGAGGCTTGGTCGTGACGGCAATTCTCGTAGGGGGCGTAATCGCCAGTGTGGTGGCTTTTCAGATGGGCCGGGCGGATGAACGTGCGCATGCCCACGGCGCCTTTGAGCGGCGCGCTTCGTTGCGGCACGCGTTGATTCGCGAAGTGCTCGGGCGCTATCAGGACACGATGTTCGGACTATCGGCGGTGTTCACAGTCCAGGGCGGAGTGTCCGCAGAGGAATTCACCCGGATCGGTGAACGCATTGCGGACCGCATCGCTGGCATCCAAGCTCTCGAATGGGTGCCCGTGGTTAAACATGATGACCGGGCACAGGTTGAGGCAACGCTCCGACGCAGCTACGGAGGGCGCGTGGGCGAGTTTATTGAGTTTGGAGCGGACGGTCGCCCTCGGCGGGCCGCGGACCGCCTCATTTATTATCCCATTCTCTATGTACAGCCGTTGAGCGGAAATGAGCCGGCACTCGGCTATGACATAATGAGGGGCCCAACGCTGCTGTTCATCGAGCAAGCCCGGCAGACACGGCAGGTAATCGTGACGGCGCCAATCCGTCTCGTTCAGAACGGAGACGATGAATTGGGAGTCGTGATGATTTGCCCCGTGTTTCGCGGCAGCTCCGATACGACAAAGGAAAGCGGTGACGTCCTCGCGGGATTTGTCCAAGGGGTCTTCCGCGTAGGTGATCTATTGGAAACCACGCATGGCCGGCAGCACGATCCGGTGTTGGATATGCTGTTTGTCGACGCCTCGGAACGGGACGTGTCGAAGCGGGTTCTCCTCTATTGTCCGGCAGAAGGCGGGCCCACCACTGTCGTGTCCGAGGAGAGCTTCCGCGCGAACCTGAGTCGCGAGTTTCCGCTTCCCTTTGGCCAACGTGACTGGCGCGTGGTGTTCCGTCCGCGCCCCGGCTGGGTCGATGCCCAATATACGAACACACCGCTTTTGCGCTCGTTGAGCATGCTCTTGCTTTCGGGCTTGATGGCCGGACTGGTGCACTCGATCGGCCGTCGCACCGACATGATTCGGTCGGAGGTGACGCAGCGGACGGCGGAGCTCGCGGAAAGCCGGCGGCACTTTGCCAGCCTCCTCCAGGCGCTGCCCGGGATGGCGTATCGGTGCACGTATGACGAACAGATCACCGTGCGTTTTGTGAGTGAAGGTGCGTGTGAGCTCACCGGATGGACGCCGGAAGAGTTTCTTTCCGGGCAGGTACATTTCCGCGATTGTATCCATCCCGGTGATTTGGCGCGCGTGCGGGCGGCCACTCGTGCGGCGCTCGACGATCAACGTACGGTCGAGCTCGAATATCGCTTGTGCACTCGGGACGGGACGGAAAAGTGGGTTTTATCGCGTGGGCGCGGAGTGTACGAACAGTCCGGTGAACTCCGCTACTTTGAAGGCCTTGCGATCGACATCACTGCGCAAAAGAAAACGGAGGAAGCGCGGCTCGGCTTGGAACGTAAGTTACTGGAAGGGCAGAAGCTGGAGAGCCTCGGGTTGCTCGCCGGCGGAATTGCCCATGATTTCAACAACCTCCTGAGCAGCATCCTCGGCAATGCGACTCTGGCGCGCATGACGCTTGCGCCCAATCCCAAGGGCGAGGCCCACCTCCAAGCGATCGAGAGCGCCTCGCTGCGGGCGGCGGAATTGTGCCGGCAGATGCTCGCCTACGCCGGAAAAGGCCAGTTTGTGATCGAGCCGACGGACCTGACCTCTCTCACCGAAGAGTTGATGCCGCTGTTGAGAGTTTCCCTCGCCCAGCAGCAAGCGCTGCGTTTGAATTTGGCGAATGACCTGCCGGCGGTTCTCGCGGACCCCACTCAGCTCCGGCAAATCGTCATGAACCTCGTCCTGAACGCGGTCGATGCGGTCGCCGAGCGTGGCGGTGAAGTGCGGCTCTCGACCGGGGTGGTAACCGTCGATGCGGCGTTGCTTTCGCACTGTGTGGCGGGAGCTGACTTGCCGCCGGGAAACTACGTTTTCCTCGAAGTCAAGGACACTGGTTCAGGCATGACCAAAGCTGTGTTGGCTAAAATTTTCGATCCGTTTTTCACGACCAAATTTGCGGGTCGGGGGCTCGGTTTGGCGGCGGTACTTGGGATCGTGCGTGGGCATAACGGTGCCCTCCATGTCCAAAGTGCGCCGGGCGCCGGCTCTTCGTTCCGGTTGCTGCTGCCGCCGGCTCCCTCGACCGGATTGAGAAACCGCCGAAAACGCGAAGCGCCAGCGGCGCAATGGTGGAGCGAGGCGCGGGTACTGCTCGTGGAAGATGAGGAGCCTGTTCGCGTCGTGGCTGGCGAAATCCTGAAAACGTATGGCATGGTACCCTATAATGCGGAAGATGGGCCGACGGGCTTGGCTTTATTTCGTCAGAACCCGGGCGCGATTGATCTCGTGCTCCTGGACTTG
>PPFU01000234.1_pt1 | contig 10879 bp, 5 predicted proteins | sample 1535991 | NCBI WGS metagenome assembly PPFU01 (sample SAMN04901290, study PRJNA319586) | Hypolithon metagenome, whole genome shotgun sequencing project. | isolation source: Antarctic Hypolithon | place: Antarctica: Miers Valley | collected 2014 | reverse complement strand
TCTGGGCGGCTCCTGTGATCATGTTCTTTACGTAGTCTGCGTGGCCGGGGCAGTCCACGTGGGCGTAGTGGCGGTTCTCCGTGGCGTACTCCTGGTGAGAGGTGGCTATGGTGATGCCGCGCTGGCGCTCTTCGGGGGCGTTGTCTATCTGCTCGAACGCCACCACGTGGTTAGCCTTATCCCCCGACACCGTTTTGGCCAGGACTTTGGTGATCGCCGCCGTGAGCGTGGTCTTGCCGTGGTCCACGTGGCCTATGGTGCCTATGTTCAGGTGCGGCTTGTTCCTCTCAAACTTACCTTTCGACATCTTGCTCCTCCTATCTCTCTGCTATTTCGGCCGCGATGCTCTTCGGCACCTCGGCGTAGTGATCAAACTGCATGCTAAAAGTCGCCCGGCCCTGGGTCTTGGAACGAACGGTGGTCGCGTATCCGAACATCTCGGAGAGCGGAACCATCGCCCGGATAACCTGGCCGCCGCCACGGGAATCCATACCCTGGATCTGCCCGCGCCGCGAACTAAGGTCGCCCATTACGTCGCCCATAAACTCTTCGGGCATAACGACTTCTACGTCCATCATCGGCTCAAGAAGAACCGGGTTGGCCCGCTTGAGCGCCTCTTTGATCGCCATGGAACCGGCGATTTGGAACGCCATCTCGTTCGAGTCAACCTCGTGGAACGAACCGTCCACCAACTCGACCTTTACGTCCACGACCGGGAACCCGGCCACGACGCCCGAGTCGAGCGCCTCCTTGATACCTTTGTCGACGCTCCCGATATACTCCCTCGGGATGGTGCCGCCGACGATCTTATTGTCGAACTCGTAGCCGGTCTCATCGTTGTGCTCGGCGTTGATAACGGCGTGTCCATATTGACCACGACCGCCCGTCTGCCGGACGAACCGTCCCTGGATACCCTCGACCCGATTCCGAATGGTCTCCCGGTAGGCGACCTGTGGCCTGCCGATGTTGGCGTCAACCCGGAACTCCCGTAGCAGCCGGTCCAGGATGATCTCCAAATGGAGCTCGCCCATACCGCTGATGATGGTCTGCCCGGTCTCCTCGTCTGTAACGACGGAGAAAGTTGGGTCCTCTTCGGCGAGACGCTGAAGCGCCACGGTGAGCTTCTCCTGGTCAACCTTCGTCTTCGGCTCGATGGCCTGCGAGATAACCGGCTCGGGGAAGATCATCTCTTCCAGCACGATCTGCTCCGGATCGTCGGCCGAGATTAGCGTGTCGCCTGTCCCGGTGTCCGACAGTCCGATGGCCCCCACCAACTCACCGGCGTAGACCTCGTCGCGCTGCTCTCGCGAGTTCGCATGAAGCTGCAACAAGCGCCCAACGCGCTCACGCCTGCCCTTGGTGGTGTTCATTATGTAAGAGCCAGCCTTGAGCGTACCAGAGTAGACCCGCATGTAAGTCAGCTTCCCGACGTGCGGATCAGACTGAACCTTAAACGCCAGGGCCGCCAACGGGCCATTCTCATCGGCCGGACGGGCAACCTCTTCGCCGTCCATGTTCACGCCGTGTATAGGCGGAACATCCAACGGGCTAGGCAGGTAATCTATAACGCCGTCGAGTAGCGGCTGAACACCCTTGTTCTTGAACGCCGAACCACAGAAGACAGGGGTCATCTCATTGCCGAGCGTCGCCTTGCGGATCGCCGCCCGCAAGTCCTCGACGTCTATCTCCTCGCCATCCAGGTAGAGCACCATGAGCTCCTCGTCCTGGTCGGAGACAGCTTCGAGCAACTTGTCCCGGTACTCCTCCGCGAGGGTCTTCATGTCCTCGGGGATCTCCGCTTCTTCCCACTCAGCGCCAAGGTCGTCCTTGTAGATAATGGCCTTCATCTCGACGAGGTCAATAATGCCCTTGAGATCCGATTCAGCCCCTATCGGCAGCTGCACCGGAATCGCGTTTGCCTGCAAACGCTCGACCATTGTCCGAACAGCCTTGTAGAAGTCAGCCCCAATTCGGTCCATCTTGTTGACGAACGCTATCCGGGGAACCCCGTACTTGTCCGCCTGACGCCAGACCGTCTCACTTTGCGGCTCAACCCCGGCAACGGAGTCGAAAAGCGCAATTGCACCGTCGAGAACCCGTAGGCTTCGCTCTACCTCTACAGTGAAGTCCACGTGTCCGGGCGTGTCTATAATGTTTACGCGGTGCTGTTCCTGCACGCGGCTATGCACCATGTCTTCGGCGGTGCTCTTGCCGTTTTTGGAGGAGCCTTCTATGCCGCCCCAAAAAACGGTGGTCGCGGCGCTCGTTATGGTGATACCGCGCTCACGTTCTTGGGACATCCAGTCCATAACGGCGTTACCGTCGTGGACCTCGCCCAGCTTGTGGGTTAGGCCCGTGTAGAGCAGGATTCGCTCGGTAGTGGTCGTTTTTCCGGCGTCGATATGGGCCATGATCCCGATATTTCGGACCCGGCGAAGAGGAATTTTTCTAGATACTGATACAGCCATGATAGTTCTTCATCACCACCTGTAGTGTGCGAATGCCCGGTTGGCTTCCGCCATCCGGTGCGTGTCTTCTTTACGACGGACGCTCGAACCGATATTGTCGTTCGCGTCCAGAACTTCTCCGGCGAGCCGGCGACCCATCGTCTTCTCCCGACGGGCCCGGGCGAAAGCCGCCATCCAGCGCAAGGCCAGAGTATTGGCGCGACGCGGCGCGACCTCAATCGGAACCTGGTAAGTGGCGCCACCGACCCGGCGACTCCGAACTTCGAGCCGTGGCCGGATGTTGTCGAGGGCGTTGTTCACCACCGTTACGGGGTTCGAGCCGGTCCGCTCTTCGATCACGGCAAGCGCGTCGTAGACGATTTTCTCCGCCGTGCTCTTCTTGCCGTCCAGCATGATCTTGTTGATCAACTGCTGAACCAAAACGCTCCCGTAGATTGGGTCCGGCGTTATCTTTTTCTTTGGTGGGGCTGCGCGCCTCGGCATCTAATGTCCTCCTACGACTTCTTTGTTCCGTACTTGGAGCGGCTCTGTTGACGTCCGTTGACGCCCAGTGTATCCAATGCTCCGCGGACTACCTTGTACCGAACACCGGGCAAGTCCTTCACCCGGCCGCCACGTACCAAAACCACAGAGTGCTCCTGGAGATTGTGCCCTTCACCCGGCACGTAGGCCGTTACTTCCATCCCATTCGTAAGCCGCACGCGGGCGATCTTACGCAGCGCCGAGTTCGGCTTCTTCGGCGTGGTGGTCGAGACGCGGGTGCAAACGCCCCTACGCTGGGGCGAACCCAAAAGCGCCGGAGTCGCCGTCTTCTTCGTCTGTTTCTCGCGCTCTTGGCGCACGAGCTGGTTGGTCGTGGGCATGCCCGCGCCTTCCTCTCTATCTCTGAAAAAAGGGCTTACAACAAAACTACGCGCCGCAGCTTTCGGATGATTCACACAATTGGTGAAACACCTTCTACCGCGACGCGTTATTCTAGGCTTAGGAGGCCGCTATGTCAAGCTCGCTTACTTCCTCCGTCTGGTAGCCTTCGACGGTCGAAGTGAGACGCCGGTAGCGTGGCAGACCGGTTGCCGCCGGTATTAGCTTACCGATGATGACGTTCTCCTTCAAACCGGCCAGGTCATCCTTCTTGCCTTCGATGGCGGCGTCGGTCAAAACCCGGGCCGTCTCCTGGAAAGAAGCCGCTGACAAGAAGCTGTCGGTGGCGAGAGAGGCCTTGGTTATGCCCATGAGTACCGTGTGGTAGGTGGCCGGTCGTCCGCCCTCCTCCTCAGCCTTCGCGTTATCGGCCCAAACGGCGAACTTGTCGGCCACCTGATCCGGAAGCAACTTCGTGTCGCCCGGATTGTCGACGATGACCTTTCGGAGCATCTGCCGGACGATCACCTCAATGTGCTTGTCGTGGATGTCCACACCCTGGGCCTTATAGACCCGCTGAACCTCCGCGACCAGGTAGCGCTCAGTCGTGGTAGTGCCCCGATCATAGCGAATGTCGTTCTCCAGAATGAGGTGCGGATATAGCGCGCCGTCCGTTATCGGGGTGTTGGCCATGATCTCCGCACCCTCGACAATGTCGGCGCGCAGGAGCTGACGATCCACCGTGTACGCCCGGCTCTCAGAGCCGTCGGGAGAGGTAACGACGACCTTCACGAGCCGTTCGTAATCTGCTTCCTCGTAAGTTACGTGGCCGTCGATCTCCGATATCGTCGCTTCGCCCTTCGGATGCCGGGCCTCGAAAAGCTCCTGTACCCTCGGGAGACCCGTGGTGATGTCCTCCCCGGCGATACCACCGGTGTGGAAGGTACGCATGGTTAGCTGGGTTCCCGGCTCACCGATTGACTGGGCCGCGATGATGCCGACGGCCTCACCCACGTCCACGGGACGGAAGGTAGAGAGAGCCTTTCCGTAGCAGGTCTGGCAGACTCCGTGCGGACTCTCGCACTTGGCGGGAGACCGGACCGAGACCATCGTCTCGCGAGAAAGCTGCTCGCGCCACTCCTCCACGACCTGCGTCGTTATGTCGGTACCGGCCTCGGACAGAACCTCACCCGTCTCCGGGTTCACGAGGTCGCGAGCCAGGAAGCGGGCCATGACGGAATCATTCGCGTCGCCCCGGCCACCGTCCAGGTAGAGCGGAAGGTCTATGAAGTCCTGGGTACCGCAGTCCTCGTCGCCGACCACCACATCCTGGGATACGTCCACCAGACGGCGGGTAAGGTAACCCGAGTCTGCAGTCCTAAGGGCGGTATCGGCCTGGCCCTTCCGGGCGCCGTGGGTCGAGGTGAAGTATTCGAGCACCGAGAGGCCCTCCATGAAGTTAGACTTCACGGGCTCGTCGATGATCTCACCCTTCGTGTTGGTCATCAGCCCACGCATACCGGCGAGCTGGGTGATCTGGGAGTAGTTACCCCGGGCTCCCGAGTTCGCCATCATGGTGATCGGGTTAAGCCTGTAGAGGTTGCCTTTCATGGCCTCCTCGACCTCGTTCTTAGCCTGGGTCCAGAGGCCGATCACCCGCTCCAGGCGCTCGTCGTCGGAGATAAAGCCCTGGTCCCACTGGTCCTCTACCTCGGCCACGAGGCCCTCGTAACGGCCCATGATCTCCTCTTTCTGCTCCGGCACGACGATGTCGTTCTTGCCGATGGAGACCCCGGCCTTAGTGGCCGTGTGAAAACCAATCCTCTTCAAAGTATCCAGAAGTTGGCTCACGAGCTCGGTCGGATACCTGGAAACGTATCCGGATACGAGATCCTTGATCTCACCCTTCTTCAACGTCTCATTGACGTAAGAATAGGAGGATGGATCGTAGAGTTCGCCCAGGTAATCCCGGAGCGCCTGCTCCACGTTCTCATTGAAGAGAATCCGCCCGAGCGTCGTCTCGAACCGCTCGCCGTTGCGGCGGGTCAGCACCTTATCGTGGAGCTTGAGCGTGCCTTCTTTGTACGCCGCCTCAGCCTCATCATAGGAAGAGATGAGTGCTTTGATCTCATGCTCCTCGAAGTCGTCCGCGGCGAAGGTTATGTAGTAAAGCCCGAGCACCATGTCCTGCGAAGGTACGGCTATCGGGAACCCGTTGGAGGGCTGCAAAATGTTCTGCGTGGAGAGCATCAGTACCCGCGCCTCGGCCTGGGCCTCGGGCGAGAGCGGCACGTGAACCGCCATCTGGTCGCCGTCGAAGTCCGCGTTGAACGCGGCGCACACGAGCGGGTGGACGTGGATAGCCTTACCCTCGACGAGCACCGGCTCGAAAGCCTGAATGCCGAGGCGGTGAAGCGTCGGGGCGCGGTTCAAAAGCACGGGATGCTCCTTGACCACGTCCTCCAAAACGTCCCAGACCTCGGGGCGCAGCCGCTCGACCATCTGCTTGGCGCTCCGGATGTTCGGGGCCAGCGCCCGGTCCACGAGCACCTTCATCACGAACGGCTTGAACAACTCGACCGCCATAAGACGCGGCAGGCCGCACTGGTGCATCTGGAGGGTCGGGCCAACCACGATGACCGACCGGCCGGAGTAGTCTACCCGCTTACCGAGCAGGTTTTGACGGAAACGCCCCTGCTTGCCCTTTAGCATATCGGAGAGCGATTTGAGCGCCCGGTTGCCGGCGCCGGTAACCGCCCGGCCACGACGTCCGTTGTCGAAGAGGGCGTCCACGGCCTCCTGGAGCATCCGCTTCTCGTTGTTCACGATCACGTCCGGCGCGCCCAGATCGAGCAGGCGCCGCAGACGGTTGTTGCGGTTTATGACCCGCCGGTACAGGTCGTTCAGGTCGCTCGTGGCGAAACGTCCGCCGTCGAGCTGGACCATTGGCCGGAGGTCCGGCGGCAGCACCGGGACGGCGTCCACGATCATCCACGCCGGGTTGTTGCCGCTGGTGCGGAAGGCGTCCACTACCTTCAGGCGCTTTATGGCCTTCTGGCGCTTCTGTCCCTTCGCGTTCTCGATGGTGTCGCGCAGTTCCCCGGCCTCGTCTTCGAGGTCTACCTGCTTTATGAGGTCCCGGATCGCCTCGGCGCCCATGCCGCCGCGGAAGTACACGCCGTAGCCGTACTCGTCGCCGAAGCGGTCTCTGATCTCCCGGAAAAGCTCTTCGTCGTCGATGATCTGACGTGGCTCCAGGGTCTGGAACTCCTCCCAGGCGCGACGGGTAAGCTCGATTTGCTCAGTGATCGAACGCTGAATGTCCGCCACGGTATCTTCGGCCTCTTTGTAGACCTTCTGTATGGCGGTTTCCTGGTCTTCCTCTGCTATATCAGCGTAAGCCTCGGTGAACTCGTCCGGAGAACTCTCGCCCTTTATGACGCTCTCGCGCTTGGTCCGAAGAGCCTGGGTCTGGAGTACTTCCTCGTCCCGGTCCTCTTCGAGCTGACGGATGTCGTCCTCGACCTGGGTCCGCAACGTATCTATGTCGTTCGCCCGCTCCTCCCGGTCTACCCAGGTAACGATGGAGCTCGCGAAGTACAGCACCCGGTCGAGGTCCTTGGGGCTGATGTCCAGCAAGTAGCCCATCCGGCTCGGGACGCCTTTGACGAACCAAACGTGGGCTATTGGGGCGGCCAACTCGACGTGGCCCATCCGGTCGCGCCGAACTCGGGAACGGGTAACCTCTACGCCGCACCGCTCGCAGATAATGCCCTTGAACCGGATCCGCTTGTACTTACCGCAGTAGCACTCCCAGTCCTTCGAGGGACCGAAGATCCGCTCGCAGAAGAGGCCGTCCTTCTCGGGACGGAGTGTGCGGTAGTTGATGGTCTCGGGCTTTGTAACCTCGCCCCGGGACCACTCCCGGATCTCCTCGGCCGAAGCGAGGCCGATGGAGATCTTGTCCAGCTTGTTTATGTCTATGTCGCGCTCAGTGTTGCCGCGTATCGTGCCCTGCTGCAATCTACATACCCCCCGTGGAGAATGTGTCCGGTGATCCATCCAAGTTACCCGTCGGCTCCTCGCGGCTCAGGTTGATCCCCAGCGCGCGGGCTGCCTCGTCCCAATCGGTTCGGTCCTGATCCTCGGCGGCGGCCTCAGCGTTGTAGACCGGCTTGACCGAGAGCCCGAGCGACTGCATCTCTTTGAGCAGGACTTTGAAGCTCGCCGGAACCTGTGGATCCGGGATGTTCTCGCCCTTGACGATCGACTCGTAGGTCTTGACCCGACCAACCCGGTCGTCGCTCTTTATCGTCAGAAGCTCCTGCAAGGTGTGCGCCGCGCCATAAGCTTCTAGCGCCCACACTTCCATCTCCCCGAACCGCTGGCCGCCGAACTGGGCCTTGCCACCAAGTGGCTGCTGGGTAACCAGCGAGTACGGCCCGGTGCTCCGTGCGTGGATTTTGTCGTCCACGAGGTGGAGAAGCTTCAATATGTACATGTAACCAACGGTGATGCGACCATCGAACGGCTCGCCGGTACGCCCGTCGTAGAGCGTTACCTTGCCGCCCCGGCCCATACCGATGTCGGCGCTACCGTTGGTCCGAACCTTCTCGATCGCCTCGTCGATATCGCTGACTTCAGCGCCCGAGAAGACCGGCGTGGAGACGAAGGTCGGCTCGCCACCATTCTCGCCGAGACCCCTGCTGGCCGCCCATCCGAGATGGGTTTCTAGGACCTGACCGATGTTCATCCGGCTCGGAACACCCAGAGGCGAGAGGATCACGTCTACCGGAGTACCGTCTTCCATGAACGGCATATCTTCCTCCGGCACGATCTTCGAGATAACGCCCTTGTTGCCGTGGCGTCCGGCGAGCTTATCGCCCTCACTGATCTTGCGCTTCTTCGCCACGAAGACCCGGACCTGCTCGTTTACGCCCGGCTGAAGCTCGTCGCCTTCGTCCCGGCTAAAGCGCTTAACGTCTATGACGACGCCGCCCTCACCGTGCGGAATCTTGAGCGAGGAATCTTTGACTTCCCGCGCCTTCTCACCGAAGATCGCACGCAGTAGCTTCTCTTCCGGCGTCGGCTCGGATTCGCCCTTTGGCGTTACCTTTCCTACGAGCACGTCGCCCGAGTTGACCTCCGCCCCGATACGGATAAGGCCGTCGGAGTCGAGGTTCATCAGCACGTCGTCGGAAGCGTTCGGGATGTCGCGGGTGATCTCCTCCGGCCCCAGCTTGGTATCGCGGGCCTGCACCTCGTACTCCTCGATGTGGATCGAAGAGAGGGTGTCCTCCTTGACGAGCTTCTCGGAGATGATGATCGCATCCTCGTAGTTGTAGCCCTCCCACGGCATGAACGCGACGCAGAGATTCTTACCGAGCGCCAACTCGCCCTGGTCGGTGGAGGAGCCGTCGGCCATGATTGTTCCGGCCTCGACCTTCTCGCCTTCGCTCACGAGCGGACGCTGGTTGACGCACGTGCCCTGGTTGGAACGGAGGAACTTCTTGAGGCGGTACTCGTCGGCCTCGCCGTCTTCGCGGCGGATCGTTATTACGTCCGAAACCACCCGCTCGACGGTACCGGCGTTCTGGGCTAGCAATACGTCACCCGTGTCAGCCGCTGCCCGGAACTCCATGCCGGTCCCGACGTACGGGGCCTGGCTCTTGAGTAGCGGCACGGCCTGACGCTGCATGTTTGCACCCATGAGCGCCCGGTTGGCGTCGTCGTGTTCGAGGAACGGGATCAGGGCCGTGCCGACCGAGACGGTCTGAAGCGGCGCCACGTCCATGTAATCGACCTCTTCGGGCGACACGGTCGAAACGTCTCCGCCACGGGTGCGGGCCAGGATCTGGTCCTCCGTGATCTCACCGGTCTCCTGGTCCACGGGCGTATTCGCCTGGGCGATGACGAGTTCTTCCTCTTCGTCGGCGGAGAGGTAATCGACCACGTCGGTAACCTTGCCATCCTCTATCTTCCGGTACGGCGTCTGCACGAAACCGTACTGATCCACCGTCGCATAAGTTGAGAGCTGCCCGATTAGCCCAATGTTCGGACCCTCCGGCGTCTCGATCGGGCACATCCGGCCGTAGTGCGTCGGATGCACATCCCGAACCTCTATCGGTGCCCGCTCCCGGCTCAATCCACCAGCACCCATCGCACTCAAGCGCCGCCGGTGCGACAGCCCGCTCAAAGTGTTCGTCTGGTCCATAAACTGCGAGAGCTGCGAGGAACCGAAGAACTCCTTGATCGCGGACGCAACCGGTTTCGTATTCACCACGCTCTGCGGCGTGATCGTGTCGGTATCCTGGGTGGTCATCCGCTCCCGGACGACCCGCTCCATCCGGTACATCCCGATCCGGAACGCCTCCTGCACCAACTCCCCAACGGTCCGCAAACGCCGGTTTCCGAAGTGCTCGTACTCGTCCAGACGATGCCGGATGCGCTCGTAGTTGACCCGCCCAAACTCTTCTTCCTCTTCAGCGACCTCCTGGGATATGCCAAGCAACCGCTTGAGCAACCCTTCGATGTCCTCGATGGTGAGAGTATGAGTCTCCATCGGCACGTCGACCTTGAGCTTCTTGTTGACCTTGTAACGTCCCACCTCGGAGAGGTCGTAACGCTTGGGATCGAAGAAAAGACCTTCGACCAAATTCTGCGCGTTGTCCACGTTTACCGGCTCGCCCGGACGCTGACGCCGGAAGACCTCCAGCAACGCATCGTCACGCGAGGCGGTATCGTCCCGCTCCAGCGTGTTCCGTATAAGCCACGAATCCTCGAAGCGGGTGAGGATCTCCTCCGGCCCACCCAAACCGAGTGCCTTCAAGAGCACCGTAACCGGCAACTTCCGCTTCCGGTCGATGCGGACGGAGACGTAACCCTTAGCCTCGACCTCGAACTCGAGCCACGAACCCCGGCTCGGCATCAAGCTAGCTGTCAGGACCTGCTTCGTCTGATCCTTTGGCTCCATAATGTAGGCGCCCGGCGAACGAACGAGCTGCGTAACCACGACCCGCTCGGTACCGTTTATAACGAAGGTCCCCGACTCGGTCATGAGCGGAAAGTCGCCCATGAAGACGTCCTGCTCCCGAAGCTCCCCCGTCTCCTTGATGATAAAACGGACCCGCACGAACAGCGGCGCGGAGTAAGTCTTGTCCTTGGACATACACTCCTGCACCGACGCCGGTGGGTCCTCGAAGTAAGATTCCCCAAACTCGACGGCGTAAGAGCCCGTATAGTCCTCTATTGGTGAAATGTCCGTGAGAGTCCGGCGTATTCCCCCATCAAGAAATTTCTGGAACGAATCCCGCTGGATCTCTACGAGCGGGGGTATCGGAAAATCAGCGGTCTGAGTCCGTGCATAGTTACGCCGTTCCCGGCGTATGATAGGGGTCACCAAATTAGCTCTCCTCCACATGGATATTTGAAGAACGGTTTAACACGCAATCGGATATCTTACCCGCAAACCGCAGGTAAGTCAAGGCCCAAAACTCCTCAAAATAAAAACATCGTCGGCCATTTCGGACGACGACCGAGAGTGTAGCACG
>PPFU01006204.1_pt1 | contig 10880 bp, 8 predicted proteins | sample 1535991 | NCBI WGS metagenome assembly PPFU01 (sample SAMN04901290, study PRJNA319586) | Hypolithon metagenome, whole genome shotgun sequencing project. | isolation source: Antarctic Hypolithon | place: Antarctica: Miers Valley | collected 2014 | reverse complement strand
CTGCTCAACAAAAAGCCGATCTCCCTCGACGAGATCAAGCGCGTCCCGCTCCGGCTCGAGAGCGGCGGACGGACACCGGCTGCCACACCCGCTCCGACCACAGATGGCGCTCCGGAAGCAAAAACCGCCTCTGATTTGGTCAAACATCATCCCTTTTCCATCAGTGCGACCATCGACCCGATTCGGCTCCGGCGCTTTTTGAATGAAATCGCCGGCACGCCCAAGCAGTACTTCATTCTGCGCAACTTGCAGATCGCCAACCAGCAGCCCAAGAGCCCGACCCGCGCGACGACCCCCACAATTTCCGCGCCGCCGCCAGAAATTGAGGGTGAGGAGGCCGCTCCGGTCGATCAGACCTCCCAGCCAGCCGTGAAGCGCGAGTATCTTTTCGGCAACGAGAAAATCACCGCGAAGATGCTCATCGACATCGTCGATTTCGCCGCGCCCGCAGCCCCCGAGAAGTAATCGCATGGACTGGATCAAGAAAAACTACGAGCAGGCCATCCTCATCGCCTTGGCGATCATCCTCCTCGCCGTCTCGGTGCTGCTGATCCTCCGCGTGCTCGATTTCCAGTCCGTCTTTGCCGGGATTCAGGGGAATGTGCCGCAGAGCAAGAAGATTGATCCGGTAGAGATCGAGCCGATCCAGCAGGCCCAAGCCAGTGTCGCTCAACCCTCCGTGTGGAACCCTTCCACCAAGAGCCAGCTTTTTGTGACTGAGCGCTGGGTGCTCGATGCGGGGATACTCAAAGCCCTTGCGGGTGGGGATAAACCGATCAACCCGCCAATCCCGAACGACTGGTTTCAGACTTACGATCTCGAACTGCTCGATCCCGACATTCTCACGCAGGATGCCGACCGCGATGGTTTCACAAATCTCGAAGAGTTCCAGGGCGGCGTGGGCGACAACACCGGCGCGAAAACGACCGATCCAACCAAGAAGGAGTCGCATCCGCCCTACACGACCAAACTTTTCCTCAAGGAATACAAGGAGATCCCTTTCCTGATCACCTACAAGGCGCGTCCAGATAAAGACACGTTCCAGATCAACATCCCCGGCAGGCGGAGTCAGCTCGTCCTCATCGCAGATGCCATCGTTGGTGGCGCGAGCGGGAAAACCTTTAAAGTGCTTTCTCACGAACTGAAGTCATTCACCAAAGAGAGCGGCACCGAAGTGGATGTCTCGGAGCTGACGATCGAAGACCAAGAAACCGGCAAAAAGATCATCTTGATCTATAATCAGACGGTCGATTCGCCCGATTCGTATGTTATCCTCAAGTTCCTCTGGAACGACACCGATATCCGTGTCGCCAAGGACGAAGTCTTCAAGCTCAAGCCCGACGAAGAGACCGAGTATAAGATGCTCGAGTTCACGCGCGAGCAGGCGACGATCGAGAATCTCAAGACGGGCGAGAAGCTGATTATCCGAAAATTGCAGCAATAGCGCATTTTCTGAGGATTTTCTCTGGACAGCTCCGTATAAAACCTTTCAGTTTTCGGCCTCACTTTTAGCAACCCTCCAACCATCCCTAGAATACCCATGATCAAGTCCTCACCCGTCCTCCTCGTTGCCTCGCTCGTGGCCGTTTCGGCCGTCGCGCCTGTATTTGCCGGCCCCGGTTCGTCACGCAGTACCGTTACCGTTACCACCCAGACCGTTGCTGAGCGCGAGATCGCCCGGCGGCAGGAAGGCATCCTTCGCGCCGAGGGTTACCTCGAAGCCGGTGACAAGGCGATGGTCGTGAGAGATTACGAAACTGCCGTCGCCCAGTATCGGCTCGCTGTCGATTCTCTGCCTGACTCTACCCGCACGGCCGATCTGCGTGTCCGGGCCCTCCACAAGTTCTGTGATGCTACCGTTCTGCTGGCCGAGCAGCGCATCGCCGAGGGCCGCCGCGAAGATGCCCGCCGCATCACGATGGTCGCCCTGCGCCCCGAATACGATCCGGAGTGCCGCGAGGCCATCAAGCTGCTCGCGAATCTCGAGGATCCCGACTACTACAATACCGTCCTCACTCCCGGCCATATCGAGAATGTGGAGCTGGTGAAGAAGTATTTCATCGAGGCGGAAGATTTCTACGAGCTCGGGCGCTACGACCTCTCCTTTAAGCGCTACGAGCAGATCCTCGGCGTCGATCCCTACAACGTCGCCGCCCGGCGCGGTCAGGAAAAAGTAAACCTCGCCCGCAGCAATTACCAAAAAGCCGCGCGCGACGAAGCCCGCTCGCGCGCTATGTGGGAGGTGGATAAAGGGTGGGAGCGCCCGATCCGCAAATACGGGCGACAAATCGCAGCCCCGATCGGAGGAGATTCCGAGCTGGATATTCGGGGCACCCAATACATTCAAAACAAGCTGAACAGGATCATCATCCCCAAGATCGAGTTCAACGAGGTCTCGATCCGTGAGGCCATCGATTTCCTGAAGCAAAAGAGCCGGGAACTCGACATCACTGAGTCCGATCCAGCCAAGCAGGGCGTGAATATTGTCTTGAAACTCGAATCCGGATCGGCTGGCGTCGCCGTTTCTTTCGTGGCTCCCGCTGGCGATCTTGGCATACCAGGTATCGACGCTCCGGCCGCCGGTCTCGCTCCAGCGGCGACCATCGGTGCGGCGCAGCCCGGCTCGACCCCGATCACGCTCCAGCTTGCAAACGTCCCTCTCGGTGAGGCGCTGCGTTACGTCACCAGCCTGGCTAATTTGAAGTTTAAGGTGGAGCCCTACGCCGTCGCGGTCGTTCCCCTCACGGAGAACACGGAAACCATCCTCACTAAAGATTATCGCGTCTCACCAGGCATGTTTTCCTCCGCGCCCGCTGCTCCGACGAGTGGTCCCTCTCAGACCCCGGGCTTTGGGTCCACGAGTGGAGACGTGAGCGGCGCGGGTTCGAGCTTGGCAGGCACGGCTAACGCCCAGGATTTCCTCACCCAACGCGGCGTGCAATTTCCCGCTGGAGCCAGCGCCTTCTATCTGCCCAGCAGCAGCCGCTTGATCGTTCGGAATACGGCGGCAAACCTCGATCTCGTGGATCGCATTGTGGAACTCGATTCTTTTCTCCCGACTCAAGTCGAGATCGAGTCGAAGTTCGTCGAGATCACACAAAACAATCAGAAGGAACTCGGCTTCGACGTGGCCGTCGGTCCATTCAACCTCGGGACGAGCAACCGCGTCTTCGGGGCGGGCGGCACGCCTGGCACCTCGCCGCAGGCTCTTCCTCAGGATTTCCCGCTCGTGCAGCCCGGTGGCGGCATCATCGGGCAAAATCTCGTGACCAACGGCATTCGCAGCGGCAACGTGGCCATCAGCAACAACGCTATTGATGCGCTCCTGTTCGGCCTCCCGGGCGTCAGCACCGTCGCTCCCAGCATTCTCGGAATTGGGGGTGTCTTCACCGACCCGCAGTTCCAACTCGTCATCCGAGCGCTGAATCAAAAGAAAGGCGTCGATCTCATGTCGGCCCCGCGCGTGACCACGAAGAGCGGCCAGCGCGCCGTCATCGAGATCATCCGCGAGTTCCGCTATCCGACCGAATTCGATCCACCGCAAATCCCGCAGACGGTCGGCAGCACCGTCGTTTCCGGCGGCTTGGGTGGGGGAATTGGCGGAGGCTCATCCAGCGGAGCGTTCCCAGTCACGCCGACGACGCCAACCGCGTTCGAGACCCGAAACACGGGTGTGACGCTGGAAGTCGAGCCAGTCGTTGGCCCCGATGGCTTCACCATCGACTTGAACCTCGTCCCGCAGGTCGTTGAGTTTGAAGGCTTCATCAACTACGGCAGCCCGATTCAGACGACTTCGACCAACTTCGCCGGTGTGACGCAGACGAACGTGCTGACGCCGAACGTCATCAACCAGCCGATCTTCAGCACCCGGAAAGTGCAGACGAGCGTGACCATCTGGGACGGCTCCACGGTCGTCCTCGGCGGTCTGATGCGTGAAGATATCCAAAAGGTGGAAGACAAAGTTCCGTTCTTCGGCGACGTGCCGCTGATCGGGCGCCTCTTCCGCTCGGAGGTCGAGCAGCACCTCAAGCGCAACCTCATCATCTTCGTGACCGCGCGTCTCATTAACCCGGCCGGCGAGCTGGTGCGTGACGAAGCCGAGGAAGAAGAGATCGTGACGCCGCTTGTGCCGCTCGACGCGCCGCTGCCCGCGCTCCTCCTGCCCGACGCGCCGCTGTTCATCAAGTAATCAGGCGGCGAGTTCCATCCTCGCGTGCCTGTTCTTGGCGTCACGGGCGGCATTGCCACCGGCAAAAGCACGTTCGGCCGCAGGTTCCTGCGCCACTTTTCCGCGCAACTCTTCGACACCGATCTCTGCGCCCGGCAACTCCTCGCGGACGATCCGGGGGTCGCCCAGGAAATCCGGAGCGCGTTCGGCGGAGCGGCGCTTGATCCCGCCGGTGCGCCGGTTCGTGAAAATTTGAGAGCGCTGGTTTTTTCCGATCCCTCGAGGCGGCGAATTCTCGAGGCCATCCTGCATCCGCGCATCCGCGCCCGCTGGGTGACCGAGGCGAAACCTTTCCGCACAATGAACGATTGGCTGGTCGTCGAAATTCCGCTCTTGTATGAGACGGGTGCAGAAGGCGAGTTTGACCGCGTCCTGGTCGTCGGCTGTGGAGCGGCGACTCAGCGGCAGCGCCTCGAAAAAGAGCGCGGTCTCGACTCGCAGATGATCGCCGGTATCCTCGACGCGCAGTGGCCGCTGGAGCGTAAAGTCGCCGCCGCCAATCATGTGATCTGGAGCGAAGGCTCGCAGGATGCGTTCGAACGTCAGACCGCGCTGTTCGCGAAGTATCTTACCCACCTCTGAATCTCACGCGCCCCCACGGGTGCCATTATATCTCCCATTCCATCTCATGGATGATCCGTCAGAAAACCCCACGCCCACGACTCTCGACATCGCCGACCTCCAGTCGCTCCCGTTCGCCGAACTCGTGGCGCGCGCCCAGCAGACGAATGTCCGCCTGACTGCGGACTCGACGCGGCACCAGATCGTCTTCGACCTCCTGCGCCACCACGCGCGCGATGGCGTCCGCCTCCATGCCGACGGCATCCTCGAGCCCGTCGGCGATAATCATGCGCTCCTGCGCTGGCCGCGGTTTGACTTCAAGCCGTGCCCCGAAGACGTCTATGTCGCGCAGGCCATCACCCGTCGTTTCGGTCTTCGGGCCGGGCAGCGCGTCGCCGGTTTCATCCGCGCCCCGCGTGACCGCGAGCGGCACATGACGCTCGAAGAAGTCACTGCCATTGAAGGCCGCCCGCCCGAAACGTGGCAGGAGCCGAAGCACTTCGATCTGCTCACCGCGATGTTCCCGGACGAGCGGATCATTCTGGAAAACACCGACCTCGCCGCCATTAGCCCGCGTGCCGTCGATCTCATCGCCCCGCTCGGGCGCGGCCAGCGCGGCCTCATCGTTGCGCCTCCGCGGGTGGGGAAAACCATCCTGCTCAAGGACATTGCCCGCGCCCTTCGGGTGAACGAGCCAAAGAGCCACGTCATCATTTTGCTCATCGACGAGCGGCCCGAGGAAGTCACCGACCTGCGCCGCGCGGTCAACTGCGACATTTTCAGCTCCACCTTCGACGAAAGCCCGGCCCGCCACGTCCAGCTCGCGGAGCTGGTGAGCGAGCGCGCCAAGCGCCTCGTCGAACTTGGCGAAAACGTGATCATCCTGCTCGACAGCATCACGCGCCTCGCCCGCGGCTACAACAACCTCATCCCCGGCAAGCGCGGCAGCCGCACCATGTCCGGCGGCGTCGATTCCAAGGCGCTGGCGAAGCCGAAGAAGTTCTTCAGCGCCGCGCGCAAGGCCGAGGAAGGCGGCAGCCTCACCATCCTCGCGACCGCGCTCATCGACACCCAGAGCCGTATGGACGAGGTCATTTTCGAGGAGTTCAAAGGCACCGGGAACATGGAGATCCACCTCGACCGCGCCTGTGCGGAAAAGCGCGTGTTCCCCGCGATCCACGTCATGAAATCCGCCACGCGGCGCGACGAACTCCTCTGCCATCCCGACGAACTCGAACGCATCACGCTCCTGCGCAAGCAACTCTCAGAGCTCCCTCCCGTCGAGGCGACCGAGAAGCTTATCGAAAACCTGACGCTCACCCAAAACAACGCCGAGCTCCTGCTCGCCGGACTCCGCTGACTTTGATCACCACCGCCGACGCCCTCACCGATCTCCTCGCGCGCCTCGCCGAGGCTCCGCGCATCGCCATCGACACCGAGGCGGATAGCCTCCACTGCTACTTCGAAAAGCTCTGCCTCATCCAGATCAGCGCGCCCGGCATCGACGCGCTCGTCGATCCGCTTGCCGACTTTTCGCTCCAGCCGCTCTTCGACCTGTGCGGCCGCAAGCCGCTCGTTTTCCACGGCCTCGACTACGACGTGCGCCTCCTGCGGCGCAACGGCCGCTTCGACGCCACCGACATTTTCGACACGATGATCGCAGCCCGCCTCACCGGCACGCCCGAGTTCAGCCTCGCCGCCCTCATCCAGCGGCACTTCGACGTCCAGCTTGCCAAAGGCTCGCAAAAGGCCGATTGGGCGCGCCGACCGCTCACGCCGCAGATGGCCGAGTATGCAATCAACGACACGAAATACCTCCTCCGCCTGGAGGAGATTCTAGACGCCGACTTGCGCCGCCTCGGGCGCCGGGAGTGGTTTCGGCAGTCGGTGGAAAAAGCCGTCCTCTCTGCGCAGACCCCGCGCGAGCGCGATCCCGACAGCGTATGGCGTATCGCAAAAAGCGGCGACCTGCGCGGCCGCGGATCCGCCCTCGTGCGCGAGCTCTGGCGCTGGCGCGACGGCGAGGCGCAGCAGATCGACCGCCCGGCTTTCCACATCCTGCGGAATGAAGAGCTGATCGAATCCGCCCGCCGTTTCGACGCCGGCGAGCCGGTGGAAATCCGCCACCTGCGCGGTCACCGCAAGCACGGCTTTTACGAAGCGGCAAAACGCGCGCTGGCGCTCCCGCCGGAGGAGTGGCCGCAGCGCGTCCGCGGCAAAGGCCGCCGTCAGACGCCCGACGAAGAAACCCGCGTCAAGGAGCTGAAGAAAAAGCGCGACGCCATCGCGGTCGATCTCGGCCTCGATCCGTCTCTCATCGCTCCGAAAGCGACGCTCGACGGACTCGTCATGGAGCCCGAGTCCGCCCGCGAGCGGCTCATGCCGTGGCAGCGAGAATTGCTGGAGATGTAGCGATGACGGCTGCGGACGATCTCTTGCCGTTGTTGAAGCGCCACTTCGGCTTCGACACTTTTCGTCCGCTTCAGGAGGAGATCATCCGCGACTCGCTCGCTGGGCGCGATGTGCTCGCGCTGCTCCCGACCGGCGGCGGCAAATCGCTTTGTTTCCAGCTCCCCGCCCTCGCGCGCCCCGGTCTCACCGTTGTCGTCTCGCCCCTCATCGCGCTGATGAAAGACCAGGTCGATGCCCTGCAAGCCAGCGGCATCCCGGGGACTTTTCTCAACTCCACGCTCGATGGCACCGAAGCCCGCGCCCGCCTCCGCGGCCTGCACAATCACGAATACCGCCTCCTCTACTGCGCTCCCGAGCGGCTCATGCTTCCAGGTTTCCTCGAAACTCTTCGCGGCTGGAACGTGAACCTCCTCGCCATCGACGAGGCGCATTGCATCAGCGAATGGGGGCACGACTTCCGCCCCGAATACCGCCAGCTCGCCCAGCTCCGCGCGCAGTTCCCTGGCGTGCCGCTCATGGCGCTCACCGCCACCGCGACTGAGCGCGTGCGGGAGGACATTGCCCGCATTTTACAAATCCCCGACGCCGGTATCTACGTCGCGAGCTTTAACCGGCCGAACCTCACCTACCGCGTGCTGGCCAAGCAAAAGGCCGCCGAGCAGACGTTCGAGTTCATCCGGCAGCGTCCGCGCGAGAGCGGCATCGTCTATTGCCAGAGCCGGAAAGCCGCCGACTCCATTGCCGAGCGGCTGAAAGCCAACGGCATCGCCGCGCGCCCGTATCACGCCGGCATGACACTCGAGGCGCGCGGGACCAACCAGGAACTCTTCCTCCGCGACGAGGCGCGCGTCATCTGCGCGACCATCGCCTTCGGCATGGGGATCAATAAACCGAACGTCCGCTACGTCATCCACTACGACCTGCCCAAGAACATCGAGGGCTACTACCAGGAAACCGGGCGCGCCGGACGCGATGGCCTGCCGGGGGAGTGCCTGCTCCTTTTCAGCCCCGGCGACGTGGCGAAGCAGACAAATTTCATCGATGAAAAAACCGACGCGCAGGAGCAGCGGATCGCGCGCGAGCAGCTCCAGCAGATCGTGCATTTCGCCGAGTCGGCCGACTGCCGGCGCGCGGCGCTGCTCGGTTATTTCGGCGAGACCTGGGAGGGCGGGAACTGCGGCGGCTGCGACAACTGCCTCTCGCCGCGCGAGACTTTCGACGGCACGCTTGCCGCGCAGAAACTCCTCTCGTGCGTCTGGCGCATCAGCGAGCGCACGCGCTTCGGCGTCGGACTGAACCACATCATCGAAGTCCTCACCGGCGCGAATACCGACAAAGTGCGCAAGTGGGGGCACGATCAGCTTAGCACATACGGGATCGGGAAAGAATTCAGCCGCCCCGAGTGGCAGGCCATCGGGCGCGAGCTGGCGCGGCTCGGTTACCTCAGCCAGAGCGCGGAGAAATTCGCCACAATGTCGCTGACTCAGGAGGGTTTCGCGTTTTTGAAAAAGCGCGAAAAAATCACGCTCACTCAGCCGGCGGTCGCGCCCGAGCCCGTCACGCGCTCACGCCGCGCCGGAGCCATCGCGTGCGACGAGGCACTTTTCGAGAAACTCCGCGACCTGCGCAAGCGACTCGCCGACGAGCGCGCCGTGCCGGCCTACATCGTTTTTTCCGACGTGGCGCTGCGGCAGATGGCGCGCGACTACCCGGCGAGCGACGCCGAGTTTGCGCGCATCAGCGGGGTGGGGGAAAAGAAGCGCGATGAGTTCGGCGTGCCCTTCATCGCCGAGATCGCGTCGCACCTCGCGTCGAACCCGCGGCAGATTTTCGCAGACGAGCCGCTCGTCGAGACCGTGCGCATGAAACCTTCGATGAACAATACCAGCGCCGAGACACTCGCGCTTTTCCACGCCGGCCACAGCGTCGCCGACATCGCCCGCCAGCGCGACCTGGCCGAGAGCACGATCTTCGCGCACCTCGCGAACGCGATGGAAAACGGCGAACGCCTTGATCTGAACCAATTCCTCACGCCCGCCGAGCAGGGGCGCATCGTCGCCGCCTTGCGAGAGCACGGACGCGGCGTCGCGCTTGGCCCCGTCTTCGAAGCGCTTGGTGGGGACTTCGACTACGGCCGCATCCGTTTGGTGCGAGCGTCGCGCGCCGCATGACACCGATGGATCTCTCCAAAGGCCTCGCCAAAGCCGGCATCGCCGCCGCGCGCAAGCATCTCTTCATCTGCATCGGCCCCGATTGCTGCAAGGCCCGAGAAGGCGAGCAGCTTTGGGATTTCATCAAGAAGCGCCTCAAGAACTCGCCCATCTCGGTCATGCGGACAAAAGCTGCCTGCTTCCGCATCTGCGCCGGCGGGCCGCTGATGGTCGTCTATCCCGAAGGCGTCTGGTATGGCCGCATCACGCCCGCGCGTTTCGAGCGCATCCTGCGCGAGCACATCGAAAGCGGCGAGCCCGTGCGCGAGTGGGTAATCGCCGAAAACGCCCTCTGCCCAATCGAAAATCCAAAATCGAAAATCGAAAATCCAATCACCCCAGCGCCGCCCGCAGATCCCCGATCCGACGCCGCAGCTCTCCAGGTGCCAGATAATTCGTCCGAATGATCCACCACGCCCGCGCCGCCACTCCGCGCGGGATCACCAGCCGCTCACGCAGCCGAGCCGCGACTTCAGGTCGGTCGTAGGCCCGCACAAAGCACAGCGCCGCCGGCAGCCAGCGCTCGCCCGGCACGAGCCCCACCATATCCTGCAAAAAGACGAGCAGGTCGTCCGCATGCCTTTCCTCCGGCGCGAGCGCGGTGTCGTGGATCACCTCGAAGTCGATCATCCGTGCCCGCCCGCTCGCCTCGTCGTAAATAAAATTCGCCAGATGCGGGTCGCCATGCGACCACCCTCCGCCCAGTTCCGCACTCCAGAGCCCGTGCGCCGCGCGCAGCTCCCTCGCCGCCGCCGTGAGCATCGCATCCGTCAGCCCGCTCGCCGCGAGATGATCATCGAGACTCCGCCCCGGGATGCGATCCGCGCACACCGCATCCGCTCCCTCTGCAAACGCAGCAAACCGGTCACCATTGAGCATCTTGAAGCAATCAACCTCCCAGCGCTGCCATGCCTCGAGCCGATCCCAGATGCGCACCGGGTTCCGCGCCTTTTGAAAAAACCAGTTCGCGAGCGAGATGACGCGCCCGCTCCCGCGACGCCGTCTTTTCACCCACACCTCGCGACCGGAGCGCGTCTCGGCCGTTATGGCATTGATGCGGATGGCGTCGATCGCCGCGCCGGCGGACTGGAGCAGGGGGAGCATAGGGGAGGGGAGAAAAGCAGAACCTGGTGATGTATGCGCGCCGATAATGCCCAGAAGCTTGCCCCCCCGCGACCCGCGCGCTACATCCGCCCGCGATGGAAGCTCCAGACTACGTCGAGATCGGCTTCGCCAAAATCGAGCGCGACGTCAGCCTTCTCATCGAGTGCCTCGGCGAAGTCCTCCGCGACCTCGGCCAGCCCGAACTCGCCGACGCTCTCCCCTGGACGAAGAACCCACTGCCCGACGACATCCAGGCGCTGCCCGGCCAGCTTGGCCTAGTCTATTCCATCGCCTTTCAGTTGCTGAACATGGTCGAGGAAAACGTCGCCGCCCGCATGCGCGCGCTGCGCGAGACGCACGAGCAG
>PPFU01003443.1_pt1 | contig 10880 bp, 4 predicted proteins | sample 1535991 | NCBI WGS metagenome assembly PPFU01 (sample SAMN04901290, study PRJNA319586) | Hypolithon metagenome, whole genome shotgun sequencing project. | isolation source: Antarctic Hypolithon | place: Antarctica: Miers Valley | collected 2014 | reverse complement strand
GAGAGGAAAGTAGAGAGGAAAGTAGAGAGGAAAGTAGAGAGGAAAGTAGAGAGGAAAGTAGAGAGGAAAGCCAGTCTGACACAACGCCTGAGGCCGCAATTGAGAAAGTACTGGCTGCGGCTATTCGTGCTTTCAAGATAGAGAGCCATAGAGAAAGTGCACAAGCTGCTGATGAATATGACGGCATCATCGACCAGCCCTTTGACTATAGTGATTGGACATTTAGCGTTTCTCAGCTGACTAAGTTGGGCCAGTGCCCGTTTAAGTGGTTTGCCGATAAGGTGTTGAAACTAGGCAATCCGGCAGAGGCAGACACTGACTTGAGCCCTAGTCTGAAAGGAAATTTGTATCACCAGGTGGTTGAGCTGTTGGTGCAGGCAGTGCAGGACAATCCTCAGTTAGAGCTAACTGATCCAGATTTGCTGAAAGAGAAATTTTTGGAGGCCGAAAGAAAGATTGATTTTCCGGTTCTACCGGCGTGGGAGATGCGCCGCGCAGACCACCTGAGTAAGCTTGCAACCGTTTTAAGAAAGCCTGACTTTTGGCCGCCAGATGCTGAGCCGGTCGCCCTTGAAAAACAGTTTGAGGGTGAGTGGGAAGGGTTTAAGGTGACTGGAAGGGTTGATCGCATCGATAGGACACCGAACGGACTGGTGCTGATTGATTATAAAACCAGCAGCCAACGGCCAAAAGGACTGAAGGATTCAAATGGCAAGGCGAGTATTGATTTGCAATTGCAGCTGTACCGTGAGGCCGCAGCAGCAGGAATGTTTCCAGGTGAGACCGTAACGGCAGCTCAGTATTTCTCTTTAACAAAGGGCAAAGAGCTAACACTCTCTAACAGGGCACCTCAGCATGAGCTACCAGCTGCGATAGAAAACTGTAAGGCAGCTTTGAATCTGGGGCACTACCCAGTGCAGCCAGATATAAAACGCGATGCCTGTCGGTATTGCGACTTTGATCCGGTTTGTCGTCAGGGAAGTCGCTTAACGCGAAAGGAGAACAATCATGGGACTCACTAAAGAGCAGAAAAGGGCGGCTCTGGCGACTGGTAGCGTTGCGGTAACCGCAGGAGCAGGTACCGGAAAAACGCACATGCTGACCGAGCGATATCTACACTTTCTGAAGCCCAAAGATAAGGCAACAGCAGGGGCAGATAGTGTCTATTCTCCGCTACAAATTGTGGCGATGACCTTCACGGATAAGGCCGCGACGGAGCTGCGATCTCGCATTCGTCAGGCTGTCGTGACTCAAATGGGTGATCGTATAGATATTCTCGCTAGCTTAGAAGCAGCACAAATCAGCACCTTTCACTCTCTGGCTGCTCGCATTTGTCGGGAGCATCCTGACAGGGCAAATGTGCCCCCGGATTTTGTGGTTCAAGATGGGTTAGCAAGTTCGCTGTGGCAGGCTGAGTATTTTACCCAGGCGCTGGCGCAACTTCCCGACCGGCTATACGAGCATGTGTCCTTTTCACTGATGCGCGATATTCTCGTGGCCCTGTTGAACGATCCGCTCACGGCTGAGGAAGCTTTGTCGCGATCACCCTCGGACTGGCACTCTGAGCTAAAAGATTTCCGCAAGTCACTGTTAGAAGCTATTCCTGACAAGCCAGAGTGGAAGACAGCTTGCCTAGCGCTGAACTTTCATATTGGCCCCGAGGGTGACAAGCGAGAGCTGGTTCGTCAGCAGGCGCTTAATTGCGCAGATGCCTTTGAAAGTACGGCTGATATTGCCTATCTGGAAGAGATCTCTGGTATTGGACTAAGTGGGGGGAAGAAGAAGAATTGGCCTGGTGAAGAAAGTTTTAATGCAGTGAGAGATTCAATTAAAACATTGAGGGATATCGCTAGCGCGACCAATAAAGCGTTGGACGCGCTGGTTTATAACAACTATGACGATCAAACTGAGCTAATGCGGCCAGCGATTAAAGAAGCGTTCACCTTGGTTCGTTCGTTTTTGGCTGAGCTTAAGTATCAGCAGCGTATTCTCGACTATACCGACCTTGAAGTGCAAGCGCTCAAAGCGTTGCAAGATCCAGATGTGCAGCAATACTATGCAAAGCGCTGGCAGGTGTTCTTGATTGATGAGTTTCAAGATACCAATCCCATTCAAGGAGAGCTGCTAAAGCAGCTGACAGATGGTGCGACTTTGACAATCGTGGGCGATCGCAAACAGTCTATTTACGGTTTCCGCCGCGCCGACACCACCGTCTTTGAACGCTGGCAGGCAGAGATTCATCCTGGCGAAGATGGCCCGGTCGAGCTGAGTAAAAGCTTTCGCACCCATCGCTCGTTAATGGACCAACTCAACCAGGTGTTTGAACCTGTGTTAGGGAAAATGCATCAGCCGCTGAGGGCAAATCGCACCGAGACACTAACGCCAGCCCCGGAGATTCAGCTGTATACGGTTGAGGTGAGCGATGAACAGAAAAAAGACGAGTCGATTGACACCAATATCAACGCTTGCCGGTTGGTAGAGGCTCAAAAAATTGCCGATCTGGTTGCCTCTTTGCTAGATGAACCGATTCAGGTACATGATAAGAAGACTGATCGGCTGCGGCCTATTGAGTCCAAGGATATTGCAATTTTGGCGCGAACCTGGGGGCCGCTAGAGCTGTATGGAAATGCCATTGCGAGCCGAGGAATTCCTATTTTGCAGGCCGGAGGCGGCAGTCTTCTCGATACCCGAGAGGCGAAGGATGCCTTGGCCCTGCTGAGATTTTTAGCAGATTCAAGTGACAGTTTGGCTTTGTTGGCGGTGTTGCGCAGTCCGTTTTTTGCGGTGAGCGATCGCAGCCTATACGCCCTTGCGCAAACCCTGCCGGAAAAGACTTCCTGGTGGAAGCATATTCAATCAGAGGCGGCGACTGAGATTGCCAGCGAGGTGAAAGTCCTGAAACAACTGATTAAGGATCGTCGGGTGGAATCGCCTACGCGGTTGCTGCATTTGTGCGATTACCTCACCGGATATACGGCTGTAATTGCCAACCTACCTGATGGCCTCAGGCGTATGGCTGACTGGAATGGCTTTGTTGAACTGGTGCGATCACTAGAGCATGGCAGCTTTGATACCCTCTCAGTCGTACGACGACTCAAGCAGATCATCAGCGCAGAGGTCACCATTCCTAGACCTGCCATAGAAGGCGGTAATGCCGTTAACCTAATGACTATCCACGGATCGAAAGGCTTAGAATGGCCAGTTGTTTTCGTACCTGATCTCTCTCATAAAAATGTCGTTGATACCTCGGTTATTCGCTTTGAGGCCAATCTAGGTCTTGGCCTTAAGCTGACCGATGAAGAGGGCGAATATCAAAAATCAGCGCTCTATTCACTTTTAGAACAACAGGCAAAAATCAAAGATGAGGCCGAAAGAAAACGTATCTTCTATGTCGCTTTTACCCGCGCTCGCGATCGGTTGATGCTAACGTCAGCCGAGTCTTCAGGTGGCGGACTCGATCTGTTAGCTGCTGGCCTAACAGCGACCGTTACGCCCAGACCTGTCGCTTTCGACCCGACGCTGGCTCAGCCGGTTACGCCTATATCTACCGAAGCGTCAGCAATCCCAGAACAGCGATTGCTGGACACCATTGATTTAGACATTACAGAGCTGCCGGTTACGGCTTTGAGCGACTACGCACTATGTCCGTCACGCTTTAAGTATCGTCACATCGATGGTCATTTAGGCTATCAGGGCGGTGACAGTTCAACAGGTGCCGTCCCCAATGCAATGGCCATCGGCACGCTGACGCATAAAGCGCTAGAGCTAGGCATTACCAATGCTGAGACCCTTGCAAAATATGCGCCTGATTTACCTTTTGAGAATGTTCAGACTGCTTTTAATCTGGCTCAATCGTTTCAAACTGACAGTGCTTACCAGCAATACCGTTCAGATAGCTTTGATTGGGAGCAATCTGTCTCGCTGATAGTCGGTGGGCTCACCCTTAACGGCAAGATTGATTTAGTCGGTGATGATTTTGTTCTGGACTTTAAGACTGATCAAACGATTCATCCCGAGCACCATCAGTTCCAGCTATGGGCCTACAGTAAAGCTACCGGAAAATCGTCTGCGCATTTAGCTTATTTGCGCCACGGCCACCTGCATAGATTTGAGGCTGATGACTTAGCACAAATTGAAGAACAGGCAGAAGTCTTGATCGAGAGGTTGATGAGCGGAGACTTTAAATCAACGGCCAGTGAGCAGAGCTGCAAAATCTGCCCATTTTCAGAGTGCTGCGAGGATCACATTAAGCTGTCCGGTTGAAGGTCTACATGGGTGAAAGGACTGTAGGACAAAGGATAAATACAGCGGATCAAATCAAGTGGGGTGGCCTCTATGCTAAATTTCCTTAAAAAAATTGTTGAGAGTCTGAATCCTAAATCTCATTCAGGGCAAAATAAGAGCGGCCAGCAACAGTACTATCAGCAACCGAGCCCCGAGAAAGAAAAGTGGGCGGGGGACAATGTCGCTTCTCCTAGTCGAAAGCAGACAACTCCAGGCGTTAAAGCTGACTGGATTGAGCCAGGAAAATCGGTTAGCGTAGCCGGGTTTGATATTCCGGGTGGGATGGTGTATGTAGGGACACAATTGCCTACTCGCGGTCCGTACAAGAAAATTGATCCTTGCCTAATAAACCCTAAGCTTCGCGTCGATAAAATCCGGCCAGACTATTCCGGAAAGGAGATGGGTTACTGGCCGTCATACAGCGACATCTCTCCCGGTGCTCGGGCAGCTTATTTAGAGTGGCTGATGGGCGATCGCAAAGATCCCAATGCTTACATTGGCTATGTATTTCTCTTTTTTTATGGCCTGGAGCGCAGAGTTTTGACAGACTTGAGCGCGCTAAAAATAGACGACTCAGCAGAACTCATACAAATTGTTCATGAGGTAGAGCGACTACTAGTGTTGTACCCCAACAGCAGTTCTTTTCAAAGCTATGCAACTCGTTTTGTAGAAGTTTGTAAGCTGATGTGTGGCGCTGATAGCTTTGCTGAAGCGAAGCCGGTTCTGGAAAATACAAGCTGGCAAATACCGTTGGGAACTCAAGTTGCTTTGGGGAAAATGGTTGCCGCTGGTAAACCTATTCCTGCCGACTGGCTACTCTCCTGGTACGTCCACTCTGAAACGACTCGCCTAAGAACGCCTGCCACTCGGTGTGCAAAAGAATTTCAAAAGCTGCTGCGACTGAAGTATGCAGATAAATATGGTGAGGGCATGGTGCTTAAGCCCAATAAACGACGCCTGAAGGTCGAGTATCAGCCCGCCAGTTCTGGCTTTTCCCACTCAGAAATAGAAATTGAGATCGGTGACTTGCCAGACGTTAGTGTACTGACTTTGCCGCTCAACAAGCTACAGGTGTTGGTCGATGAATGTACAGATGCGCTCGATCCTTACAGTCGCTGGTTAGGCCGAAATGCAGATAAATACGATGCTAAAGCAGCTGTCGCGTTGCTGCCGGTCGAACTTATTGAAGACTTTGAAAATGATGAAATTCGTTTGCTGCGACAGTGGCTAAATCAAACGCTGGGCAACCAGTCGCATCAGGTCATCTCAGGTAAGCAGATATTGGCTTGGTGGACTACAGTTGGGACCGAAAAGCTGACGAAGAAAGAAGCTACCACGCTGGCCCAAAGCTTTGAGAAATTGGGCTATGGCATAGAACCGGATGTTCGCTTTGGAGGTAAGGCACTCAAGCAGGAGGGGCAATTTATTCTTTTCAAGCTACCCACGGAGAAGATTGGAACGCCGTCTCAGGCCTATTCTGCCGCTAAAATACTGTTGCATTTGGCCACTGCGATTGCCACAGCCGATAATGTCGTTGATGCCTCCGAACAACAGCATTTGGAAGCACATCTAGAAATGACCCTGGCCCTGTCCGAAGCTGAGCGCATTCGACTAAGGGCTCATTTGGCCTGGTTGCTGCAAGAGAAGCTGAGCCTGCGGGGATTAAAAACTAAGCTGAGTGAAATGACCAGCGATGAGAAAGCTGGAATTGCTAACTTTCTTATCAGCGTAGCGGGCGCGGATGGTCACATCAGTCCTCAAGAAATAGCGATGCTCTCTAAAATTTATCCGCTTTTGGGGTTTGAGGCCGATGAGATTTACAGCCACATTCACAATTTCAGTATGTCTTCCTCTAAGACTCACTCACCAGTCAAGTCGGCAACAGAACCCGTCACCGTTAGAATAGCTGCTTCAGTGAATCGTGGTTTTACTATTCCAGTGCCTACCGCTGACGACAGGATTAAAAAAGAAGCGACCGCAGGCTTTGATTTAGATATTGCTGATGTGCAAAGAAAGCAAGCTGAGTCGGCTAAAGTCAGCGCGCTTTTATCCAATATTTTTGAGGAAGACGAAGACGATTCAACCGAGCCAGGGTCTGAAAGCCAGACCCTTGAAAGTCAGACGCCCGAAAATCAGACATTAGCTAAGTCTGAAGATTCGGTCTCGGGATTGGACACTATACACAGTGTATTTTTGAGGATACTTGCCCAGCAGCCCAGTTGGAGCCGTAATGCATTAGAATCCAAAACAGCTGAGCTTAGTTTGCTGCTAGACGGTGCTTTAGAAGTGATTAATGATGCAGCCTTTGACGTATGCGAGGAGCCGCTGACCGATGGCGACGACCCAATCGAACTTGATCCTAATGTCCTAGAACAGTTACTTTCATGACCAAAACCATAAAAACAGAAGCTATAAAAGCCAAAGATAGAGACGCTGTGATTCAATCGCTACGGGCAGGTGTTGTGCCCCGGAGCGGTCAGCATTTGATTCAGGTAGGGCGGGTCAGAGAACTCGAAGCGCTGATTAAAGACATTGAGCGTATTGGCGGCAATGGCTCGGCTATTCGATTTGTGATTGGGGAATACGGATCGGGGAAAACGTTTTTTCTTTCCCTGGTGCGCTCCATTGCGCTTCAGAAGAAATTGGTGAGTGCCCATGCGGATTTGACGCCGGATCGTCGATTACATGCCTCCAAAGGGCAGGCGCGATCGCTCTATGCAGAACTCATGCGCAACCTATCGACAAGGGCTAAGCCAGAGGGCGGTGCGATCGCTAGCGTCGTCGAAAAATTTGTCAGTTCTGCTATGACGGAAGGCCGAAAAAGGCAGGTCAATCCAGAAGTCATCATCCGTGAACGGCTAGCGCAGCTCTCAGAAATGGTGGGGGGCTACGATTTTGCAGAAGTCATTGCTGCCTACTGGCGCGGTCACGATACAGGTGACGATGTGCTTAAATCTAGTGCGATCCGATGGCTGCGCGGCGAATATAGCACTAAAACAGACGCCAAAAAAGCCTTAGGCGTGCGGACGATTATTGACGACGCTAACTTCTATGACCAGCTCAAACTATTTGCTCAATTCGTCCGTCTAGCAGGCTACGAGGGCTTCATCGTCTGCCTGGACGAATTGGTGAATTTGTACAAGCTCGCCAACACCCAAGCTCGCAATAGCAACTACGAACAAATTCTACGCATTCTCAACGACAGCTTGCAGGGTATTGCCGACGGGTTAGGCTTCGTATTAGGAGGTACTCCTGAGTTCTTGATGGATACTCGTAAAGGGCTTTACAGCTACGAAGCACTTCAGTCTCGCCTCGCTGAGAATACCTTTGCTGGTAACGGCATTGTGGACTACAGCCACCCGGTTATCCGTTTATCGAGTCTCAGCCAGGAAGACTTATTCGTTCTGCTCACCAAAATCCGCCATGTTTTTGCAGTCGGAGATTCCCAGCAATACCTTCTATCCGACGAAGATATTCAAGGCTTCATGCAGCACTGCTTTCAAAGCGTCGGCGAAGCCTACTTTCGCACCCCCCGCAATACAATTACCGCATTTATCAATCTACTGGCCGTTTTAGAACAAAATCCAACGGCTTCGGCAGCAGACTTTATCGATAGTGTAGCGCTTCAAAAGGAAAGCAATCTAGACCTTTTACCACTCAATTCAGAGACAGAAACATCTGAGGAGAAGCTTATGATGGTTGGTTCAAAAAAGGAAGAAGATGATGACCTTGCATCCTTCAAACTCTGATCTAAACAACCACGAGAAAGACAGTTCAGAACAGCAAGCCTCTTCGGGATTTTACCAGCTCAATCCGGGGGTACAGCGCTGGATTTGGAAGCAGAAATGGCCTTCTCTGCGTCCGATTCAAGAGCAAGCAATTCCGCTAATTTTATCGGGTGAAACAGATCTTATTATTTCCGCTGCGACAGCTGGCGGGAAGACAGAAGCTGCTTTTTTGCCGATCTTCTCTCACATTGTAGACAAAGAACAAGCTACAGGTATTCAGGCCCTCTGTATCAGTCCGCTCAAGGCACTGATTAACGACCAGTATCGGCGGCTTTCTGGTATTGGTGAAGATCTCGAAATTGCCGTAACGCCATGGCACGGGGACGTAGATGCTGGTAAAAAGAGACGGCTGCTGAAAAAGCCGTCTGGCATTTTGATCATCACCCCTGAATCGCTAGAAGCGCTTTTAATTCGTCAGGGCTCTAATCTGTCAGTGATTTTCAGTGCTCTCAACTATCTTGTCGTAGATGAACTGCACGCCTTTATTGGCTCAGAGCGAGGCAAACAGCTGCAATCCCTCATGCATAGAGTAGAGCAAGTTATTCAGCGTAGCATTCCTCGAATTGGGCTGAGTGCGACCATTGGAGATATGAAACTGGCAGCGGAATTTTTAAGGCCAGGGAAGGCTGAAGATGTCGCACTCATTCAATCAGATGAAGAAGGACAAGAAATTCGGATTCAGGTACGAGGTTACATCGAAAGGGCACCTGAACTGAAAACAAAAGCACAGTCGAAAGCGGAGAATGCGCCAGATGAAGACCGGCCAGACCAAGTCGGCATCGCGACGCATCTATTCAGTACTCTTCGAGGTGATACGAACCTAATTTTTATCAATAGCCGTTCAGATGTTGAAGCCTACACCGATTTACTACGTCGCCTCTGCGAACAGCAGCGAGTACCGAATGAGTTTTTGCCCCACCATGGCAACCTATCGAAAGCCATCCGCGAAGAGGCAGAACAGGCCCTTAAAAGCGACAAGCCTTCTAATGTGATTTGTACAACCACCCTGGAAATGGGCATTGACGTAGGTTCTGTAAAGTCGATTGCACAGGTCGGTGCGCCTTTTTCGGTGTCGAGTACCCGGCAGCGCCTTGGCCGTTCTGGACGGAATGAAGGCGAACCGGCTATCGTCAGATTTTATCTCTCTGAGAAGGAAGTGACCCCACAAACGCCCCTGCAGGATTCATTACATCCTGCCCTGGTGCAAACGATCGCTATCGTGAACTTGATGATATTTGAGAAATGGTGTGAGCCGCCTGTTATCAGCAAGCTGCATTTTTCTACGCTGATTCAACAGGTGCTTTCTTTGATTGCTCAATACAGTGGAGTAAGTGCGCTTCAGCTCTGGCAGGTATTGTGTCAAACAGGTGCGTTTCGTCAGGTCGATCAAACGATATTTATGAAGCTGCTGAAGCAGTTAGGCCATAAAGATCTTATACAACAAACCCACGATGGCCTTTTGCTCTTAGGAGTGAAAGGTGAGAGAATTGTCAATCACTACAGCTTTTACACAGCATTTAAGACGCCTGAAGAGTATCGTATTGTCACTCTTGGGACAACCTTAGGTACGCTTCCTATCGATTTTCCGCTGATAGAAGGCATGTTTATTATCTTTGCGGGCCGTCGATGGAAAATAATGACTGTAGATGCCGAGCGTAAGGTTGTCGATGTTGTTCGTTCTCCGGCGGGAAAAGTGCCAAGTTTCGCCGGTAGCGGCGGTGATATCCACGACAAAATTCGCCAGGAGATGCGTCGGATTTATAGCTCTCAAGATATCCCGGTTTTTTTGGATCGTACTGCGGTAGATCTGCTGAAAGAGGCTCGCGAAAACTTCAATCGCGCTCAGCTCAACACGGACTCTTTGCTAGCTGATGGCGATCAGACGCTGCTATTTTTCTGGATGGGAAGCCGCGTGATGAATACAATTCAATTACTGCTTTCTTCTCGCGGGCTATCGGTCGGCTCAGACGGAATTGCAATTACTGTCCACGATGTTTCTAAACCTGCGCTGCTGGCACATTTGCAAGCCCTAGTTGAACTAGAACCTGCGGATGCATTACAGCTCGCTTCAGTCGTCAAAGATAAAACTGAGCAGAAACACGATCCGTTTTTGAATGAAGAGCTGTTGTGTTGGAACTATGCCTCTAGTCATCTTTCTACTCAGCTTGCTTGGGAAAAACTAAGAGAAATTGTATTGATCGGATAAATGATGAGAAGTAGTGTACTTTATGTAGCTATGTTACAAAAAATGGCTCTTCAGAAATTACCATGGGTAGAGTCAAGCTACCTTGCTAATTGAAGCAGGGACATTGCTCACTGAGATTTTCAACAAAGATAGTTGACATTTATCATGACTGAAATTTTATACAGATCTCTGAAAGGGGTAATCTACAGTTTCCCACCTATTTCTCAGCTTCATCAAAAGCTCGGATGAGCCCTATCTCAGTGTCCCTTAATAGAGGCTATAAACTAGCCTTTGGGCGTGTTGAAGCATAATTTTGATAACCGTCTTCTGAACTTTTTCTACGCTTTTTTTTCAGATGTTGGCCCGTTGAACCACCCCTATTGAGAATGGTGCAAGGTCTCAGAGACCTCCCTACCAGTCTCAACATCTTTAATAGGCGCTTCAAGCTTTCTAACTCGCTTTACTTGAATCAAATGCTTTCCGCTACGCGAGACTACGTCTACCTGTAAGGATTGAACAACCGCATCTTGGTCTTTCGGTCCTATCTTTTTTGTATTAGACCTCCTGCATAATAGATTTCATGGTAGCCTGATAGGCTTTGGTTCACTGTTGCCCGCATAGGC
>PPFU01015340.1_pt1 | contig 10887 bp, 9 predicted proteins | sample 1535991 | NCBI WGS metagenome assembly PPFU01 (sample SAMN04901290, study PRJNA319586) | Hypolithon metagenome, whole genome shotgun sequencing project. | isolation source: Antarctic Hypolithon | place: Antarctica: Miers Valley | collected 2014 | reverse complement strand
ATAGCGCCGCCACCGGCTCCCGCACCGCCACCGCCACCTGCGCCACCACCGCCCGCGCCTGCGCCTGCACCCGTAGATCCACCTCAGCCCAGCGTGCTAGACAACTAAAGGTAAAAGCCAGCGATCGCCAACTCTGTATGTGGGTGTCGGCTGGCTTTTTAACGGGATCTTTTATTTATAAAGCACTAAAGCAAAGCGCTAAACTATTACAAATTTCTGATATCGATAAGGGTGCTTTTCATAGCGCCCAAACCACCGCATAAATTACTATGGCTTTTTCCCAGCGTGCTTCTAGCTTCAGCGAAAAAAAGGGAGGTCGCACCGTTGGCCGACAGTATCAAGCGGTAGTGATTATGCTGCTGTTAAGCCTGGTGATGATAGGTGGTATTGGCAGTCGGCTCGCATACTTGCAGTTGGTTCAAGGCGATCGCAACCGCGAACTCGCTGAAAACAACCGCATTTTGCTGCTGCCCAGACGTCCTGCAAGAGGCACCATTTTTGACCGTAACGGCGAGATTTTGGTCGGCTCAAGGCTCTCTCACTCGGTATCTATTTGGCCGATTGCCCTGCCTAAAGAAGACGAAAAACGGGCGCAGGTCATTGCCCGTCTGGCTCAAATTTTAGATGTTCCGGTTGAAGAAATTCAAGATCGGATTAAACAAAGCAGCTACAACTTGAATAAGTCAGTGCCCATTGCCAGAGGGGTCAGTTCAGCACAGGCCACTGCCCTAGCCGAGTATGACTCAGAGCTTCCCGGTGTGCGAGTAGAAGCAGAGGCTGTACGCAACTACCCCCGTGGTGACTTGGGTGCCCATGTGTTGGGCTACACAGGTGAACTCAACGACGCCGAACTCGAAGAACTTAAAGATAAAGACTATCGACTTGGCGATGTGATCGGCAAAATGGGCTTAGAAGCTGCCTTAGAAGACAAGCTGCGGGGCAAATGGGGCGGTCAGCAGGTAGAAGTAGACAGCAGTGGGCGAGTGCTCAGTGTAATTGGCGAAAAGCCTTCTGAATCAGGGCAAAACGTACAAATAACCCTAGATCTAAAGCTACAGCGGGCGGCTGAAGAAGCGCTAGGCGATCATATCGGCGCAATTGTGGCGATTGACCCGCGCGATGGGGCCGTGCGGGCTATGGTGAGCCGACCCACTTTTGATCCCAACATTTTCTCTACTCGGATTACCGAAGCGCAGTGGGCGCAAATCACTAAAAACGGCTACCCCCTAGTCAATCGGGCTATGCGAGCCTATCCTCCTGCCAGTACGTTTAAGATAATTACGGCTACGGCGGGCATGGAATCGGGTAAGTTTTCACCGGATACTGTGCTATCGACCTATGCTTTTTTGAATATTGGGGGCATTCAGTTTTGGGATTGGAATAATGCAGGGTTCGGGCCTTTGGGCTTCCGAGGTGCGCTAGCCATGAGTAGTGATACTTTCTTTTATCAGATCGGCCGAGGCGTGGGCGAGAAAACCCTCCAGGAATGGATGCGCAAGTATGGACTAGGAGAGCATACGGGCGTTGAGCTGGGGTTTGAGGAAGACAAAGGGCTGGTACCCGATGAAGCCTGGAAGCGCGAGGTGCTAGATGAGCCGTGGTACTTGGGCGATACGATCAACGCCTCCATTGGCCAGGGCAATGTGCTAGCGACCCCTTTGCAGGTTGCCGTGATGTTTGCAGTGGTTGCCAATGGCGGCAATAAGGTGACGCCTCATTTTGTCATGAATGAAGAATCAACCCAGAGCTGGAAAACGTCTTTGGGGATGAAGCCCTCTACGGTGAAAGTGCTGCAAGAAGGCCTGCGCGAGGTGGTGAGTAATGGCACAGGTGGCGCGGTCAATGACCCGGCCCTACCACCAATTTCGGGTAAAAGCGGTACTGCCGAAGCCCCGCCTGGAGAATCTCACACCTGGTTTGGCGCTTATGGCCCTACCGATAAGCCTGAGATTGTAGTGGTGGCCTTTGGTGAGCACTCCGGCGGCGGCGGTGGTTCTTTTGCTGCCCCAATGGTGAAAAAGGTGCTGGAAGAGTATTTTGGGGTTGAAAAAGAGGAAGCTCAGCAGCCTGTGCTAACGCCGCTGGCAAATGGTGATTAGATAAATCTTTCCAACGACTGTGAGAACCCGGCTATCATAAGAACTGGAATTACATTTCTTAATATGGCAGAGTCAAAGATCTCTGAGCAGTCCATCGAAAAATCCACAGAGCAAACGGTTCTGGGCGCATTCAAAGGATTTATTGAGCGGCGGATTCTGTTGGGTCAGCCCCTTACCTTGGAGCTGAGCGCGATTTTGACCGTGTATTTTGTTCAGGGTATTTTGGGGCTGGCTCGTCTGGCGGTGAGCTTTTTCTTAAAAGACGACATTGGGCTTTCACCTGCCGAAGTCTCGGCGCTGATGGGAATTGCGGCGCTGCCCTGGACGATTAAGCCGGTGTTTGGCTTTTTGTCTGATGGGTTGCCGATTTTTCGCTATCGGCGGCGGCCTTATTTAATTTTAAGTGGGGTGTTGGGCGCGATCGCCTGGCTAGCCATGGCCACCGTAGTAGATACCCCTTTTAAAGCCACCCTCACCATCCTACTCAGCTCGCTCTCAGTGGCCATTTCCGACGTCATTGTCGATTCACTGGTAGTAGAGCGCGCTCGTGACGAAGGGCAGGGCGAAGCCGGTACCTTACAGTCTTTAGCGTGGGGTGCGTCAGCCATTGGCGGACTGATCACCGCCTACCTAGGCGGCTTACTGCTAGAGAAAATCAGCACTCAGGCAATTTTTGGGATTACTGCAACCTTTCCGCTGATCGTCTGCGGCGTTGCGTGGCTCATTGCCGAAGACCCGGTCACCGCACAGTCGAACCTCAAAGTCGTGGCTCATCAGATCAAGCTGCTCAAAGGCGCAGTCTCTCAAAAAGCGATTTGGTTACCTGCGCTGTTTCTATTTTTGTGGCAGGCTACACCCACCGCCGACTCAGCATTTTTCTTTTTCTCTACTAATGAGCTGGGCTTTCAACCCGAGTTTTTAGGCCGCGTGCGTTTGGTCACCAGTTTGGCTTCTCTGATCGGCATCTGGGCTTTTCAGCGCTTTCTTAAAGAGGTTTCCTTTCGTAAAATTTTCGGCTGGTCTACGGTTATCTCTGCCGCCTTGGGAATGACCGCGCTGCTACTGGTTACCCATGCTAACCGTACCCTTGGCATCGATGACCACTGGTTTAGCTTAGGCGATAGCTTAGTTTTGACCGTTGCGGGGCAAATCGCCTTTATGCCCGTGCTGGTGCTTTCAGCGCGGCTATGTCCACCGGGCGTAGAAGCAACCCTGTTTGCGCTGCTAATGTCTGTTGTAAATCTGTCTGGCCTGCTCTCTCATGAGTTGGGCGCGCTGCTGACCCACTGGCTAGAAGTCACTGAAACTGACTTCACTAATCTGTGGCTGCTGGTGCTGTTAACCAATATTTCTACTCTGCTGCCGCTGCCGCTGCTGAAAATGCTGCCCGAGACATCGGCAGTTCAGAGCGCTGATGATGAACAGGCAGAAAATGCTGCGCCTAAAAAAGCATCTGCGTTAGCGATGGCGACGCCTGAAGTCACAGACGATACAGCCGTCAGGCTAGACGTCACGCTTTAGACAGTGGCAACTATTTTAGAGATATCTGACTATATTTACTGAGAGTTCACTGGCCAACAATTTTTCGGCCAACAATATTACAGAGCGCAAAGCCTTGCGCCCCTTTGTTAGACCTATGCAAACGATCCCCTCACCTACTCAAAATTCAGCGGTTTCTTTTACTAGAGAAGATTGGAAAAACGGCTACGAATCGCAGCCGAAAGAGTTTGACTATTGGATAGACGATATTGAAGGAGAAATTCCGGCTGAGCTATCGGGTACGGTGTTTCGCAATGGCCCTGGGCTAACCGATATTAACGGCTATCGGTTGCGGCATCCTTTTGATGGCGATGGCATGATTAATTCGGTTGCGATCGCCCAAGGGAAAGCCTTTTACCGCAACCGCTTCGTACGCACCCAAGGCTACCTGGCCGAGCAAAAAAGCGGCAAGCCCGAATACCGGGGCGTCTTTGGCACCCAAAAACCTGGCGGCTGGCTAGCAAACGCCTTCGACCTTAACCTCAAGAACATTGCCAACACCCACATCGTTTACTGGGGCGGCAGGCTGCTGGCACTGTGGGAAGCCGCAGAGCCTCACCGGCTTGATCCCAACACGCTCGAAACCATCGGGCTTGATCACCTAGACGGAATCCTTCAGGAAGGAGAAGCCTTTGCCGCCCATCCTAAGTTTGACCCTGACTGTGAAGGCGAGGAGAGAATGGTGACCTTTGGCCTAAAAGCCGGGCTCTCTAGCACGATTAGACTGTTCGAGTTTCATCCCGACGGCACCCTAGCCAAAGATCATCGCCATTCGATTCCTGGCTTTGCCTTTTTGCACGACTTTGCGATCACGCCTAACTACTGCGTTTTTGTTCAAAACCCGGTGAGCTTTAACCCGATGCCTTTTGTGTTTGGGCTTAAGGGCGCGGCTGAATGCATTCAGTTCAATGCTAAGCAGCCGACAAAGATTGTTGTGATTCCTCGTGATGCCCATTCAAAAGACGGCGGCAAAGTTCGTTTCTTTGAAACCGATCCCTGCTTTGTCTTCCATCATGCTAATGCCTTTGAAACCGATGATGGCAAGCTAATTTTAGATTCCATTTGCTATAACGAGTTTCCTGATATTGGCGATGCCAAAGACTACAGCGAAGTTGACTTTGACCATGTACCGGCTAGTCAGCTATGGCGCTTTACGGTGGACTTAGCAACAGAACAGGTCGATGTTACAGTACCCATTGAGCGCTACTGTGAATTTCCCACCATTCATCCCCAAAAAGTTGGGCGAGACTACCGGTATTTGTATATTGGAGTGGCCGATGACGAAACGGTCAGTGCGCCGTTGCAAGGACTGCTGAAGCGAGATATGCAAACGGGTGAAGAACAGGTTTGGAGTGCCGCGCCGCGCGGATTTGGCGGTGAACCGCTATTTGTAGCGAGGCCCCATGGAACAAATGAGGATGATGGATGGATTTTGTTGTGGCTTTATAACAGTGAACACAACCGCACAGAACTCGCCATTTTCAACGCTAAAGACATTACGACTGGCCCTATTGCAAAGCTAAACCTGAAGCACCATGTTCCCTATGGACTGCACGGCAGCTTTACATCTACCTACTTTGGCCCAGACTCGAACCAGTAAACTGAGTTTGCGTAGTCATTCATCTATTCCACGATATTGGGTGCACTACCCTCGGTTGAGCCGTGTGACGATCCGTATCTCTACACGCTATCTCTACGTTCTAGGAAATACTTCAAAACGCAGCACCTGGCGGGCAATGAAGGGCATGGTGACGAAAATAGTTGCCATGACCATTCCCGGTAATGCAAAGATGATTTTGATATTGCCTGCTTCTAGCAAGGGCCCGAACCAACCCCGGCTGCCATACAGCAATACCAGCCTTAAACCAGCGACAACCGGAGAGATAGAGAAAGGCAGGTCGATAATGCTGATGAGGAGCGTACGCCCAGGGAAGGTTTTGTGGGCGATCGCAACAGCAGCCGCTAGCCCAAAAACTGTATTTAGCGGGACGGCAATAGCAGCAGTCACCAGCGTTAGCCCCACCGTATGGATAAAAGGGCGGCTAGTGAAGGTTCCAAAGAACCCAAACGCCCCGCCACTAAAAGCTTGCACAAACACGTTTAGAGCAGGTAGCAGTATTACCAACACTACATAAAATATTGCGAACCCGATTAGACCCCATTTACGCCAATCTTGAGGTGATTTTAAAGCGGATGGATTAGAGGCGATCGCTCCTCCGGCTGAATTGAGTCCGGTTGAATCGAGTGCTGTATTCAGCTCAGAATTAGTCATAGTGTCGTCCAATAGACTGCAGCAGCAGTACCGATCCAATCATGGTCGCACCGGCATAGTCAAACTGCTCCAGTCGTTGAAATATCAGCACGGGCGCAATCAAGTCTTGAAAAGGAATGTTTCCCGCAATAATCACCACCGAGCCATATTCTCCTACCTGAACAAATTCTCTCCTAAGGTTTAGCATCGCCAGATTATGACACGAAAAGAAAAAGAGAACTGATGGATAGTGCGACCAATCTCTCAACGCAAAGGCCACCAGTCTACTTTGTCTCGCGTGGCTCCGTACACTGCTTTCATGCCTTCTGGATCGCGCACCTGAACGAGATCTGCTGCGTCAGATTTGGAATTTCCTTTCAGCAATCCTACTTTTGTCATTCCCTTTAATACCTGTTCGACCGTGCGATGGTTTAGCTGACAGGCTTTGGCAATGATGTCAATGGGTAGATCAAAACAGAAAATACCGCCGTCTTTTTCCAGCTCACTTTTGTTGGGTTTGCCTACCTGTTTGCCCTTTTGCTCGCTGGTTGGGAACTGTGGCTGATGTCCTAAGGTGCGCTCTTGATAAATTAGGGCTCTCAAAAGTGCGGCAACTGCTTGAGGTGGATAGGTGCTGCAATTGAGCAGATGATATTGAAACTTTTCACGTAGCTCAAATAGCAGACTATAGCGCGACTGAAAGGTTGGGTTTTCGTGGCAAAGCTTTTGAATCACAGAAGCTGGAATTTTGAGCGCGTCTGTGGTTTTGTAGGCTTCTACCAGGCTAGGAAAGCCTCGATAGCTGCGGCGATCGCCCCAGTCTAAATCCAGCATTCCAAAGCACCCACCAGCATAGGTAAGCGCAATAATGCGATCCAAAGGAGCGCTGCGAACCACCACCGGCCCGCCCTCCATAATGACGTAAAGATAATCTAGCGGAACGTCTGGCAAGAAAGCGGTGTAAATGGGGCGACTGGAATACAGCTTTTCCATAGAACAGTCGCCTTCGCTTAGGTACTCAGCTAGCTCATTAGGGTCTAACCCGCGAAATAGAAAGCTTTTTTGAGTGAGTTCGGTGGCCCAGTGAGTAGAGGCGATCGCCTGCGCAGATTTTTGAGTCATGTTGAATTTTCCGGCAAGGCTTGCACTTATTCCATACTGCCATGCAGCTTAAGCTTAGCGAATTTGAAATAAATATAGATTTCAAAACATTTTAGATTCATATCTGATTCATTTCGGTTTATAATTCCTGAGCAACGTAGGAATCACTTCATTAAGGCTCTCAGGAGGGCTTAAGGATGTCTTTACGACTACTGCTTCATCGACGACATGCACAGCGAAACCTGCTTTTGGCAGGCTGCGTGGCGATTGGTTTGGGTCTGGTGCTGGTTTCTCAGTGGCCAGAAGAATGGCCTGTCGCTGGCGCGATGTCTTGGCAAGCTTGGTTGGCGATCGCGGTCACCATAGCCGCCTTTTTAGGCAACGCCCTTACCTCTCTGCCTGCTGACATCGTATTTTTAGGCGCGGCTGCCGTTCTCTTTTTAAGCGGCGTCTTAGATGAAAAAGCTGCCCTGGCCGGGTTTAGCAACTCTGGAATGATTACGGTCGGTGTCCTCTACATTGTGGTGACCGGCTTGCAGCAAACAGGCGCTTTGCAGTGGGTGTCGGGGCAGGTTTTGGGAATGCCTAAAACGCCCTCTAGAGCCTTGGTTCGACTGATGCTGCCAGTGATGGGGGCTAGCGCATTCCTCAATAACACGCCAGTTGTAGCCATGTTTATTCCGGTGGTTAACGACTGGTGCCGCAAGCTGCGCTTTAGTCCTTCTAAGCTGATGATTCCGCTGAGCTATGCGGCTATCTTTGGCGGACTGTGCTCTTTAATTGGTACTAGCACTAATTTGGTTGTGAACGGATTATTGATAGATGCCACCCAAAAGCCCGGACTTAAGCTATTTGATATTGCCTGGGTGGGGGTGCCTTGCGCGATCGCAGGCTTTCTATTCCTACTGGTCACTCAGCGATGGCTGCTGCCCAACCGTCAGGCAATTTTGAGCGATACAGATGACCTGCGCCAGTACACGGTGGAGATGAGGGTGCCGCCTGAGAGCCCGCTAATTGGGAAAACGGTCGAGAAAGCAGGTTTACGACATCTGCCAGATCTCTACCTGGGTGAAATTCAGCGCGGCCCTCAGGTGCTATCAGCGGTTGGATCTCAAGAAATTTTGCAAGAGAACGATCAGCTGTTGTTTGTGGGGGTGATTGATTCTGTTCTAGATTTGCAGCGAATTCGAGGGTTGCAACCGGCCACCGATCAGGTCAACAAATTGAACAGCCCTCGTACAGAGCGCTGCCTGATTGAGGCGGTGGTTTCTAACACCTGCCCGGTGCTAGGCCAAACCATTCGCGAAAGCAAGTTTCGCACTCGGTATAATGCGGTGGTGGTGGCGGCGGCTCGAAATGGCGATCGCCTGATGGAAAAAATTGGTGACATTCGCCTTCGAGCAGGCGATACGCTGTTACTCGAAACCTATTCTTCCTTTGTCAGCGAGCGCCGCATCTCTCGTGACTTTTACCTGATTAGCAGCGTGCCTAATTCTGAACCGATTCGGTATGAGCGATCGCTCTACGCCTTCGCCCTCACCATCATGATGGTTTTACTTGCCGCCATTGGCTGGATGAGTATGCTACAGGCCGCTGTGCTAGCGGCGGTGGGGATGCTGGTGTTTGGCTGCTGCTCGCCCTCTCAAGCTATTCGCAGCATAGATTGGTCAGTGTTACTGGTGATTGCAGCGGCGCTGGCGCTGGGGGAGGGGCTAGATTCTAGCGGAGCGGCTGAGGCGATCGCCAGCAGCTTTATTCAACTAGCTGGCAACAATCCCTGGTGGGTGCTGGTCGCTATTTACGCCATCACCACCATTCTGACCGAAATCATCACCAACAACGCAGCAGCGGCCCTCATTTTCCCCATCGCCCTTTCGCTAGCCAATCAGCTAAATGCCAGCTACTTGCCTTTTGTCATTGCAATTATGGTCGCCGCTTCTGCTAGCTTTGCAACGCCCATCGGCTACCAAACCAACCTGATGGTGTACGGCCCCGGCGGCTACAAGTTCTCTGACTTTTTGAGAGTAGGCATTCCTTTGAATCTGCTATACGGCGTTGTGACGGTCTTCATAACGCCCTTGGTTTTTCCTTTTTAAACCTTTTGGTATTAGGCATATGTCTAAACGAAGCAATCTCTTTCGTTAGGGGTGCATTTCATCATGGTTGTGCATTTCCATCTTTATATCAGGCTGTTCGCTGTGGTGCATTAAGTCCATGGTGAATTGCCCCGAAGCCATGAGGCCCATTGACACGACGCCAGCCGTCAGTACGCCCATTGAAACTAAGCCTGCGGAGAAGACGCCCATTGAGACAATGCCGATAGAAACAATGCCGTGAGAGATAATGCCAATAGAGACAATGCCGTGAGACGTTACACCGACTGCAACCACGCCATTAGCACAAATTCCAGTGGAGAAAAACTTTCTTTTAGACGAACGGACTGCCATGAGCTAATTTCAAGATAGAGCCTAAGGAGCTTAGCTCACAGCTAATGAATCAATCAAAAGACGCTTTGTCAAGTTTCTCCAGCTTTGATAAAGCGTCTTTTCACATTTTTAGAGCTTGGAAAAAGAGGCGTGTGTACAGCCATGAGCGCAGCATTAAAATACCTGGCAACGCCTTAAAGCTGAATTTTTCTTCTAGCCCAACCGACTTTAAATACCAGAAAATAATGACTAGCGGCAGAATATATTTATCCCAAGGATAGGCTTTCATCATAATTAAGCTGTTAAAGAAGACAAACAGCGACATTAGGTTTAGTTGCGAAAAGCGAATACAGGCCAACATAGCCAGCCCATAAAACAAGGCCAGCTTTAAAGGATCGTAAGGCAGCAGATTAGCAATCTTTAGAACTGTGCCGAGCCCGATTAGAGCTGGCGGTGAGATGACAAGGCATAGCAGCAGAGCTAGGGCAATCAGCGCGATTTTGCGTCGCTGTCGCTTTAGGCTATGAAGCACGGACGACGGCTTAAATAGCAAAAATTCTGGAATGACTATGTAGAAACCAATAAAGGCTAAAAAGTTGATGGCGTAGCCCGGTGTGAATGCCCAAGTTGTCTTTTGAACATCGGGTACGTTGCGAATATCTACAGCGGTCTCAGGTGCTAATCCTTGGAATAAGTAAAACCATCCTAATAGAGAGAGTGTAGCTATCAAAGGCGCAAGCCATCGCCACTGTTCTATCAACCGGAATTGGCGGGAGCGTATAAATAGGGCGATCGCCAGCGTAAATTCGTAGGTGCTGATCGCAGCCGGGAAAGCAACCATGTATTGTCGCGATGCGATCGCCAAAATAAAAGCGGCACAGCTCAGCAGATGGCGATCGCGAATATAGCTCATCACCCCTATCAGCCCAAAAAGACAGGCGATGATATCGGTATACATCAGCACGCCATACCAGTAATAGTAAGGGCATAGAGATAGACCCACAAAGCAAAAAAAGGCCCGCCCGCGCTTGTCTGGCGTGGGCCAGCCAATGATAGAAATGATAGTCAAAGATAGCAGCAGATTCAGCAGTCGTCCGGCAAAAAGACCCTGATGAAAGAGATGTTCTAACGCGCCGAAGAGAATGAAGGGCAAGGGCGTGCTGAGTTCGCCATAGTTTCTTAAGTCGTCGATTGTGGGGATGAGGCGATCGCTAAAAGCAAGGCTGCTCTCCCAAAACTGCTTTTCGTCCCACACGGCGGGAGCTTGCAAAAAGTCAAGCCAAATTACTAACGCGATATAAATAGCCGTGACTATTAAGAGAAACAAGCGCTTCTGCTGAAAACGATCAAGCTGAATTCTCATAGGGATGAATGCCTCAGCACACACAATTTCTTTAGCACTTTTAATTCTGGCACAGGGGCCGTTCTAGCTATCGCGCTCCCCCGACAATAGCCGTTTAATTTGGACAAT
>PPFU01010371.1_pt1 | contig 10893 bp, 8 predicted proteins | sample 1535991 | NCBI WGS metagenome assembly PPFU01 (sample SAMN04901290, study PRJNA319586) | Hypolithon metagenome, whole genome shotgun sequencing project. | isolation source: Antarctic Hypolithon | place: Antarctica: Miers Valley | collected 2014 | reverse complement strand
GTAGCTCAGCTGGGAGAGCGCCACGTTCGCATCGTGGAGGTCAGGGGTTCGATCCCCCTCCGCTCCACCAAGTCCCGAGGTGTCCGGCGGCACCCAATTTGGGGTCCGCTGGCCGCGATCCACGACGACGGCGCCTTCGGGCGCCGTCGTCGTTTGGGGATGCCGGTCGCCGCGTGCGAAAATCCGCGACCGCAGCCCCCGTAGCTCAGCTGGATAGAGCGTCCCCCTCCTAAGGGGAAGGTCGTGCGTTCGAATCGCGCCGGGGGCACCAGATCGCACGGGCGTGCGCGCATGTCGCGCCTCGCCTCCACGGAGATCCCATGACCCATCCCGTCCTCACCGCGCTCGCCCTGGGCGACACCGAATCCGGTACCTACCTCGGCCAGGGCGAATGGGCAACCACGTCCGACGCCGGCACGATCGCCTCCACCAGCCCCACCGACGGCAGCGTGCTGGCCCGGGTACACGCGTCCTCGGCCGCGGACTACGAGTCGATCGTCGCCCGCGCGCAGGCGGCCTTCGCGGTCTGGCGCAAGACCCCCGCACCGCGCCGCGGCGAGGCGATCCGGCTGTGCGCGGACGCGCTGCGCCGGAACAAGGATGCGCTGGGCTCGCTGGTCGCGCTGGAGATGGGCAAGTCCAAGCCCGAGGGCGACGGCGAGGTGCAGGAGATGGTCGACATCGGCGAGTTCGCCGTCGGCCTGTCGCGCCAGCTGTACGGCCTGACCATGCACTCCGAGCGCCCGGGCCACCGCATGTACGAGCAGTGGCACCCGATCGGGCTGGTCGGGATCATCAGCGCGTTCAACTTCCCGGTCGCGGTCTGGGCCTGGAACAGCTTCGTGGCCGCGGTCTGCGGCAACATCTGCCTGTGGAAGCCGTCGCCGAAGACGCCGCTGTCGGCGATCGCGTCGATGAAGATCTGCAACGACGCGCTGGCCGACGGCGGGTTCCCGGACCTGTTCTTCCTGTTCAACGACGCCGGCACCGCGCTCGCCGAGAAGTTCGTCGACGACCGGCGCATCGCGCTGGTCAGCTTCACCGGCTCCACCCGCGTCGGCCGCCTGGTCGGCGAGCGCGTCGCCCGGCGCATGGGCCGCAGCCTGCTGGAGCTCGGCGGCAACAACGCGATCATCGTCGACCCCTCCGCCGACCTGAAGCTGGCGATCCCGGCGATCGTGTTCGGCGCGGTCGGCACCGCCGGCCAACGCTGCACGACCACCCGCCGGCTGTTCGTGCACGAGTCGATCTTCGACGACGTGCTGGGCAAGCTGAAGGCGGCGTTCGCGCAGGTCGAGAAGAAGATCGGCGACCCGACCGACGCCGCCAACCTGATGGGCCCTCTCAACAGCGCCGATGCGGTGCAGGCCTATCTCGACGCGATCGCGAAGGCCAGGGCCGCCGGCGGCACGGTCGAGAGCGGCGGCCGCGCGCTCGACGACCGCGCGGGACACTTCGTCCTGCCGACGATCGTCACCGGCCTGCGCAACGACGCCGAGGTGGTGCAGGCGGAGACGTTCGCGCCGATCCTTTACGTGATGCCTTTCGCGCAGCTCGACGAAGCCATCGCCATGCAGAACGACGTGCCGCAGGGGCTGTCGTCGTCGCTGTTCACCACCGACCTGCGGGCGTCGGAGCAATTCCTCGCGGCATGGGGCTCGGACTGCGGCATCGCCAACGTCAACATCGGCACCTCCGGCGCGGAAATCGGCGGTGCCTTCGGCGGCGAGAAGGAGACAGGCGGCGGCCGCGAGTCCGGCTCGGACGCTTGGAAGGCCTACATGCGCCGGCAGACGAACACCATCAATTACTCGAACGAGATGCCGCTGGCGCAGGGCATCCGCTTCGACCTCTGACCCGCGCGTTCTCTGACACAATCGCCACGGCCGCCTCGCCAGCCACGGGACACCGACCGCCATGCACCAGCCGCGCCAGACCAGCGTGCTCGCGATCATCAGCCTCGTGGCCGGGCTCTGCGGCTGGCTGCCGCTGCCGATCCTGGGCAGCCTCGTCGCGATCGTGACCGGGCACCTGGCGCGCGCCGAGATCCGCCGAGAGCCGGGTCGTCTCGAAGGCGACGGGCTGGCGCTCGCGGGCCTGGTCTTGGGGTACCTGGCGCTGCTGCTCGCGGTCACGGTGGCGACGATTATGCTGATGTTCTTCGGCGGCATGGCCTGGCTGTCCAGCTTCAGCTGACGATGTATGGACTGGCGCGCCCGTTCCTGTTCGGCCTCGACGCGGAGCGCGCGCACGGCGCCGGGCTTGCCGCGATCGAGGCGACGTACCGCACCGGCCTGAACCCGCTGCTGGTGAAACGGCCGCGGCCGTTCCCCACGCAGGCCTTCGGGCTGACGTTCCCCAACCCGGTCGGGCTGGCCGCGGGGCTGGACAAGAACGGTGCCCATGTCGACGCGCTGCTGGCGCTGGGCTTCGGCTTCGTCGAGGTCGGCACGGTCACGCCGAGGGCGCAGGAAGGCAACCCGAAGCCGCGCATGTTCCGGCTGCGGCAGCCACGCGCGGTCATCAACCGGCTGGGCTTCAACAACGAAGGGGTCGACGCGCTGGTGCGCAACGTCGGCCGCGCGCGGCGACGGGACGGACTGGTCGGCATCAACATCGGCAAGAACCGCGACACCCCCAACGATGACGCCGCCGACGACTACCTGCACTGCCTGGAGCGCGTGTACGCGCTGGCCGACTACGTCACCATCAACATTTCCTCGCCCAACACCGCGGGCCTGCGCGAGCTGCAGGAGGAGCAGGCGCTGCGCCGGCTGGTCGGCACGCTGCGCGAGGCGCAGGAGCGGCTCGGCGCGCAGCATGCGCGACGGGTGCCGATGCTGGTCAAGGTCTCGCCCGACCTGTCCGACGACGACATCGACGCCGCCGCGCGCGTGCTCGCCGACCTCGGCGTCGACGGTGTCATCGCCACCAACACCACGGTGTCGCGGGTGCCGGTGCAGGAGCACCGGCTGGCGCGTGAGCCGGGCGGGCTATCCGGCGCGCCCCTGATGGACAAGTCGACCGCGGTGCTGCGCATGCTGCGCACGCGGCTGCCCGACCACATCCCGCTGGTTGGCGTCGGTGGCATCCTGTCTGGCGCCGACGCCGCCAAGAAGACCGCCGCCGGCGCGACGCTGGTGCAGACCTACACCGGGCTGATTTACCGCGGACCGGCCCTGGTCGGTGAATGCGTCGAGGCTATCCGCCGCCGCAAGGAAGCGCCCAGCCGCGGCAACCTGCCCAACACATGAGCCTGCCGCCGCGACCCGCCGGCGCGGGCATCCAGCTCTCGTTCGACGTCGACTTGCGCCCGCGCAACACGTTGCGCGTCCTTGCGCGTGCGCCGCTGCTGCTCGAGGTCGACGATGCCGGCGCGCTGCCGGCAGCGCTCGCCGACGCGCGCGTCCGCGGACGCCCGCTGCTGGTGCTGGGCGGGGGCAGCAACCTGCTGTTCGCGGGCGACCCCGACGGCGTGCTGCTGTCGCTGCGCACGCGCGGCATCGCGGTGGTCGACGAGGTCGACCATGGCAGGACAGCGATCGTCCACGTCGATGCCGGGGTCGACTGGCATGGCTGCGTGGCGTGGACGCTCGCCCAGGGACTGTGCGGACTGGAGAACCTGGCGCTGATCCCCGGCACCGTGGGCGCGTCGCCGATCCAGAACATCGGCGCCTACGGCGTCGAGCTCGACCAGCGCGTGCACGCCGTGCACGCGTGGGACCAGGAGCGCGGCGCGCTGCGCCACCTGGGGCGCGACGCCTGCGGCTTCGCTTACCGCGACAGCCGCTTCAAGCGCGAGCCGACGCGCTGGATCGTCACCGCGGTGGAGTTCGCGCTGTCGCGCACGCCGCGGCTGGCGCTGCACTACGTCGGGCTCGCTGACGAGCTGGTGGCGCATGGTGTCGAAACGCCCACCGCTTCCGACGTCGCCGCCGCAGTGTGCCGCATCCGCCGGCGCAAGCTGCCGGACCCGGCCGTGATCGCAAACGCCGGCAGTTTTTTCAAGAATCCGGTGGTCGACCGCGCGCGCGCCGAGGCGCTGCTCGCCGCCGCGCCGGTAATGCCGCTGTTCCCGGCCGACCGCGACGCCTCCTGCAAGCTGTCGGCCGCGTGGCTGATCGATGCCTGCGGCTGGAAGGGCCATCGCGACGGCGACGCCGGCGTGTCGCCGGGCCACGCGCTGGTGCTGGTCAACCACGGCGACGCCAGCGGCGCCGAGCTGCTGGCGCTGGCGCGGCACATTGCCGCATCCGTGCAGGCGCGCTTCGGCGTCGCGCTGGAGCCCGAGCCACGGATCGTCGGCGCGCACTGGTGAGCGGCACCGGGGGACACGCGCGCGCGGCGCTGCTGATGCTCGGCAGCACCCTGCTGTTCGCACTGATGGCGGTCGCGATCCGGCTGGCATCGGCCGCCCTGCACACGTTCGAGATCGCGTTCTTCCGCAACTTCTTCGGCCTGGTGGCGGCGCTGCCGCTGCTGCTGCACCACGGCCCGTCGCTGCTGCGCACGACCCAGCTGCCGCGCTATGTCTGGCGCTGCGTCATCGGCGTGGTGTCGATGTTCTGCGGCTTCTGGGCCATCGGCCACCTGCCGCTGGCGCAGGCGGTGTCGCTGTCGTACTCGACGCCGATCTTCGTCACCATCGCCGCAGTGATCTTCCTGCACGAGCAGGTGCGCGCGCGACGCTGGGCGGCGGTGGTGGTCGGCTTCATCGGGGTGCTTGTGATCGTGCGCCCGGGCAGCGGCGACTTCAGCACCGGCACGCTGGTGGCGCTGTCGGCGGCGGTGCTGTCGGGCGTGGTCGCGATCCAGATCAAACAGCTCTCTGCCACCGAGCCCGCCGACCGCATCGTGTTCTACACCACGCTGCTGTGGGTGCCGATGTCGCTGGCACCGGCGCTGTTCGTGTGGGAGTGGCCGCGCGGCATCACCTGGCTGTGGGTGTTCTCCGCCGGGTTCCTCGGCACCGGCGGCCACATGCTGTGGACGCGCGCGCTCAAGCTGGGCGACGTATCGGCGCTGACGCCGATCAGCTTCATGCAGCTGCCGGTGGTCGCGATCTTCGGCTACCTGCTGTTCGACGAGGCGGTTGACCGCTGGACCGCGCTGGGCGCAGGGATCATCTTCGTCGCCAATGCCTACATCGCGCACCGCGAGGCACAGCTGGCTCGGTGCTCGGCGACCAGCGCACCCATCGAGGCGGCCAAGCCGGGCGAGTAGCGCCACGGCTAGCGACACTGCAACCGCGTCCGCCCCTACGGCGCCGCGAGGCATGGAGTCCGGTGCCGACGCCGTTGCTGCCCTGTCTACGCGCTGGAACGCCACGCGCGCGACCAAAAGAAAAGGCCCGGACATGCCGGGCCTTTTCAGTGACTGCGAGCGGACTCGCCAGTGCAGCGTTACGGCTGCGGCGGCGCCTGCTTGGCGATCGCGATCGGCAGGCGCAGCGTGGGCCGTGCCGGCTGGGCACGCAGCGTGCTCGACTCAAGCACCAGAGTACCGAAGCTGAAGGCGCCGGTTGCCGGGATCGCACTGCTGTCGACGGTTACAGTCACGGTCACCGATGCACCCGGACGCACCTTGAACAGCACAGGCGACACGGTGGCATTGAGGCCCTCGACCCGCGGGGTCCACAGCTGCGCGGTCGGCAGCGTATTGCGGAAGGTCCGCGTGAACGTGCACGTCGCAACGCAGTTGCGGTTCGCCATGCTCGGCTGGTTGAGGGTCGTCACGTCGCCGCCGCTGGCCGGGTTCGCCGCCAGGTAGTTGGCACCGGTTTCGTTCAGCACCAGGCCGGCATTGATGGCCGCGTCGACGCGGATCCTGCCGCCGCCCCGTGCGAACGGATTGGCCGCCGACACCTCGTCCTCGAGGAACACCTCCTGCTTCGCGGTCATGACCAGCGCCGACTTGATCTCGGGCACCGTCCAGGTCGGTCGCGCCTGCCGGATCAGGCCCGCGGCACCGGCCTGGTGCGGCGAGGACATCGACGTCCCGCTCAGCAGGTTGACCGCGTTCTCGAAGCCGGTGATGGTCGGACCTGCCACGGTCGCCAGCACGAGCACACCAGGCGCGGTGACGTCAGGCTTGACCAGGTTGAACGTCCCGGCGGGACCGCGCGAGCTGAACGCCGCCAGAGCGTCCGCGGTGTTCGGAAGCGCGGCCGCAGGGAAGCCGATCATCGCCGTCGCCGTCGGATTGGCCGCTACGAAATCGCGCAGCGCGTTGCCGTCGGACTGCAGCGCGCCGAACACGCGAATCGTCGTGCCCGGGGCCGATGGAATGATGCCACCCGGCTGGTTGTTGGCGATCACGACGGCGATCGCGCCCGCGGCACTGGCGTTGTTCACCTTGACCGAGAACGCGCAGCTGCCGCGGCGCACGACCGCGATTGCACCGGTGAAGGCGCCGTCCGCGAACGCGGCACAGCCGTCATCCACCGTGTCGATGCCCCCGCTCACGCGCAGCGGCGTGGTGGCGGGAAGCGCCGCGGTATGCGGGACGCCGCCGGTACCTTCGTTGAGGATGATCGACCTCAACGCGGGCGGAACGGTCCCCGGGCCGGTCACCTGCATCAGCGGGGCGAAGTTGCCACGGCCGTGCTGGGCCGCCGCGGTCGACGAGATCCAGGGTGCCAGGTGGCCCATGGTGTTCGGACCGGGGCCACTGTTGCCTGCGGACGCCGCGACGTAGATGCCGGCATTGCTGGCGCTCAGGAACCCGAGCGCCACCGCCTCGCTCCACGGCTGGGAACCGCCGCCGATCGAATAGTTGAACACGTCGACGACGCCATCGGCCAATGCCTGGTCGATCGACGCGACGGCCGAGACGTTCGGGCACAGGCCGTTACCCGCGGCGTTGGTATAGCAGACGTCGAACGCGACGATGTTGCCGCGCGGCGCCACGCCGGAGATGTTGCGGCTGTTGCCCCGGAACTCGACCGTCCGGCGGTTGCCCGCCGCCGTCGAAGCGGTGTGGCTGCCATGCCCGTTGTTGTCGCCGAAGCCCGGTTCCTCGTTGATGCCGGTGACCCCGCACTGGTTACCCGGCGGCCCGCAGACGAAGTCATAACCACCGATGAGCTTGGAGTTGCAGCGGCCATCATCGACCTCGCCGGGCTTGCACGAGCCCAGGTAGGTGCCGGTGCCGAGCGGGTTGACGTGCTGGTAGCCGTCGATCGGATCGGTCGCCGCAAACGAAGGCGCGCCGAAGTTGATGCCGGAATCGATGATGCCGAACACGATGCCTTCGCCCTGGTACTGCGCAGGCGCGCCGGGGTTGGTGCCGTTCCACACCGGCTCGACCCCGATCAGCTGGGGTCCGATGTCGGTTTCCATCGCGTACTCGCGGTACGCCTCCACCAGCATCACGCCGGGCAGTCGCTGCACGCGCGCGGCCTCGTCGCGACCCAGGTCGGTGACGATGGCGTTGACCGCGTGCTGCATGCGCATGCGCACCGCGGGCTGGCGGCCGATCGCGGATGCGATGGCGGTCTCCTGCTGGGCCTGGCGGCCCTGCAGGTACTGCACGTAGGCGCTCGCCTGCGCACCGTGGACGTCAAGGCGCAGCTTCCCGTTCTTGTCGGGGCGACGCTGTGGCGCGGCAAGCCCGCCGAGGTTGCCCGCATAGGTCCCCAGCGCTGCCTCGCTGAACACCACGATGTACGTGCCTTGGGCATTGGCGGCCTTGCCCGGGGCCGCGGCTGGCGTCCTGACCAAGTCGACGGGTCGCAGCGCGAGACGTGCTTCCGCGGCCTGCGCCCTGGCACTGGTTGCCGGGCCTGCGGCGGTCGCTGCCGACCCGCGCTGCACGCCAGGCATCACGCCCATTGCGGCGGCCGCCGCCGCGGCGACAGCGGCAGACAACGTAACCCCAACAACCCATTTCTTGCTGACTTGCGACATGAACAGCCCCCCATTAGATGATAAAGACACGAAAGGCGTGCGGGCGGATTGAGTCCACCCGTTCACGCCCACGATTCCATGACCCCGTACGTTCCGCCCACGCCAATCGATCGGCGCCTGCCAGCATTCACCATCTGGCATCGCTCCCTCGCGGCTTGGTTACTGTATATCAGCTCGCCACGGCAGCATGCTGCAACGCAATAAGCGGCTGATGGCACGCACTCGCTGTCCGGAGGACACGCTGTCACAGCCGCAAGCCAGCGCTCGCTACGGGCCTTCGCCGCCATCAGAAGTCACGGAGCCCGGGCGCCTGCCACGGGTGTCGGCGGGGCCCGAATACCATCAGGTAGATGCCCACCACCCAGATCGACGCCGCCGCCCAGCCGGCGAGGATGTCGGACGGGTAGTGCACGCCCAGATACACGCGCGAGAGCCCGACCATCGGCACGAACACCGCTGCCAGTGCCAGCGCCGGCCAGCGCCATTGCGTCGGCCACGCCAGCAGCAGCAGCACCAGTGCAAGCGTCATCGACCCCATCGCATGGCCGCTGGGGAAGCTCAGCGTGCTCTCGGGCGTGATCGATTCCCACAGGCTGGGACGCTCGCGGCCGAAGGCCTGCTTGGCCGCAAGGTTGAGCAGCGCGGACCCGATGATCGCGACGCCGGCGAACAGTCCCTCGCGCAGCTGCCGCCGCAGCGCCAGCAACAGCACCAGCGCGATGTCGACCGGGACCACGCCGTACGCGTAGCCGGCGTGCGAGAAGAATAGGAACACGCGGTCGAAGCCGTCGCGCGCCAGCGACTGGCCGAGCCGCAGCAGCGGCTCGTCGTACAAGAACGCAGCGCCATCGCGCACCTCGTCGGCAAGCACGGCGAAGCCCCACAGCGGCAGCAGCAGCCCCGCGAACAGCAGCGACAGCCGGCCAGCGTGCCGGTGCAGGAAGTGCGCCCCGAACCGCGCCTCGACGACGAGGCTGGCGAGGGCATCAATCCGTCCGCGCGGCACGTCCGAACCGTCTGTCCACGTAGGCGTCGATGACCCCGACGAACTCCTGCGCGATGCCCTCGCCGCGCAGCGTCATCGCCTTCTCGCCGTCGATGAACACCGGCGCGGTGGGCGCCTCGCCGGTGCCGGGCAGCGAGATGCCGATGTCGGCATGCCGGGACTCGCCGGGGCCGTTCACCACGCAGCCCATCACCGCCAGCGTCAGGTTCTCGGCGCCGGCGTGGGTCACCTTCCACTCCGGCATCTTCGCGCGCACATGCTCCTGCACCACCTGCGCCAGCTCCTGGAAGAACTCCGACGTGGTGCGGCCGCAGCCGGGGCACGCCGTGACCATCGGCGTAAACGCGCGCAGTCCCATTGTCTGCAGCAGCTCCTGCGCGACCACCACCTCCTGCGTCCGGGCGCCACCCGGCTCGGGCGTCAGCGACATGCGGATGGTGTCGCCAATGCCTTCCTGCATCAGCACCGCCAACGCCGCGGCCGACGCCACGATGCCCTTGCTGCCGATGCCGGCCTCGGTCAGGCCGAGATGCAGCGCGAAATCCGACCGCGACGCCAGGTCGCGGTACACGGCAACCAGCTCCTGCACGCCGCTGACCTTGCACGACAGCACGATGCGGTCGGCCGCGAGGCCGAGCTCGACCGCCCGCTGCGCCGAGTCGAGCGCGGAGCGGATCAGCGCCTCGCGCAGCACGCGGGCGGCGTCCCACGGCACGGCGCGCTGTGCGTTCTCGTCCATCAGCCCGGTCGCCAGCGACTGGTCCAGCGAACCCCAGTTGACGCCGATGCGCACCGGCTTGGCGTAGCGCATCGCGCACTCGATCATCTGCGCGAACTGGCTGTCGCGCTTGCGGCCGAAGCCGACGTTGCCGGGGTTGATGCGGTACTTCGCCAGCGCCTGCGCGCAGGCCGGCTCGTCGGCCAGCAGCGTATGGCCGTTGTAGTGGAAGTCGCCGACGATCGGCACCGTGATGCCCATCATCGCCAGCCGCTCGACGATCCGCGGCACCGCGGCGGCCGACCCGGCGTTGTTGACCGTGACCCGCACCAGCTCCGATCCCGCGCGCCACAGGTCGGCGACCTGCTTCGTCGTCGAGGCCACATCGGCGGTATCGGTGTTGGTCATCGACTGCACCACCACCGGCGCGTCGCCGCCGACCAGCACGTCGCCGATCCGCACCTGCCGGGTGGCGCGACGCGGAGCCGCGCCGAAGCGCCAGTCGTCGAGGCTGCGGACCAGGGACGGGGTGTGCGCGCCGTCGGGCGTCGCGGTGTCGGGCGCGGCGTTCATGGCGCGCATTGTAGATGGTGGCCTCAACGGGGGCTGCCGTACCCTGTGGCGATGTCGACGCCCGCGCCGCGCCAGGTCCTGACCCCCACCCAGCTCAACACGCTGGCGCGCAGCCTGCTGGAGGACGCGTTCCCGCTGGTGCTGGTGGAGGGCGAGCTGGGCAACGTCTCGCGCCCGGCGTCGGGGCACCTGTACTTCACCCTCAAGGACGCGCGCGCGCAGGTGCGCTGTGCGCTGTTCAAGCCCAAGAGCCAGTGGCTCGCGTTCCAGCCGCGGGACGGGCTACGCGTGCTGGCCCGCGGCCGGCTGACACTGTACGAGGCGCGCGGCGACTACCAGCTGATCCTGGATTCGCTGGAGGAGGCGGGCGAAGGCGCACTGCGCGCGGCGTTCGAGACGCTGCGCGCGAGGCTGCAGGCGGAAGGCCTGTTCGACAAGGCACGACGGCGCCCACTGCCGGCGCTGCCGCGGCGGATCGGGCTGATCACCTCGCCCAGCGGCGCCGCGGTGCGCGACGTGCTGAGCGTGCTGGCGCGGCGGTTCCCGCTGGTCGCCGTCGACGTGCTGCCGGTGCCGGTGCAGGGCGACGGCGCCGCCGCGCAGATCCGCACGATGCTGCAGCGCGCGGCCGCCGCGGGCCGCCACGACGTGCTGGTGCTGGCGCGCGGCGGCGGTTCGCTCGAGGACCT
>PPFU01025234.1_pt1 | contig 10900 bp, 5 predicted proteins | sample 1535991 | NCBI WGS metagenome assembly PPFU01 (sample SAMN04901290, study PRJNA319586) | Hypolithon metagenome, whole genome shotgun sequencing project. | isolation source: Antarctic Hypolithon | place: Antarctica: Miers Valley | collected 2014 | reverse complement strand
ATTTATTAGTTTTTACCATAGCATTCTAAATTACTGGTTTTTTATTGTCTGAATTTTGGGGGGCACCATAAAATCCATACATCCATCAAGACGCCAAACTGAAAAAAGATAAGTTTCTTGAAAGAATTAGAAATATTCAATTCTTAAGGACAAGTGATTTTAGTTGTGACTATTTAGTAGGAGCATCTCACCAATGGGACTTCTTTAGAGAACTTCATGAAACAATAAACAAGGGGATTTTAAATTTTAGCTTTACGACATCAAAAATATTTGCATTCAGAATTAACAAGGACTTAAACGAATGGTTTAAGAATAACGACTTAGAAACAATTCAAAAACAAATAATTAATTGGAATGCTGCTGTATTTTCGTCCATACCTGAGAGTCGTGAATTTTTTGAGACTGAAATTTATGGAGTTCTATTTAACGAGATAAAAAATGTAGCCCACGAAGTATTACAGTGATACATTAACAGAGGACATTTACAATTACGCTTCGTTAGAATATATTAACTGTTTGCCCCCAAAGTTTTTAAAAAACCCTCTTAGTTCAAGAGTAATAAAAGCCAAAAACTGCAGAAACACAAACGTTGGGTGCAAGCATACCTTGGACAGATTTACCATCGACAACGAATAAAAATAAATAATTGAAATGAGACGTTTGACCATCTTTTTATTGTTTGTTCTGTTATGTTCCTGTAAGGCCAAAGAAATAATTTTGGTTCAAATCAACCAGGACAGCCTCGTCATCGCGGAGAGAAAGTCGACTTTGAGAAGGAATTGAAAATCATAATTGAAGAAAAAATAGACGAAGGATTTGAGAGATCGGAATTGATAGTTCACGTTAAGGCTGACAAAAGGATTTCTACGACAGAGATGAGTGAAATTGAAAAAGCCATAAGACGTTCAGGAATGAGGAGAGAATATTATTGGGCTGAGTGACGAACATGTGACTTAGTGTCCATAAAAGTTATATGCGCTATAGCTCATGTCCAATTGTTACCTGCAGCGCTAAGAAACGATACGAAAATAAAAAAACTAATACTTACGAAATCAATTTTTTTTCACTTCCATCAGTATTCAGACAGAATGGACTAAAGGGCGGGAATTTATTCTTACTGCAAAATGATAAGAAAACGATTTCCATAAACTCGTATGAAAACGATAGAATAAATGAATTAAAAACCTTTCAAGTTTCTGACAAATCAATTTCCACTACAGACCAAAAAGAAAGGGTTGTTATTCTAGATACAGCAAAAGGTGATGTAATCATATTTGACATTCATTCTTCTAATCAAATCAAACTTTCAATTCCATTTGAAATAAAACCAAACACAATTTTACCAAATTACGATAACCTATTTATTGGTGGAGAAATGGGAAAGGAAATACTCATTCAGTATCACTTTCAAAATTAAAATGGTATCAACTTGAAATTCCAAATGATGTGGTTTTTTTTGAAAAAGCAGTAGACGACTTTCGGAAAAACTTGTTTGGACTTTTCAACTGATGACGAATGCTGGATGCCATACCATATTATCAAAAAATGGGTCGTAGTTTAGAGGTGATTTGACTTCAGAAATAGTTTTCATGGTTTTTAAGCTACTAATAATTGCAACATTTCTTTTGACTGGATACAAATTGGGAAGAAGAAAAATAGTGCCTAAAAAAAGCTGACAGAGCTTACAAAGGATTTGCCGCCTATCTCCCAGGGGTATTTTAATGATAATATTATCTTAACATGGTTTCTTTGCTTAATCAGGCTAATAAGTGAAAATTTACATCACCGATTTTTTGAATAATGCACCTAATGACTCACTTCCTATTTATAGCTGTTTTTTCTATATTCACATTTACGGGTGCCGAACAATGTCAAGAGGAAACGCAATTTTCTGCGGGGGCTACAGAACTTACAGCTATCTCACTAAAAAACACCAAAGGAGAGACAGTTTCTCTGGTCGATATTAAAAAACACAAAGCCTCCGTTTTTGTACTTCTTTCGCCGGAATGTCCTTTATCCCAGAATTATACGCTAATCCTTCATAACCTCGAAAGAAAATTTCGTAGTAAAAACATTAAATTTTATATCATTATCCCGGGCAGTGATTTTTCTTTTGAGGAGATCACGGACTTTGAAAAACAATACAATGTTACGGCAACGGTACTCCTGGATAATAAGTATTTGCTCACCAAAGCTTTGGCCGCAACGGTAACGCCTGAAGCGATTATTGCAGATCAGGAAGGGAAAAAAATTTATCAAGGTAAAATCGATAACTGGGCATTTGCATTAGGTAAAAAACGACAAGTAATCACGGAATACTATGTGGAGGATGCCCTGTATGCCCACCTCGAAAACCAGCCTATAACCACTAAGCAGACTACCCCTGTTGGATGCTTTATATTTGCGAAGGGCCATGAATAAAGTAATCGCCGGTTTTATATTATATTTCTCATTTTGTGCTGATGCATTTCCACAAAGTGTTACCTTTTCAGAACATGTTGCCCCAATCGTTTTAACACACTGCGCTCCCTGTCACAGGCCGGACGGCACGGCGCCTTTTTCACTTCTTAGTTATAAGGATGTTGCAAAAAGAGCAAGCTTCGTACAGCATGTTACCGAAACCAGGTTTATGCCCCCCTGGAAAGCGAACCCTCACTATAGCACTTTTGCCAATGAAAAATTGCTTTCTGATGATGAGATCAAAACCATAAAAGACTGGGTTCAAAGTGGCACTCCGGCGGGACCGACGGAGGCTATGCCCACCTTACCGGAATTCGCCTCAAACGCTCAGCTGAAACAAAAACCAGATTTGGTATTGACCATGCGAGAACCATTTGTTATCAAAGGCAATAACGAAGAGACTTATATTTGCTACAAGATTCCTTATGAGCTTCATTCGGATATGGATGCCAAAGCGATCGAATTTATACCGGGAAACAGAAAGGTAGTTCATCATGTCAGCTATCAAATTCTGGGTGTTGCAGATGAAGTGGATCTTTACAATTCCCCTGATTATTTTATTTTTGAGGACGAGGACTATATTGATGATGCCCATGACTATGGGTTTTTTAAACTATATTCTGCTGACGGAAAACCTCCTGTAGAAACGTATCACGATGGTTGGCTTCCAGGCACCTCCCCTCACATTTATCCTGAGGGAGTTGGATTTAAGGTCCCAAAGAAGGGCGTTTTCCTTATCAGAAATCTGCACTATGGCCCGTCTCCCATCGAGCAGTCCGACCAGTCATCGATACATATTTACTTTTCAGAAAAACCGGTAGAAAGGACCATTTTGTTTAGCACCTTTAGACCCAATGGTATTGATTTAACCCAAGATAACATTATCTCAGCCGATACAGTAGTCAAATACCACATGAACATCAAACTGAATAATGATCTTTCTCTATTGAACATCAATCCGCACATGCATCTTTTAGGCAAATATTTTAAGTCCTATGCGGTGTTGCCAACGGGAGACACCCTGAGATTGATAGAAATAAAGGAATGGGATTTTAACTGGCAGGAGTTTTATCGCTTCAAAAAAATGCTAAAGATACCGAAAGGAAGCACCATTTACGCTGAGGCCATTTTCGACAATACCAGAGACAATCCAAATAACCCGCAAAATCCGCCAGCCCCGGTGTATTTCGAAAGAGGTATGGAAGACAAAGACGAAATGATGCGCCTTACTTTCTTATACCTTCCTTATCGAAACGGGGATGAGGATATTGATCTGGAGAATATGTGGGAGAAAACATTGTTCAAATGATTTTGAGGTAGAAAACTTGAGCTAACCAGAAAATATAGAGCGTTAAAAATAAGATAAATGAAATCCGCCGCTTTTCTATTCTCCACCTTTTACTTTCTGGTTTTTGCCGTTTCGGCACAGACTAGTAAATCGGTTTTGTCGGAAGGGGAATTTTATAAACTCGCCATAGCTGAAAGAGGGATCTACAAGATGGATAAAAAATATTTGTCCTCGTTAGGAATAGATATTGCCAATATTGACCCCCGAACAATTAAAATATATGGTAATGGCGGGGGAATGCTTCCCCAGGTAAATCAGGCTCCCCGGCCCGACGATCTTCTGGAAAATGCTATTGTTATCGCCGGGGAGGAGGACGGAAAATTTGACGAGGAAGATTATATACTTTTTTATGCTGAAGGGCCTGATGAACCAATCTATGACCCAAGCGGGGAAGTATTCAGAACACAGAAAAATTTGTTCACTGAAGAGAATTATTATTTTCTCGTTATATCCAATACTGTTGGCAAGAGAATCACTACAAAACCGAGTATATACGGAATAAGTGGGCTTGTTGCTACTTTTGATGACTACATCAATCATGAATCGGATGAGTTTAACCTGTTGTCTTCGGGGAGAGAGTGGTTTGGAGAAGCTTTTGGCGAACAGAGCACCCATCATTTTACCTACCAGATAGCAGGAATTCTGCCAGAATCAACTACAACAATAGCTGCTGCTGTCATCTCGCAAACCAGTTACCCTACGCATTATGATTTCACAATAAATCAATTACAGGTAGGTACATTAAAAGCGGGTATAGCCTCAAGCTTTGAATACGGCTATAAAGGTGTTGAGGCTTCCGGTATTTTAACTGCCCAAAACATTTTCACCGATGCAGACCCTGAGCTTAGGCTGGAAATAAGTCTAAGGGAAGGCAGCAATTCCCTGGGCTACCTCAACTATTTTTCGATCAATTTTGAACGTGCGTTAAGGCTGTATGGAAACATTACTTTCTTTAGGTCGCTAAAAAGTACCAATCGTCTGATATCTGAATTTCAAATTTCAGATGCCGGTGAAGGGGATATTATCTGGGATATTACTTCTCCTCAGGCCGTAGAAAACCAGGCTTATAACCTAAATTCCGGAAATATCGTCAGGTTTAAAGCCTATTCGGAAAATCTTAAAGAATATGTCATTTTCAGGGGGAATGATTTTCCTGCTCCTATGCACAATAAGAAAATTTCTCCTCAAAATTTACATGGCCTGCCGACGCCGGAGCTGCTAATTATAACACATCCGCTATTTGCATCAGAAGCGGAACGATTAGCAGAATTCCGTCGACAGCATGACAACCTTACCGTTGCAGTTGTTCCTACAGAAGAGATATACAACGAGTTTTCGAGTGGGAAACAAGACGTATCAGCGATAAGGGATTTTATCCGATTTTTATACCTAAGATCCGACGAGAATGCCCCGCTACGATATGTCTTATTATTCGGTGATGCTTCCTACGATTTCAAAAGGAAGGATGAGACAAATACCAATTTCGTTCCCGTTTATCAGTCACGGAATTCGTTACATAATGTCCTCAGCTATTCTTCCGACGATTATTTCGGATTTATGGATGCTGATGAAGGTGAATGGCCGGAAACCACCTCCTCGAATCCCCACGATCTGGAAATTGCCGTTGGACGGCTTCCGGTAAAAAGTAAGGCGGAAGCTAATATACTTGTAGATAAACTGACTTATTATAGCAGCAATACAAATACTCTTGGCGAATGGCGAAATAAAATAGCTTTTATCGCTGATGATGGAGACCAAAACAAGCACCAGTACCAATCCGATTTTTTGGCTGACTTTATAGATAATACCTACCACAATTTAAATGCGAGCCGGGTTTTTATAGATGCCTATCCACAAGACGCCGATAAAAATATCCAAAGCCCCGCTGTGCGGCAGCGCATTAATGATCATATTCAAAAGGGTGTATTGATTATGGACTATATCGGCCACGGAGGGGAAACGGCATGGGCTAATGAGCAGATCCTTGATCTGGACATGATCAAAAAGTGGAATAATTATAATAACATGCCTTTGATACTTTCGGCCACCTGCGAATTCGGAAGGTACGACGATCCACAAAGAAGTTCAGGGGCTGAAGTGGCATTGCTGAACCCCGAGGGCGGAGCGATCGCATTGTTTACGACGACAAGGCCGGTATTTCCAAATACTATCATTTACCTAAACAAAGCGTTTTACGAATCGGCCTTTTTTCCTATAGACGGGCAGATGCCGAGGTTAGGGGATATTTTTCGAAAGACCAAAAATGTGGGGGTATCAGGCAATACCAATAGAAACTTCTCTTTACTGGGAGATCCATCCATGCGACTTGCCTACCCTCAAAAGGATATCGTGATAACGGAAATAAAGGATAATGTCACCAATGAGCAATCCCGAATCCGGCCGGTGAGCAATATTACAATGCGTGGCGAGGTAAGGTCAAAGGGGACAGTATCGACTGATTTTAATGGCCTGTTACACGTGATCGTCTACGATCGGGAAACTGCAATCACCACTTTTGGAGATGAAGGAAGTCCGCCAATGGAATTTCATGACCGTCAGGACATAATTTTTAAAGGTAGAGCGACGGTAAAAAACGGGGAATTTAGCTTTACCTTTGTTGCGCCAAGATCTCTGGATGAATCTTTGGCCTACGGAAAAGTAAGCTTGTATGCGAGCCACAAAAGTAAGTACGAGGATGCTACAGGCAGTTATATAAACCTTGAAATAGGCGGTGCACCTACCAATATTGCTATTGACAATACGCCGCCAAAAATTAGGCTTTTTATGGATTCGGATTCGTTTCGATCAGGCGCAAAAGTTTCACCAAATACCACTCTAAATGCCCGGCTAAGTGATGAAAGCGGAATAAATACAAACAATGGCAAGGGCAACGGAATCAGCGCTATTCTCAATAACGATATTGCTAACCCTGTAGAGCTCACCGAATTTTTCACGACCGATATCGACAGTTATCAAGAAGGCAGCATCAGCTATCAATTTCATGGGCTGCCTTCTGGCAGACACGATATACTATTAAAGGCTTCTGATAATTTTAACAACAGGGCGAGCGCCTTCATCGAGTTTTATGTACTGGATGGAAACGTGCTTTTTGTGCATGAAATAATAGCTTATCCAAATCCTTCCCGTGATGATGTAAATTTCAGGTTTTCCCTGGACAATGCGATTGACGATTTTAAAGTAAATTTAAAAATTTATTCATTAAATGGAAAACTGGTAAGGCAATTTCATCACGATTTTACAAATAGCGCTGATAAAAATACCCTAACCTGGGACAGAACAGACAGCTCCGGGTACAGGATGCATGCAGGGATATATCTCTTTTCTATTGTTTTTGAATCTGATCAACAAACCATTACTTATAATGTCCCCTTGCAAGGCAAAATTGTCCTGCTGGATTGAGAAGTTATCGAGTGATCGCTATTTATTTTTACTGGGCTGAATAGCTTCGAATCACTGACATCATTCCTTATTTAAAATCAATCTAAAATCATCCTGATTTCTTAATAAAGCTCCGAATCAAATATCAGTGAATTAAAATGTGCTTAACAGATTGGTAACACTAGAAATGTAAGTTTACAGTGTAAATAGAAACAATTTTTTTAATTAACAAACCAATCAAAAACCATGAAAAAAATTTATCTTTTCTTTGTTTTGATATTAGCCGGAGCTAGCACTGGTTATTGTCAATTTTTTTTTCCTGTCGAAGTGGAGGCTGAATGGACTCCCACTACGGTGGTGATGCCGCCATCACCTTTGAAATACCAGGTCCTCTTTATCGGGCAGACCAACAAAGTACAAACAACCAGAACTTATGGGAATGCCCCCGGAGAAGCGCTTGCCAAGCAGTGGCATGATTTTATTGGATTTACGCCTGATGATGATTCTGAAGATCTGGGCTGGGTAACCGTGAACCACGAAATGGTAAGTGCCAATGACAGCATCGGCGACGGTGGTGGAATGACTGTATTTAAAGTAAGAAGAGATCCCGCAACCGATACCCTGATCATTGTGGATCAGACTTTGGCCGACGGCCGGTCTGGTAAATTTTTCAACATTGACTTCGTGAATACTGTCGGAGAAACCGGTATGAACTGCGGAGGTATCAGTTCGATTGTTGATGGAAGGATTTGGACTGCAGAAGAGTGGTTCAGAAGTAGCAATGAATCCATAACCCCAGGTGTAAGAAACCAGTCTGAATGGACAATTTCTACTGACATACCCGGAGATTTTGCCGGTGCTTCTATTCCAAAGTACCAAAACTTTAACTGGATGGTGGAAGTAGATCCAAGGGAAGCAAAAGCAATAAGAAAGCAGTATAACTGGGGACGACAAGGTTTCGAAGGGGCTATCATTATGCCTGATAACAAAACCGTTTATACAGCCGAAGACAACACACCAGGTCTATGGTGCAAATTTGTTGCTGATACACCTGGTGACTTCACCAAAGGTAAAACTTATGTGTACAAGCATGATGCTACTGGATCAGATGGCCCCTGGGTAGAATTAAACAATAAGTCACTCGATGTAATGCTAAATATAAGAGAAGAAGCATTAAAGGTAGGTGCTACTATGTTTAATAGATTAGAATGGCCTGCAACAGACGGGGAGCGAATATTCGTGACTGAAACTGGAAGAGACAATCTCGGCAATCGCTTTAAGAATGGAGCGGCCAAAGGCGGGGTATTAGATTACCATTGGGTTGAACCGGTGAAGGCAAGACACCCTCATATGGCCACTAAAACAGATGACCAAATTCTTGATTTTGTTATGGCCGGATTTTTTAATGACTACTACGGTAGAGTATTAGAATTTGATCCTGCAACCGGTATCATGTCTACATTCCTTGAAGGTGGCCCTCATTTGGAAGAGTCTCCCGAAGTCGGATCTTATCCTGACAAACATCTTTCGAATCCTGACGGTCTCAATATAATGAAGGTGAACGGACAATCTTTCATGGTGATCCAGGAAGATCTTAATGGCTTATCGAAAGGAAGAATCCCTGCAGGTTATTCAAGACCTGTTTGTGAGATGTATCTGTTAGATATGAAAATCCAGAACCCTACCGTGAGCGACTTGGTAAGAATATCTACCACGCCAATGGGAGCAGAAATTACCGGTGCACAACCCACTCCTGACGGTAAAACGCTCATGGTTAACTCTCAACACCCTGACGGAAACCTTCCTTTCCCTTACAACAATTCTCTTACCTATGCGATCACAGGATGGGACGCAGCAATATCCGCGATTTCAAATAGTCAAGGTAAGTCAGTAGAAGTCGATGGCTTTAAAGTATGGCCAAACCCTGTATCCAGGGAATTGAAGTTCAACGAAGTAGTGGATGTAGCTATCTATGATTTGACAGGAAAAAGATTAAAGGTTTCCAGAAATATAGAAATGATCGATGTGTCTGATTTAGTACCTGGCACTTATTTGTTAAAAACCTATAATGCAAGGACCAATAAATCGAATAGTTCAAAGGTAATTATCGAAAGCGCTAATTAACCAGCCAGTAAAAACTACCGGGCAGCTTGTCCGGTAGTTTTCTTTTCATTTTTTGCGATATCAATTTAAAATCAAATACGCATGAGAAAAATCTACTTCCTGTTGCTTTCCCTAATCATTTTTCTACTCGTTGTCATCAATGCAGCTTTCATTGGCAAACAAGTGTCAACATCATCTTCAGTTGCCTATACCATAGCTAAAAGCCATAATCTTAAATTAGAGGCATTTACGACCAGCCTTAGTAAGCTTGATCTTGCTATAAAAAACCTTGAAGACAACAACGCTTCAACATCCAATCTTAAAGCGCAATACATTGCCACAAGACTAAAGTACAAGGAGATTGAGTATCTGGTGAGCTATCTGGATCCGGAGTTTATCGAGGACTACATCAACGGCGCTCCACTACCGGGCCTGGAGAGAAATTCACCGTCGCTGAGTGTGTTGGAGCCTGAAGGATTTCAGGTAATGGAAGAGTTAATTTTCTCTGAAGAAGTATTTCACTCGAAAGTGGACCTCGCTGTCTATTCTGAACTTTTGGTTAGGAATGCAGCAACAATGGTAGGTTACCAAAAAAATATTTTCATAACTGATAGGCAGATCTTTGAGGCTGTTCGAAATCATTTGGTGCGCATTTTCACTCTCGGAGTTACCGGTTTTGATTCTCCTGCAGCGCTTCAGTCCATTCCCGAAGCTGCTGTTTCCTTAAACGCAGCCCATGAGGCATTTAGTAAATATTACCCCCTCATCGAAAAACAGCATAAAGCACTCTCCGATAGCTTAGCAATGAAATTTAATGAAGGTATCCGATACCTGCGGGACAACCAGGATTTTGATAGTTTTGACAGAATGCATTTCCTAAAAAACTTCATTAACCCATTGTATAAATTTATTCTGAAAGCACATCTGGCACTTGGGATTGAGACCTTGTATGAAACTTCGCCGTTGAATATGAAACATTCTGTTAACCTTTATGCGGAAGATCTTTTTGCCAATGATTTATTAAATCCTTTTTACTATACCGAGCTTTTGCCAAAAAACTATACTGATGAGCTTGTAAACCTTGGCAGAACGCTTTTCTTTGACCCTATTTTATCTTCAAATAATCAGAGGGCCTGTGCTTCCTGCCACAATCCTGAAAGGGCTTTTACCGATGGACAGAAAAAAAGCCTGGCCTTCGACCACGAAGGAACTTTGACGCGAAATGCCCCGACGCTGATCAACGCGGTATATGCCGACCGGTATTTTTATGATCTCAGAACAGATGTATTGGAAAATCAGATTGAACATGTACTGGTGGATAGAAAGGAATTACATACCAGTTATTTAGAAATTTTCGAAAAACTGAAGCAAAGTGAAGAGTATGTTGCACTATTTCAGGCAGCCTTTCCCGAATTTTCCAATTCGGAGCTTATTATGAAACACACCTTGTCTTCAGCGCTTTCTGCTTATGTCGTTTCGCTGTCAGGCTTCAATTCTCCCTTTGATCGATATGTGCGTGGGGAATCTGCGGAAATAGATCCTATGGTCATTTCAGGATTTAATCTTTTTATGGGCAAGGCTGCCTGTGGT
>PPFU01013124.1_pt1 | contig 10902 bp, 10 predicted proteins | sample 1535991 | NCBI WGS metagenome assembly PPFU01 (sample SAMN04901290, study PRJNA319586) | Hypolithon metagenome, whole genome shotgun sequencing project. | isolation source: Antarctic Hypolithon | place: Antarctica: Miers Valley | collected 2014 | reverse complement strand
AATATCCCGTTTCGGGGTGCGAGATAGAGGCGAAGTACCCTCGCTTCGGCTCAAAGAACCACGCGTGAGCGATACCGTCACATGGTCCGTTCACCCTTGGAGGTAGTGAGATAGAGACTGGCGATCCCCATGATGTTGTCTGCGCCATAGCCGTCATCGGCGGCGCGGTCGAAGATGGCAGCAGTCGCCTTTGTCATCGGCATGCCCTGCTGGGCCGCATCGCCGGCGCTCGCTGCCAGCCCCAACTCCTTGCGCACCAGGTCGATGGGAAAGGCCGGCGCGAAAGCCCCTGCCAGCATGGCGCCGCCCGACAGCTTTGCCGCCGGGCTCGTCACTGGCGTCGCCCCGAGGATCTCCTTCGCGTGGGATGGGTCGATGCCGCTGCGACGGGCTAGACCGAGAAGTCCCGCAGCGGTTGCCACCTGCGAGGCAAAAAGTGTGTTCACCAGCAGCTTGACGACGGCGCCGGCACCGGGGCCTCCAGCATGGTGGACAGCTGCGCCCATGGTATCCAGGATCGGCTCGCCACAGGCAAAATCGTCTGCGTCACCGCCGACCATGAAGATCAACTGAGCCGCCTCGGCCTGGGGGCGCGATCCCGCAACGGGCCCATCGAGGAAGCTGAGCCCCCGTGCCGCCGCGGCGGCGTGCAGCGCCCCGACATGCTGCGGCGAGAGCGTCGAGCATTCAATCCCGAGCGTTCCTTCGGCCATCCCTGCGAAGGCTCCGGTCTCGGGATCCTGCCATACGCTCTGCGAGGCCGCATCGTCGCGCCCCATCGCGATGACGATCTCGGCCCCGTCCGCTGCAACCTTTGAAGTTTGCATGATGCGCACACCTGCATCGGCGAGTGCCGCGGCGCGCTTGGCCGTGCGGTTCCACGCCGCCACGTCGTGGCCGGCTTTCCGCAGGTTGGCTGCCATTCGGCTGCCCATCGCGCGCCCACGGCGGGGAGCCCGGACCCTATCGCGACGTCTCCCCGCCCCAAACCCGGCCGCGCCACGCCGTCATGCCGGTGAGAGCATCGAAGGCCCCGTCCTTCGAGATCAGCGGCACCGCCATCTCGAGCGCCGTCGCGGCAATCATCCGATCGAACGGGTCAGGGTGCTCCCAGTCCATCGAGCCAGCCAGCATCGCCATCCGCGCGGTGTAGGGCGCGACGCGAAACCCCTGCGCCGTGCTCAGCGCATCCAGCCGGCCCGCATGCGGGGCCATCGCGTCCCACTTCCCCTGGCGCACCTTCAGCGCGATCTCGTGGAAGGCGCAGGGCGGGACAGCAACGGCCGCCCCGCCCTCTAGAATGGCGCGGACCTCCGTTCGCAGAACGCCCGGAGCGATGAGCGACCAGGCCAGGACGTGGGTGTCGATCAGGACGTCCCTCACACCCCCCATTCCGCAAGCTCGTCCGCGCCCATCGGCTCGAGGAAGTCCGGCATGCTCTCGAGTGGCACGATGCCTTCCAAAAGGCCCAGCCGGACCGCGGCCGCCGCCGGCACGAGCCGAACCACGGGCCGCCCGCCCCGGGCGATCACGACCTCCTCGCCCCGCTCAGCCGCCGCCACCAGCTTCGACAGCTTCGCCTTGGCCTCGGCCACGTTCATCTGCATCGCGCGTCCTCATCGAGCCAAGAACATGGACCATTACCTAGACCATCTGGCGTGGAAGGTCCATGCCTTTGCCCCATGCCTGCCATTCCTGGTTTGGGGGACGAAAGCCACGGCCGGTCCGACAGTATCTTGTCCCATGCCGATTCCTGACAAATTGATTGCCGGAAGGTCCTTGCCGTCGCTGGGATAACCCCCTCGATGAGCCGGTGCGGCAACTGCCTCGACAACGCGCCGACTGAGAGCTCCTTCCACACCCTTAAGGTCGAGCGCGTCCATCACCGCGTCTACCCTACCCGCGACGAGGCACGCAGGGACTTGCTCGGAAACATCGAAGGCTTCTACACCGCGAGGCGCCTGCATTCGGCCCTCGGCTAAAGATCACCAGCCGACATGGAGCGCATGGCGGCCTCAACCCGTCAACCAGACCGGGGGAGGCTCACAGGTCCTGCACGTTGCCGGCTGCACGTCAGGTCCGGCGTTTCTCATGTCCTTCGAATTGCACCCCGACGTTTCGATCGCTCGGCCGAAGGGCTGCATCTTGATGGACCAGGGTCCTCCCATGAACTAGCAGGTCGGCCGGACCGCCCAGCGCATGGCGCTTGCTTCGCCTCGTGGTGGGATCGAGGTTTTGCGGGCGAACGGTGAGGCGGCCTGCGCCGGGCAGGGCACCAGGGGGGACGCGATGCGCGGAACGCGGGACATCGGGCAGGCGCTGGACACCCTTGTGGGGGGCCTGCTCGCGCTGCGCCACGTCGGTGGGTTCGACGAGCCGAACCTCGACGGGACGCCGGGCGACTACGTCACTTTCGAGGCGTGGGAGTGGCCGCAGGGTGTCGGGCTTTACGGGCTGGTGCAACTGTGGCGGCAGCGCGACCGTGACCCGCAGCTCGGCCGGGTGATCGAGGGCTGGTACGACCGCCACATCGCCGCCGGCCTGCCGCGGATGAATGTGAACACCACGGCGCCGATGCTGGCGCTGTCGCTCTACTGGCGTGAGACCGGGGTGGACCGATTTGCTCCGGTGCTGGACGACTGGGCCGGCCGGGTGCTGCGCGAGGCGCCGCGGACCGAAGCGGGCGGGTTTCAGCACGACGTGTCGGACCGGCTGAACCCAGGCGAACTGTGGGACGATACGCTCTTCATGATGGCGCTGTTCCTGGCCAGCTACGGGCAGGGCGCCGGCCGCCGCGACCTGGTGGACGAGGCGGTGCGGCAGTTCCTCGTCCACGCGCATTACCTCGCGTGCCGCGAGACCGGCCTTTGGTTCCATGGCTGGACCTTCGACGGGCGGCACAACTTTGCCCGGGCGCGCTGGGCCCGCGGAAACGCCTGGATCACCGCCGGCATCCTCGACCTGTTCGACCTGGCCGAGATCGACCCCGGCGCACGCGCCTTCCTGACAACCGTGCTGACCCAGCAGGTCGAGGCGTTGCTGGCGCTGCAGACCGAAAGCGGCGCGTGGCGCACCCTTCTGGACGACCCGCAGAGCTACGAGGAAATCTCTGCGACCGCGGGTTTTGCCTATGGCTTGCTGAAGGGCGCACGGCTGGGCATAGGCGACGCGCACTGGGCCGAGGCCGGGCTGCGGGGCCTTCGGGCGGTGATCGACAATATCGACGCCGCCGGCGTGGTGCGGAACGTGTCCTACGGGACGCGAATGGGACACGACTTGCAGTTCTACCGCGAGATCCCGATGCAGCCGACCGGCTATGGTCAGTCGCTGGCCATTCTTGCGCTAGGCGAGGGGATGCGGCACGTCAGCGACGGGGAGACGTCGTCATGACCGGTCATCAACCGACGCGGCAGGGCCCGGATCATTGCGGCATCGCGGACGCCCGCGACGGACGTTTGCAGACCGCGCCGGTTCGGTCCCCGGCAGGGTGCGGCGGCCGGGCGTGGCCCGGCCGGGCGATCGTTGCAGCCGCGTTGCTTCGGTGATGCATCTCCTGCGCCTGCCGGACAGCATCTGCCACCTCGGCGCGGCGCTCCGCATTGCGGCGCCGTCGCCCCTGCGGTCAGTCCGCGCGGACGCCGCCGCCTGCGCCATACTCCGGGGGATGACAGCCTGCCACCGGCGCCGTTGCGACGCCGGCCCCGTCGCCGGGGCAGGGCCAAGGTGACGCCCGGTGCGCCGTTCGGCTATTGGCAGGTCTCGGAGGTTTCCGAGGCGCGCTATGACCTGCCCGACCAGCCGATGGAGGGCGAGATGGACTCGTTCTTCTTCCTCACCAGGGACCGGAACTTCATCCCGCACGAATATCCCTGCCGGACCCGGTTCGCGCAGGAGCGGCGGCAAAACCGCCCCGAGGTCCGTGGCGAACGGGCGTTCGTGCGCAACTGGCTGCCCTTCGGCTCGCCCCGGCTCGACCTGTCCGGATTCTGGTTCCGCCCGACTCGCGTCGCTGCTTGGGCGCGCACGGTTGTCGCGGCGTACGCGGCGGGGACGGCGCGGATGCGGCTGGCGACCTGCGGCGGCGCGGTACTGTATGCCGGCGGTCGGGAGGTCGGCTGGATCGCCGACTACGTGCGCAACAAGGAAAGCGCCGTCGAGTTCGATGTACCGCTGCAAGCCGGCGAGAATGAGATCGTGGTCTTTCTCGACGATCTGGCCGAGCGGGACACCCGGTTCTATCTCGAACTGACCTGGCTCGGCGGCATGCCGGCGTCTCAGGTGTTGCCCTTCGAAGCCGACCCTGCGCTGGTCCGCGCGGTCGAGGCGACGCTGTCGGCGATGCATTTCGAACTTCCGGCCTATACCCGGGGTGATGTCGTGGTCGCATTGCCCTGTCCGCTGCCGGTCGATGCGCGCGTCGCGATCGCGGTCGAAGGCGATTTCATGTCCCATCAGCGACTGGCCCTGTCGCGCGACCTCGCGGCCGGTGCCGCCCGTCTGCCGATCGCGCAGGCCGAGACGCTTCCGGCCGATTTTCGTCACTTTCGGCTGACGGTCGATGCCGGCGGCTTCGTCGCCTCGCGCGTGCTGGGAGTCGAGATCGCGCATGCCGACGCCGACGGCGAGGCACCGGACGGGCAGCCGGACCGCGCCGCTGCCGCGCAGGAGGCCGTCGCGACACGCGCCGCTGCCGCGCTGGAGGTCGTCGCGACCCGCGCCGAGCCGGACACCGTCTGCGCCCTTGCCCGGCTTGCCACCGGCCGCGCCGACGACACGACCGCGGCGATGATCGACGCCGCCCTCGGCCCGATCGCCGATTGCTGGGACTGCGCCGATTTCGCCGTCGTCCCGCTGATCTGGGCCCGCAGCCGCTGGGGCGAAGACCTGTCCGAGGCGCAGCGGGCGCGGATCGACGCCACCATCCTCGGCTACCGCTACTGGATGGACGAGCCCGGCAACGACGTGCAGTGGTACTTTTCCGAAAACCACGCCCTGCTGTTCCACACCGCCGCCTATCTCAGCGGGCATCTGCTGCCAGATGCGGTGTTCCGCCGCTCGGGCCGCAGCGGCATCGCGCAGTGCGCCATCGGCCGCGACCGGGTCCGCGCCTGGCTCGACCATTTTGAGCGGTGGGAAATGGCCGAGTTCAACTCGGCGCCGTACTTTCCGATCGACCTTAAGGGGCTGACCGCGCTGTTCGCCCTCGCGCCCGATGCCGACATCCGCGCGCGCGCGGGCCGCGGCATCGTCCGCCTGCTCGAACTGGTCGCCAACTCGGCGCATCATGGCGTGCTGACGGCGGCGCAGGGCCGGTCCTACGAGCATACGCTGCGCGCCGCGCTATCGCTGGAGCTGTCGGCGATCGGGCGGCTCGCCTGGGGCCGCGGCAGCTATGGCAGCCGGTTTCACGCAACGCCGCAGATGGCGCTGTGCCTGCGCGACCACGGGCTGGTCCTGCCGCCCGATCTGGCGCAACGCGCGATCCACGACCGCACGGGCGAACGGGAATGGTTCTTTACCCAGGGTCAGGACGGCTTTGCCCATCTCTATCACGCCAAGTCCGCGGACTGGGCGATGGGTTCGGCCGCACATTACCGCTGGTACGAATGGGGCTACCAGGAGACGCTGATCCAGGCCCGCATCGGCACCGAGCCGCAGGCGCAGGTCTGGGTGAACCATCCCGGCGAGGTGATCCATTCGGGCTATGGCCGGCCGTCTTTCTGGGGCGGCAGCGCCTCGATCCCGCGGGTGCAGCAGTACCGCGGCCTGGCCATCGTCGTCTTCGACGGCGTCGCACCGCAGCCTGACTTTACCCATGCCTGGTTTCCGCGCCCGGTGTTCGACGAAAGCGATGTCGACGGCTGCCGCGCATTTGCGCGCTCCGGTCGCGGCGCGCTGGCGCTGATTGCCGACGGACCGCTGGAGGAGATCGTCGACGGGCCGGGCGCAAGGTGCGAATTGCGGCACGCGGGGCGGTCGGGCCGGTGGATCCTGCGGGTCGGTGCGGCGGCTGGCCTGGCCGCGTTCCGCGACCGTTTCGGCGGCCTGTCGATGGCGGCGGCGACGGACGGGACGATTGCGGTCGACGACCCGGAATACGGTCGAGTCGCGTTCCACGACGACGGCAGTGTTTCGGCCGAGGGGCGGCGGCTCGACCCGGCGGCGTGGACCCTCGCGGGCGAGTGTCGCGAAATCGCCACCGAGGCGGCCGCGCACCATATCCAACCGGCGCGGCCGTGATAAGCTGGCAACGATAACAGGGAGGACGACCAGACCATGACCAACAGACTGATGACCGCCGCGGGCGCGCTGATGATCGCCGCGACCCCGGCCCTCGCCGGCGACGTGCGGATGATGTGGTACTCCGACGGGATCGAGGGCGAGGTGATGCAGGACCTGCTCGATCGCTTCATGGAGGAACATCCCGACATCGACGTCACCTTCGAGAACGTGCCCTACCAGACCATCCAGGAGCAGCTGCCGATCCAGCTCGAGGCCGGACAGGGGCCCGACGTCGCGCGCGTCACCAACATCAAGGAACTGGCGCGGCACTGGCTGGACCTCACGCCGTATCTGGAGGACCCGGAGTATTTCCGCACCAACTTCGGCGACCAGCTGGACTGGATGCGCCCCGATGGGTCGGACATCATCCCCGGCTTCATGACCCAGCTGACGCTGGTCGGCGGTTTCGCCAACAAGACCCTGTTCGAACAGGCGGGAGTCGAGATCCCTGGCGAGAATGCCACCTGGGACGAGTGGGTCGATGCCGCGACCGAGGTCGCGGAAAGCCAGCAACTGCCGGCCGCCTTCGCCATCGACCGCTCGGGGCACCGGATCACCGGGCCCAACATCTCTTACGGCGCCACCTACTGGGACGAAGCCGGGATGCCGGCGCCGATCGAGGAGGGCACCAAGGAGTTTGTCGAGAAACTGGTCGCCTGGACCGAGTCCGGCCAGCACCTGCCCGAGGTCTGGGTCAGCGCCGCCGGCACCACCTACCGCGCCGCCGCCGACGACTTCGTAAACGCGCAGCTGCCGTTCTACTACTCGGGCAGCTGGCAGGTTGCGAACATCTCCACCAAGGTCGGCGACGCCTTCGACTGGGTGGCGACCGGCTCGCCCTGCGGCGACGCGCATTGCTCTGGCCTGCCGGGCGGCGCCGCGCTGCTGGCGATGAAGTACACGCAGAACCCCGAGGACACGGCGACGCTGATCGAATGGCTGGCGCAGGAGGAAATCGTCAAGGAGTTCTCCGAGCGCACGCTGTTCCTGCCGGCGCACAAGGGCGTCATCGAGGCCGGGCTGGATTTCCAATCCGACGATCCGAACGTTCCGCCCGCTCTGGACAAGTTTGTGCAGGCGACGACCGAGATCGCCCCGGCGGCCCAGCAGATGCCCGCGTGGCGCTGGGCAAACGCCTATTACGGCGCGCTCGCGACGCGCATCAGCCAGGTGATGGCGGGCGAACTGACGCTCGACGAAGCCTACGAGCGGATGGACCAGGACATCGCCGACCAAGTGGCGCAGGCCCAGCAGTAGGTGGCAGCGACAGGACAGATGATCGGCGCCGCGGTGGTGGCGCCGATCAGGTGGCTGGCGGTGCTGATGGACCGTCCGCTGCGGCTATGGCAGCGGCTGACCGGGCAGCCGGGCATGATCGTCTTCTTTCTGCTGCCGAACATGGCGATCTTCGGCATTTTCGTGCTGTTCCCGCTGGTGCTGAACTTCGCCTATTCGTTTACCGGCGGCACCCAACTGTTCCTGACCGATCGCAGCTGGGTGGGCGGGCAGCAATACGCGCGGCTGGCCGACTGCCGCGACTACCTCGACCCGAACTCTTGCCGGGACGACCAGTTCTGGATCGCGGTCTGGAACACCACGCGGTTTGTGGTGCTGCAGGTGTCGCTGATGACGGCGACCGCGATGATCACCGCGCTGATCCTGAACAGCGCGATCCGCGGCCGCGGCTTCTGGCGGGCGGTGTTCTTTTTCCCGGTGCTGCTGTCGCCGGTTGTCGTGGGCCTGATCTGGCGCTGGATCCTGCAGCGCGAGGGGCTGTTGAACCTGATCGTCACGACGCTTGGCGGCGATCAGGTGAACTGGCTGGTGGAACGCTCCTGGGCGTTCTCGGCGACGGTCGGGGTGTCGGTCTGGGCGCACATGGGGTTCTACGCGCTGATCCTGCTGGCGGGTCTGCAGGCGATCCCCAAGGATCTCTACGAGGCGGCCGAGATGGACGGCACCCGCCCCGCCCGCGTGTTCTGGCGCATCACGCTGCCGCTGCTGATGCCGAGCCTGCTGGTGGTGATCGTGCTGGCGCTGATCCGGGCGGTGCAGATCTTCGACGAGGTCTATGTGCTGACCGGCGGCGGGCCCGGCACTTCGACACTCTATCTGACGCAATACATCTACGAGGTCGGCTTTGCCTCGCTGCTGCGCAATCCGGGGCTCGCGGCGGCGGCGTCGATCCTGATGGGGGCGGTGCTGGTGGTGCTGACGCTGGGCCAGCTTGCGCTGGGCCGCCGGAACGAACAGAAAGGCGCCCGGGAATGAGCCGGGCCTGGACCTTCCTGACCCGGCGCCGCGGCGGCAAGGGCTGGCACTGGACCGATGTGGTGACGGCGCTATGGCTCGGCGGCGGGCTGATCGTGATCTTCGGGCCGGCGCTATGGCTGATCATGTCATCGTTCAAGACGCCGGCGCAGCTGGCGGAATTCCCGCCAACTCTGCTGCCCTACGAGGCGGTGACGGCCCGGATCGCGGGCGAGGACGAGCCGAGGCCGCTCTATACGGTGACGCTCGAGGACGGCAGCATCCGAACGCTGGCCGAACTGCGCCGGATCGGCATCGTCGCCCGCATGGTCGACCCCGCGGATCCCGGCGAGGTGATCGAGGTCAACATCCAGAACCGCACCCCGGTGCGCGAGATCGGCTTTGCCACCGACAACTATGTCGAGCCTTTCCTGCAGCTCGACTTTTTCACCTACCTGAAGAACTCGGTCTTCGTGACGGCGATGGCGACGATCATCACATTGCTGACCAATTCGATGGCCGCCTTTGCGCTGTCGAAATACCAGTTCACCGGCCGTTCCGCCGTCATGCTGCTGATCATCGCGACACTGATGGTGCCGCTGTCGGTGATCCTCGTGCCGCTGTTCTCGGTCGTCGCGGCGATGGGGCTGTTCAACTCGCTCTGGGGGGTGATCCTGCCGACGGTGGCCACCCCGACCGGCGTCTTTCTGCTGCGCCAATACATGCTGACGATCCCGGACGAACTTCTCGACGCGGCGCGCATGGACAAGGCGTCGGAGTGGCAAATCTACTGGCGTATCGTGCTGCCATTGACGGCGCCGGCGCTGGCGGTCCTGGCGATCTTCTCGGTGGTGTGGCGGTGGAACGACTTTCTCTGGCCGCTGATCGTGCTCAGTCGATCGGATCTCTACACCCTGCAGGTCGGGCTGAATTCCTACGCCGGTCAGTTGAACGTGCAATGGCACTACATCCTGGCGATGACGGTGCTGACGATGATCCCGGTGGTGGTGGTGTTCATCTTCCTGCAGCGGTTCATCACCACCGGCATCGCCGGCGCGGGTCTGAAATGAGGGTTGCATGGGCCGGATAGCACTTGACCGCGTCGTGAAACGGTTCGGACCGGTCGAGGTCATCCACGAGGTCTCGCTCGAGGTCGCGGATGGCGAACTCGTCGTCTTCGTCGGCCCGTCGGGTTGCGGCAAGTCCACGCTGCTGCGGCTGATTTCCGGGCTGGACCGTCCGAGCGGCGGCACGATCCTGATCGACGGGCGCGACGTGACCCGGGTCAGCGCAGCCGACCGCGGGCTGGCTATGGTGTTCCAGTCCTATGCCCTCTATCCGCACATGAGCGTGCGGCAGAACATGGCGTTCGGGCTGGAGAACACCCGGATACCCCGGGCCGAGGTTCGCACGCGCATCGACGAAGCGGCGCGAATGCTCGAAATTACGCCCTTGCTCGACCGGCGTCCCGGCCAGCTGTCGGGCGGCCAGCGCCAGCGGGTGGCGATCGGACGGGCGATCGTGCGCGAGCCGTCAGCGTTCCTGCTGGACGAGCCGCTGTCGAACCTCGACGCCGAACTGCGGGTCTCGATGCGGGCCGAACTTTCCAGCCTCCACGACCGCCTAACCACGACGATGATCTACGTGACGCATGACCAGGTCGAGGCGATGACGCTCGCCGATCGCATCGTGGTGTTGCGCGACGGCCGGATCGAGCAGGTGGACACGCCGCTGCAACTGTTCAACAAGCCCGCGAACCGATTCGTCGCGGGGTTCATCGGCGCGCCGAACATGAACTTCCTGCCGGCGGGCCTGGTCCATACCGGCCACCAGCCGCCCGGGAGCGGCGCCGATCTGACCGTCGGTATCCGCCCGCAGCACCTGCACCTTGCGCGACCAGGCGACAGCGACACGATCGACATCACCGTGACGATGGTGGAATCGCTGGGCGCCGAGACCGTTGTCCACGGCAGGACGGCAAACGACCAGACCGTCCTTGCCGTCCTGCAGGGCCAAGCGTGCCTCGGGCGGGGCGCGCCGGTTACGCTGGCCTGCGACGCCGCAGACCTGCATTTCTTCGGTGGCGACGGTCGGCGGATCGACGCCTGAGGCAGGGCGCCGACATGAGATTCATCAGCGCCTGCCGCATCGCCGGCGTCTCTGCGTGCCCGCCCCGCGCCCCGCGGTGGATCCTCAACGCGTCCGGCGCGCGGGCTGCGGCGTAGACGCAGCATGGCCAAGGCGGGCTCGGCGGCCCGCGGCGGGGTCAGCGGATCGTGGTCGCAGAGGTGGTTCGGTTTTGATGGTCCCCCGGTTCGGTGGACACGGGTTTAGACCATTTGTTGTTCGGCCCGTTCCGGGGTTCTGTAT
>PPFU01001999.1_pt1 | contig 10913 bp, 11 predicted proteins | sample 1535991 | NCBI WGS metagenome assembly PPFU01 (sample SAMN04901290, study PRJNA319586) | Hypolithon metagenome, whole genome shotgun sequencing project. | isolation source: Antarctic Hypolithon | place: Antarctica: Miers Valley | collected 2014 | reverse complement strand
TCACGGGATCGGGTGTCCGTGTAAACCATGTGGTCAGACGATTGTGTAAACCATCTGCCCGGTCTGTACCGAGCCAGCGGGTAACCTGCTGCTGCAGCCGCACTATCATCGCCCGAGCCGCCTCCTGGCGGAGCGTGCGGGGCTGACGGGCCATCCGCCGCGTCAACCGGCCACTGAGGGCGCGCAGGTGCGAGGCCAGCCAGCGGTGCTCAGGCGTGTCGAGCGTCCACGTGTGCAGCCGCGCGGGCACCTGGTGCGATCCCACGGGATGGCGGGCAAGGTGGCGCACCACCAACGCATCGGGACGGCGCAGGCGGTGCAAGGGGGCGGTGCCCGGTACGCGTTCCATCGCACGCAGGGGCTGCCGAAAGGCGCGGTGGAGCGCATCGCCGAGTTGAGCGGCAAGCGCATCCAGCAGCGCCACCTCGGTGCGGGCACTTCCCCCCGCGCTGGCAGCTTCTCCGGGTTGATATGCCGCCGCCACATGCGCCAGCGCCAGATCGTCCGCCACCGTTGCTACCTCGGCCACGAGCGCACGGTAGTCCTGCCTGTAATCCAGTTTCGAGGGATACACTTCTACACGGAACCGCAGGTGCGCGTCGCCACCGAGCGAAAGGCGGAACAGGCTGTGCCCTACCTGGCTCCCAAAGTTTACCGTTCCATGCAGCGTGTCGGGCGCGGGCTGCTGGAGCAGGCTGATGAGCAGCGGATCGGCGTGATACAGCGCAGGTCTGCTGCCATCGACGCTACGGATGAAGAGCGTATAGTTCGTCTCCTCGAAAAGATGGTGCGCTTTTCTGGACACCCGCACGCGTGGCTGTGCTGACCCGGATTCCAGTGCTACACGGAGGCCAAAGCGTTTCCCCGGTGTTTTCTGGGCCACGGCAGGACGTTCCCCCGGCCCGCTCCACACAACCCGCACCTTGTCTGTCGTGATCTCGAAAAGGGTCATGTAGCATCCCAGAATGAGGCGAAGCCTTCGGTTTCCACTGCATTCCACACGCGGCAGAGCCGTGCTGCAGTGAGGGGAAACCGCGCGCCGACGAGCAGGAGGGGCCGCCCTGCCTCTTCCCAGCGCGAAACCAGGCGGCGTGCTGCGCGCGTATCGGCAAGCGGGGCGTCTGTCCACGCCCAGCCCATCAGGTGCAGCAGTGATTTTTCCAGCGTGGCACGGCTGCCCGTAATGCGTGGCAGCACCTTGAGCGCCAGTGCCAGGTCGAGCGGGTTGATCCGGGTGCCCCCGCGGGTGCGGAATGCATCGGGCGTCTCGTGCGCGTGTACTACGAACAGCGCCACCTCGTCGCGCGTGCGGTAGGCGATGCCGCCGCCTGCAAGCACGAGTCCGGCGTGCGCGCCTACCAGCGCTTCGATGCTTTGCTCGACGAGAAGCCGCTCGGTTTCATCTTGCGTTTCGAGCGCTGCGAGGGTCCGGGCGCGCGGCTGCCAGGCTTCAACAGGCCAGCGCTGCGGCTGTACGGCCTGGATAGCAGGGCGCGCGGCCAGGTCCACCTCGCTCAGTTCGAGCGTAAAGGCGCGGTCAAGCACTTTTCGGCTAAACGCGTGCGTGCTCTCGTCCACGTTTACCGTACCCACGAGCGCCAGGTTGGGCGGCAACGTGACAGCTGCCCACGCTTCGTCCGGCGCGGCAGGCACGAGCGGCAGCGTGCGGCCACTCGGGGTACGCCCTTCGATGTGGCTCAAGACCTCGGCGAGATACTGTTCTACCCGGCTCAGATTCATCTCGTCGAGCACGAGCAGGTGGTACCGCGCCGGAGACGCCATTGCATCGCGGGCCGCGGTAAGCACCTCCCCTGGCCGGAAGCGGCCCTGCAGATCGGTATAGCCCAGCGTTTGCGCGCTGTCTGTCCAGTCGGGCCGGACGGGTAGCAGCGTAGCCTGCGCGCCGGTGCCCGCAGCGACGAGCAAAGGCAGGCGGCTTTTGCCTGTACCGGTAATGCCCGCGAGAATGGCGAAGCCTTTGGTGCGCAGCGCCGCGACGAAAGCCGCCACCTGCCACGGTGCGTACACAAAGCCGCGCCCTTCGATAAATGTTATCAGCGCCTCCAGCGCATCTGCACGGCTGAAAGGCACGGCGGGCTCGTCTGCCGTGTACGTCTCTCCGGGCTCTGCCACGCCCGGCGACGCAGCGCGCGAGGCCAGATACGTCTCGTACGCGGCGATGGCCTTCTCGGGTGCCGTCACCGACCGCGCGTGCAGCAGAAACGCCAGCAGCTTTTCATCCACACGCGGGAGCGGATAGAGCACCTGCTGCACCACCCGCCGCACGTCGGGGTAATCGGCGGCCACCTGCAGCCGGTCGGCGAAAGCGCCGATTGGCAGGCGCGCCTCGCCGGGCAGCGTCACGATGGGGCGCACGCGCACGCGGTGCGGAAGCACCCGCCCCCGCACGAGGGGCGTATCGTCCTCGAAGGGCGGCGCCGTCACCTCAAACATGCCTGCCAGCACCTGCGCGCCCGTCAGATAGGCGAAGATCACATCGCCGGGTTGCACCTCCGCCAGGCGCGGTCGGCCTACCCGGTGCAGCGCAAACGTGCGCGTCTGCTCGAATACCGCGTATGCCTCGGGCGCGGCAGCCCACAGCCAGGCACGCATGGATTAGAGGAAAAGGGTAAGCGCGACAGGCGGATGCGCGGCAGACCCGCACGCAGTAGCAATGCAATAAGCGGTGCAGCAGCCGAGCAGCATGAATCTAGAGCGTGGTGAAGCGTGCAGGCTACGGCAGGCAACCCAAGCAGTGCAACTTGGAGCAGACGCGATCTAAAGGCGTGCCCGATGCGTTGCGTTCCCTCAGTCGGCCACCGTTTCCTCGACATGAAACAGGGCGGCGCTGGTACGATTTATGCGCATTCGGTTTTTCATCCTCTCTTTCTCTTTCTGATCTCAGCATTCTGCGTTTCATGAAAATCCTCGTCACCGGCGGAGCCGGTTTTATCGGTTCGCACGTCACAGACGCTTTCGTCCAAGCCGGGCACGACGTCCACGTACTCGACGATCTTTCCTCGGGCCGGCGCGAAAACGTGAACAGCCGCGCCACGCTACACGTGCTCGATGTGCGCGATGAGCAACTAGCCGACCTGTTCGCGCGCGAGCGCTTCGAGGTCCTTGTTCACCACGCCGCGCAGATGGACGTGCGCCGCAGCGTTGCCGACCCCCGATTCGACGCCTCGGTAAACGTAGACGGCTTTCTCAACCTCATGGAAGCAGGCCGACAGCACGGTCTTCAGCGCGTAATCTTCGCCTCTACAGGCGGTGCTATCTATGGCGAGCCCGACTACGTGCCGCAGGACGAAAAGCACGCGCTCCAGCCGCTTTCTCCCTACGGCATCACCAAGCTTGTCACCGAGAAGTACCTGTATTTCTACGAGCAGACCTATGCCATTCCGTACGTCGTGCTGCGTTACGGCAACATCTACGGGCCGCGCCAGAACCCGCACGGCGAGGCCGGCGTGGTCGCCATCTTCTCCGAGCGCATGCTCAAAGGCGAGCAGGCCGTCGTCAACGGCGATGGGCTGCAGACGCGCGACTACGTGTTCGTGGGCGATGTGGTGCGTGCCAACCTCGCCGCACTCGCGCATACCGGCTCGGGAATCTTCAACGTGGGCACGGGCGTGGAGACAGACGTGGTGACCCTTTTCCGGACGATCCGCGAGCACACCGGCTCGGACATCGAGGAAACGCACGTGCCTGCCAAGGCGGGCGAGCAGCGCCGCAGCGTGCTCTCGTACGAGAAGACGCGCCAGACGCTGGGCTGGCAGCCCGAGGTAGACGTGCGCGAAGGGCTGCGCCGTACCGTGGCGTGGTTCAAGGAGAAAGTCGAGCAGGAGGCGTAAGCGCGTGGCAGGGGCGCTTACGCCTCCTGCCACGGCACCCGGCAGGTGACGATGGTGCCGCCAGGGTTGCGGGGCTGCACCTCCAGCGATCCACCCATTACGCCAGCACGGCGGCGCATCGTCCGCAACCCGATGCCGCCGCCTGCTGCCGCACGCGGGTCGATGGTGGCACCGTCGTTTTCGATGCAGAGCACCAGCGCGCCTTCTTCAAGCATAAGGCGGAACGCAACGTATGTGGGCAGGCCATGACGCAACGCGTTCGAAGCCGCCTCCTGCGCAATGCGGTAGAGATGGCGTCCGGCCTGTGCATCACGGAAATCGACAGGCACGGGAATTTCGAGCGTGCAAGGCAGGCCATGGGCTGCCTCCAGGTTAGAGGCAAGGTCAGCCAGCGCGCCGGCCAGGCCTTCTTCGCCGATCACGGCAGGGTAGAGGCTGTGCGCGAGTGCGCGCGTCTCGGCGATAGCCTGCCGCGCGAGGTCGCTGGCGCGGCCGAGCAGCATATGCGCCTGCGCGTCTTCTACCGCCGTCAGGCGCGTGCCCAGCGTCGCCAGCAGCACCGACAGCGTGGTGAGGCGCTGGCACAGGCCATCGTGCAGTTCCTCCGCCATACGCGCCTGCTCGTGTGCAGCAGCATCGAGCACTTCTTGCTCCATCAGGCGCAGCTTTTCAGCCAACTCACCCATCATGCCACCTGCGTCGTCACCCCAAGGCGTATCCAACAGAAGCTCCCAGTTGTCTTCGGCAGCAGGGAGCGGGGAAATATCCAGCTTTATCATGCTGTGTTCTCAACCTCGGGCGCGCGCCAGAGGATCGCGTAGATCGCTTCCAGGTAGCCGCCCAGAATGAGCAGTGGCGCGATGTAAAGCGACAGAAAGCCGTCTACCTCGTTCTCGATACGCATAATGCTATAGCCCACGATGATGAGCACCAGCGCGATACCCAGCAAGATGTAATTGCGCTCTGTAAACACCATGTGGCCGGCCGCGCGCCCGGTGCGACGCGCCGGGCGGGAGGAAGTGCGCTGAGACGTGCGGGCAGAGGCGCGGCGGGACGAGGACGAAGCCATAGAGCCATTCTTTTGTAACGACGCTGCAACAGGACTTTTAGACATGGGGTTCCACCCTGCTACCCCGGCACGCAACGCTGGGAAGGCGCTTTAACCCTGTTGTACCCGCTTCTTGATTTCCTCTTCTCCATGCTTCGCTACGCGCTGTTCTCGCTTGTCCTCTGTCTCCTCCTTTCCGGCTCCACGCTTGCCCCCGGTGCTGCCGCTCGCATCGACGCCATCCTGGCCGACGAAGCCTACCAGCCGGGGCTGTGGAGCGTGTTCGTGGCGGATGCGCAGACGGGCGAGCCGGTGTACGGGCATAACCCGGGCATAATGATGCTCCCGGCTTCGTCGACAAAGCTGTTCACCGTCGCCGTGGGCCTCGACGCGCTCGGCAGCGACTACCGCTATGAAACCCGGCTGCGCTTTCAGGGCACGCGCCAGCAGGGCGTACTCGACGGCGACCTGGTGGTACAGGGAGCGGGAGATCCTTCGTTTGGCTCTTCCGAGCTTGCCGGGCCTGACCCGCTGCGCGTGTGGGCGCGCGGCCTGGCCGCGCAGGGCGTGCGCCGCATTGAAGGCCGCCTGATCGGCTACGACGATTCCTTTAGCGACGCGCCGTATGCCGAAGGGTGGGACGTGGATTACATCGCCACGCAGTCGAGCCGGCTGCTGGGCGTGAGCGCGAGCGGCCTGTCGTACCACGACAACCTCGTGGTCGTGCAGCTGCGGCCCGGCAAAGTGGGGCAGCCTCCAACGCTTACCGCCTCGCCTCCGGGCTTTCTCGACCTCGACAATACCGCCACAACGAGCGCGCGGCGGCGCGGTCGTGCGGCACGGGTGCAGCGGGTGCTGGGCAGCGACCGCGTCTCCATCTCGGGCTCTATCGCCAGTTCGTACGCCGCCACCTACGAGATCCCGGTGTACAACCCTACGCTGCTGGCGCTGCACGCTTTCCGTGAGGCGCTGCGCGAGGCGGGCATCACCGTCACCGCTACGCTCTACGACATCGACATGCTCGACAAAAAGCCTGCTCTCGATGGCATGGAAACGCTTTTCACCCATCAGTCGCCACCGCTGAGCGACATCCTGAAGGTTATCAGCAAGAAAAGCAACAACTTCTACGCAGAGCAGCTTTTCCGCACAATTGCCTGGGGCGGCAGTGCCGCGGGGGGCGAGGCGCGCATCAAGGCACTCGTCGAGAAAGCCGGCGGTGACGCGTCCTACCTCTCTATCCGAGACGGCTCGGGCTTGTCGCGCAAAAGCTTTGTGACGGCCGAGGCACTCGGGCACGTTCTCGTTTACATGAACAGCCACCCGGAAAGAGCCGCCTTTAGAACAGCCATGGCCGGGGCAGGCGAGCCACAGTCTACGCTGCGCTACCGGCTCAAAGACCTGCCCGTGATAGCCAAGACAGGCTCACTCGAATACGTGCGGGCGCTGGCAGGCTATATCGCGCCAGCGGGGGGGCGGGAGCTGGTGTTCGTCGTTTTCGCCAATAACTTTGCCGTTCCCCCTTACCGGATCACGCAGGCAATTGACGCCATCGTCACCGAATTGGCCACGCTTGAAGCCCGCTGATTGCACGGGGCTTCGTATACTCTGCCGACGCTTTTCGCCCGGCTCCACCCTTTTCTATGCACCGACTGGTTCGCTACGCCCTTATAGGGCTGCTGGTATTTCTGGCGCAGTGGCTGGTGCTGGGCCGCCTGCGTATCTTCGGCGTCGCACCTGACGCGGTGCTGCTGTTTGTGGCCTGGCTGAGCCTGCGCTTTGGACGGCGCTACGGGCTGGTAGCAGGCTTCGTGCTGGGTTTTTTGATGGACGCGGTGACCGAGATGTGGGGTATCCACATGCTCATCAAGTCGCTGGTGGGATTTCTGGTGGGCCTTTTCCCTGCCAGCGAGCGCGAGACGCTGCTCATCCTGCCCAGCCAGGCGTTTATCGGCGGCCTCGTCATCTCGCTGTTCCACAATGGTTTGATGGTGCTCATCCTGGCCGTAGACACAGGCGTGCGCAGTTCGTTTCTGCTGTTCGGCCTGTGGCTCGGTGCCGCGCTCTACACCGCGCTGGTTGCGCTCACGGCCACGCTCCTGCTCTCGCGGTAGCGAACCCGAGCACGCCACCGCGTGCACGCCCTACGCACCAGCTCCCACCCTGCTCATGCTTATTCTCGGCATCGACCCAGGCTCCCAGCACACCGGCTACGGCTTTGTAGAAGTCGAGCACGGGCGCGAGACGCTTGTCGCGCAGGGTACACTTCACCTCGACACCAGCGGCGAGCACCAGGACAGGCTCAAAGAACTCTACGACAGGCTGAGCGCGCTCGTGGAGGCCAACCCGCCCGACGAGTGCGCGGTAGAAATGCCCGTTTACGGCAAAAACCCGCAGTCGATGCTAAAGCTGGGGCGCGCCCAGGCCGCCGCCATGCTCGTGGCCCTCAACCGCCAGATCCCCGTCACGCAGTACACGCCCACCGAGATCAAAAAGGCTGTCACCGGCAACGGCGGCGCATCGAAAGAGCAGGTAGGCTACATGGTACGCACCCTGCTCAAGCTGCCTGCAGACGTAGAGATGGGCCTCGACGCTTCCGACGCCCTCGCCGTCGCGCTCTGCCATGCACACCGCCGCGCGCACGGCAGCACGCGGCAGCACAAAAACTGGGCAGCGTTTATCCGCGACAACCCCGGCCGGGTGCGGTAACGCAAAGGCTGCGCTACGCCGACGCTTCTTCTGAAGCAGGCTTTGCCTCGTCGCCACTGGCGGCTTCTTCCGCCGCGGCTGCCTTCTCCTCGGCTGCTGGCTGCTCGTCCTCTTTCTGCTCAACCGGCTTCTGCGCACCCTGCGCCTGCGGGCGGGGCTTGATCTTGCCCGCCACGGCGTCCTGCACAAACTGACGCTCGGCATCGCGCACCTGGATCACGCGCGCAATCTCCGACGCGTCGATGCTCGACTCTGTCATCTCGTTGATGAGGTGCGTGAAAAGCTGCTCTTTCTGCGGCACCTGAATCCACTCGGGCCGCGCCTGCTCTATCACGCTGATGAGGATGCGCAGATAGGGATAGCGCGCCTCCGGGGTCTCGATTTCGCTCACCGCCTGCGCGTAGAGCTGCGCGTTGCGCCCGATCTGGCGGTTAAACATCTTCTCGTTGTATTTCATCCCTGGCATCGTCGTAGCTGATAACTGGTTTTCGGGTTTGCACTTCATAATAGGCGGCAGGTGCCTCCTGGTGCAACGCGCGCGCGTGTGGCTTTTGTGGAGTTACGCGTGCGCTTCAATGCTCATATAAACAAAGGTTTAGTGCCAAACAGGTACCGAACCTGCTTGCCCTCTTTGCGTTGGCAGCGCCTGTTTGTACCCGCCTGCCCTGTTCCCACTCCTCCTGTGAGCGCATATTCCGCCGAGACGACCACCCCGACGCCGTACCGCCTCGAACTGCTTTCGCCGGTGCCGCCCTACCACCGGCGTGCCCAGCGCATCCATCAGTTTGAGCGGGGTCAACTGGTTTTTTACGGCCCCATGCCGCGCTATTACGGCATCGGCGAGGTAAAGCGTATAGACGGCCCTTACATATCGGTGGATTTCAGGGGCACGGGCGTGTGCGGCATCCACGAGGACATGTTCGAAAAGCAGTACCTCATCCCGCTCTCGCAGGCCGAGATGCAGATGATCTGAGCAGAAGCGTCACAGGTGTATCTTCGCGGCAGCCTGCTCGTATGGCCGGCCCACCCGACGCAACATCCTGCTCTATGCTCTCGCTCACCATTGAAGGTGCCACCAAACGATACGGCACCTTTACCGCGGTAGACCACGTGTCCTTCTCGGCGCAGCCCGGTCGCATCCTGGGCGTGCTCGGCCCCAACGGAGCGGGCAAGACCTCCACCATCCGGATGATCGCCCACATCACCGTGCCCGACGAAGGCACGATCCGCTACGGCGATACGCCCGTAGGCCCGTGGTCGCAGGCGCGGATGGGCTACCTGCCCGAGGAACGCGGGCTCTACAAAAAGATGAAGGTAGGCGAGCAGCTCATCTACTTTGCCGAACTGCGCGGCATGAGCGTCCACGATGCTAAAACGCGCATCGCGTACTGGCTCGACCGGCTCGGCGCCGCCGACTGGGGCAAAAAGAAGACCGAGGAGCTTTCCAAAGGCATGCAGCAAAAGGTGCAGTTTATCGCCACGCTCGTGCACGACCCCGACCTCGTCATCCTCGACGAACCCTTCTCCGGCCTCGACCCGATCAACGCCGACCTGCTCAAAGATGTCGTGCTCGAACTGCGCGCGGCAGGCAAAACCGTCCTCTTCGCCTCGCACCGCATGGAGCAGGTCGAAAAGCTGTGCGACGACATCTGCCTGATCTCGAACGGCAAGGTGATCCTGCAGGGCGAGTTGCGCGAGATCAAAAAGCGCTACGGGCGCGGCACTGTCCAACTCGACTTCGAGGGCGACGGGGCTTTCTTGGACACGCTCGTAGCCGAAGGCGCCATCCGCCTCTCCGACCGCTCCCACACGCACGCCGAGGTGCAACTGCTCGGCGGCACTTCCGCCCGCCGCGTGCTCGACGCCGCGCTCGCGCAGGTGAGCGAACTGTACCGCTTCGAGGTCACCCAGCTTCCCCTCAACGAGATCTTTGTCCGCGCCGTAGGCGAGGCCGCCTGATGACTTCTATGAACACCCACAACCGCACGCTGCGCAACATCTGGATCGTTTTCAAGAGCGAGTTTCTGCGCCGCATCCGCACCAAAGCTTTCATCCTCGCCACCCTGCTAGTCCCGTTCGGCTTTATCGCCCTCGGCGGCATCGGCGCGGCCGTGGCCATATTCAGCAGCGACTCCGGCGTGGACACCATCGCCGTGCTCGACGAAACGGGCGTGCTCGCGCAGCGCATCGAGCTGCCCAACGACGCCCGGACGGTCGCCGTCTCCATCACGCCCGACTCGCTCCGACGGGCGGTGCAGGCCGAGGCTTTCGACGCCGCGCTGATCCTACCTGCCGCCCTGCTCGACGGCACGGGCGAGGCCGAATACATCGGACGCTCGGGTGGCGGTGCGCTTTTCCGCGAAACCGTGCGCGACCGCATCCGGCGGGCCGTGGAAGACGAGCGCCTGACCCGCATCGGCGCACCTGAAAACGTGCGCGCCGTGCTCGACGAGCGCGTAAACCTGAAGTACGTCAAGATGGGCAGCGAAGGCGTGGAAGACGAAGGCAGCGCCATCGGCGGCACCGCGCTGGGCTTCGCGATGGGCTTTCTCATCTACCTCGCCGTCATTCTCTACGGCTCGCTCGTGATGCAGAGCGTGCTCGAGGAAAAGACCAACCGCGTCGTCGAAGTCATGGTGTCATCCGTGCGGCCGTTCCAGCTGCTCATGGGCAAGGTGCTCGGCATGGGCGCGGTGGGGCTGCTCCAGATGCTGGCGTGGCTGGTCATCTTTATCGGTGCCATCGCGTTTATCGGGCCTGTTGCCGCCGCTTTTGGCAACCCGCGCCCGCCGTCGTCGGCCGAGGCCGAGATGGCCAATGAGGCGATGGCGCAGTTTGGCTCGTTTCTGCCGTCGAACCTGGGCACGCTCGTGGCCGCGTTTCTGCTGTTTTTCTTGGGCGGCTACCTGCTCTATTCGAGCCTGTTCGCCGCGGCGGGCTCGGCTATCGAGCAGATGCAGGATGCGCAGAGCTTTACCCTGCCCATCATGATCCCGGTGATTCTGGCGTTTGTGTGCATCACGCCCGTCATGGAAAACCCGGACGGCACGCTGGCGGTGATCCTGTCGCTGATCCCGTTTTTCTCGCCTATCCTCATGCTGGTGCGCATGAGCGTAACCGATGTGCCGCTGTGGCAACTCGCCGCGTCGTACCTGCTCTTGATCGCCGCGTTTGTGGGCGCGATCTGGCTGAGCGCCCGCATCTACCGCATCGGCATCCTGATGTATGGCAAGAAACCCTCGCTCCGAGACCTCGCAAAGTGGGTGCGGTATTCATAGCTTGCACCCGCGTCTGCTTTTCAGGACAAT
>PPFU01041397.1_pt1 | contig 10921 bp, 12 predicted proteins | sample 1535991 | NCBI WGS metagenome assembly PPFU01 (sample SAMN04901290, study PRJNA319586) | Hypolithon metagenome, whole genome shotgun sequencing project. | isolation source: Antarctic Hypolithon | place: Antarctica: Miers Valley | collected 2014 | reverse complement strand
AGGCGGAGCGCAAGCTCCCCACCCCCAACGAGATCGCGGCCCCCGGTCTGTGGCTGGCCCGCATCGACCTCCCCGACGACGACTAGGCGAGTTCGACCAGCCGGGTCCGCAGCGCGCCATCCTCGATCTCGATGATGCCGAGGGTGTGGCGGGGAGCTCGACGGCGTTCGGTGGGTGAACCGGGGTTGAGCAGGCGCTGCCCATCGACACCCTCGGCGTCGACCGGGGTGTGGCTGTGCCCGAAGACGACGAGGTCGGCGTCGGGGAACCACCGGCGCATCCGCCGCTCCCGGCCGGCGGTGACGCCGCTGTCGTGCACCATGGCGATGCGGACGCCGGCCACCTCCTCCTCGACCCGGTCGGGGAGCACGCCGACCAACTCGGCATCGTTGTTCCCCAGCACCGCGGTGACGGGCGCGAACCCCGACAGCTCGTCGAGGAACTCGGGGATGAGCACGTCGCCTGCGTGCCAGATGGCATACGCGGTGGCGAGCTCGTCGTAGACCTCATCCGGGAGACGACGGCTCGATCCCCGCCGGATGTGGGTGTCGGCCAGCACCACGACCTTCGTCAGCGGCCGCCGGCTCACGGTGCTCCTGATTCGGGTTCGCGACCGTCGACCACGGTCGGGTCGAGGTCGGCAGGATCGGTCGGGGTGGCGATCGACGGCGGCATGAACGGCGGCGCAGGCTCGGCCGGCGCAGGGCGCGATGCGGACGAGGGCCTGGGCGTGACGATGGTGGGCGGGAGGTCTTCGTTGAACCCGAGGTCGTGGGCTTTTCGCGTTCGACCGCCGCGTCGGGTCAGCCGGCGCAGCGAGAGCTGCTGGGCCCCCCGGGACCCGGCGGTGTAGGAGATGGCGGCGAACAGAGCGATGGCCGCCACCCCGAGGAATCCGAGCCACATGGGCATCGGGAGGATGCCGAGGGCGGCGCCGCCCACCCAGATGAGCTGGAATCGGGTCTCGAAGCGGGCGAAGGACCGGCCCCGGTTCGCATCCGGGGCATCACGCTGCACGATGGCGTCGAAGGCCTGCTTGGCCCCGGCCGCGCCCACTCCGACCGTGGCGGCGAGGAGGGCGGCTCCGGGAAGCGCCCCCAGCCAGGCCCCGACCACGCCCATGGCCGCCACGATGCCGAGGAGGACGGCGATGATCCGCTCCTCCGGGAGGTGCTGGCGCAGGATCGGAGCGAGACCGGCCCCGGCCAGCGCGCCGATGGCGGAGAGCGCGAGGACGACGCCGAAGTGCCAGGTGGGCGACCCATCGGTCCGCAGGCTGAAGGCGAGCAGGAACGTGAGGAAGCCGACGATGCCGCGGAAGAGGCCCATCGCCGAGGCGGCGAGCAGCACGCCCACCCCGCGCAGCTCCTCCTTCGCCTCTTCCGTCTCTGCGGTCTCCGCCACCTGGGTCGTGGGGAGCCGTAGGGCGATCACCGTCGCAACGGCGAAGACGATGGTCCCGAGACCGAGCACCCACTCGGAACCCCCGAGCTGCAGGACGACGCCTCCGGGCACGCCGGCCACGAAGCCCATCATCCCGGAGATGAGCGAGAGCTTCGAGTTGGCCTCGACCAACTCCTCGTCCGAATGCACCGTGGTGGGAACCAGCGCCGACTTGGCCACCTGGTGGCTCTTGGACAGCACGAGCAGGACGAACGCCTCCGGGAACAGGAGCAGCGAGTCGACGTCACGGATCATGAGGGCGCACACCAGGGCGCGCAGCAACGACGAACCCACCACCATCCAGCGCCGCCCGCCCGGCATCCGGTCGAGCGCCGGCCCCACGAGGGGAGCAACGACGGCGAAGGGAGCCATCGTCAGCGCCAGGTAGAGGAAGACCCGGCTACGGGCCTCGCTCGGGTCGATGGAGAAGAACAGCGTTCCCGCGAGGGCGATGGTGACCAGCGTGTCGCCGGCCACGGCGCCGGCGTGAGCCCGCGCCAGCCGCGCGAACGCCGAGATCTGGAAGGCCTCCACCCCGGCTCGGGGCTTGGCCAGCGGGCGCCAGCCGTCGCGCTCGGTCATCGATCGCATCGTAGGAGCTGCACCGCCGGTGTCCGACGACGGGCTCACAACACGAACGAAGACCAGCCCGGTGAACGACGACCGTCAGCGCTCGGCCGGTGACGAGGGGTTCGTAGCTGCGGAGTCGACGCCACCCTCGGTGAGACCCTGCTTGAACTCGGTCTGGGCACGGCCGAGCGAGCGAGCGAGCTTGGGCAGCTTCGCGCCACCGAAGAGCAAGATGATGACGAAGAGGACGATGAGCAGTTCTGGACCTTGGGGCATGGGGCGAACGTAGGAGCTGGTGTCGGCGACGGCGTTGCCGAGAGGTGATCCCGGCGTGAACGGCGACCGAAGTCCTGACGTCAGGCCGGGGCGAGGACCTGATCGAACTTGTACCCGAGACCCCGGATGGTCACGATGCGTTCCGGGTTCGTCGGGTCCGTCTCCACCTTGGCCCGTAGGCGCTTGACGTGGACATCGAGCGTCTTGGTGTCGCCGACGTAATCGGAACCCCAGACACGGTCGATCAGCTGATCCCGGGTGAGCACGCGCCCTGCGTTCGCGAGCAACACGTGGAGCAGCTCGAACTCCTTGAGGGGCAGCGGCGTCAACACCCCGCGGATGTGCACCTGGTGCTTCTCCGGATCGAGGCTGACGTCGCCCGCCACCATCGCCTCCGTGGACAGGTCCTCCTCGCGGTGATCGGTCCGACGCATCACCGCCCGCATCCGCGCCACCAGCTCACGGACTCGATACGGCTTGGTGACGTAGTCGTCGGCCCCGACCTCGAGACCGACGACCGTGTCGATCTCCGAGCCCTTGGCCGTGACCATGATGATCGGAACGGTCGACCGCTTGCGCAGTTCGCGGCAGACGTCGATCCCCGAGATGCGCGGCAACATCACGTCGAGCAGGACGATGTCCGGTCGGACCGCGTCGAACATCTCCAGCGCGTCAACACCGTCCCGAGCCACCTGGACCCGAAAGCCCTCGCGGACCAACCCGATACTGAGCGCTTCGATGAAGGATTCCTCGTCCTCGACGACGAGCACGGTTGCTTCGGCCACGGTTGGTTCCTCTCCGGCTCTGACTAGCCAGCTTCTCGGGTGGTGACGGCGACCGGACCGGGCCCGGCCGGCAGCGCAAGACGGAAGGTGCTGCCTTCCCCCTCGCGGCTCTCGACGGTGACGTCGCCGCCATGGTTCGACGCAACGTGACGCACGATGGCGAGCCCCAGCCCCGTCCCGCCCGTGTCCCTGCTCCGGGCGCGATCCACCCGGTAGAAGCGTTCGAAGATCCGCTCGAGGTCGCGGCGCGGGATTCCGACGCCCCGATCGGTGACGTAGAGCTCGAGCTGCTCCCCGTCGGTGGTGGCGCCAACGGTCACCGCCGATCCGGGCGCGCTGTACTTGATGGCGTTGTCCAGCAGGTTGAAGATGGCGGAGACGAGTTGCCGGCGATCGCCGCGCACTGCGAGCCGATGAGACGGCTCGGTCAGGTCGAGGGTGATCCCGCGCTGTTCGGCTGCCGTCGATGCGCGCTCCACCGCCTCGGCGAGCACGAGGTGCACGGGTACGGGGTCTCCGGTCGATGCCTCTCCGGCCTCGATCCGGCTGAGCTCGAGGAGGTCATCGATCGTGCGGCTGGCCCGCATCGCCTCGTGGTGCATGCGCTGAGCCAGGCGGCGCATGACGTCGATGTCTTCCTCGTCCAGGATGGTCTCGGCCAACACGCCGATTCCGCCCACGGGTGTCTTGAGCTCGTGCGAGATGTTGGCGACGAAGTCACGGCGTACGGCGTCGATCCGCTCTCGCTCGGTCACGTCCTCGACCACCACCAGCGCACCGATGCTCTTGTGTCCGTCGTCGAGTGGATCGGCGCTCAGCACGAGGGTTCGTCGGGGTGGGCCGAACAACTCGAGCGACTTCGATCCCTGCGCACCGGCGAGGGCACCTGACGCGAGCTCTTCGATGTTCGACTCGACCATTGCCTCGCCATGGCGCGCGTCGAGAAACGACCCGGCGCTCCGGTTGCGGAAGACGATCTCGCCATTGTCATCGAACAGGACGATGCCGTCGCCGATGGCAGAGAGCGCATGCGCCATGCGGGTCTCGGATGCCGACGCGTCGCCGGTCTTGGTGACCGCGGCGTCGACCGCTCGTTCCAGCTGCCCCAGCGTGGCCTCGAGGCCACGCACCTCCCCGAGCGGCGCCGCCTCGAGCCGCGCCGCTGCTGCGTGCACCTGCGCACGCGCCCGCCGAAGCGCACGCCAGAGCATCCACGCGAGGAAGACGAGGCCCGCTCCGACCACACCGGCGGCGACGAGCAAGACGGCGTCTGCGTTCATCCGTCCCTGGACGGTTCCTCATCGGACCACACCGGCCTGTTCGCCTCCACCCGGGCCGCTCCGGTCTGCTCGGGCAGCCATCCGTCGACCATGTAGCGCACCCGCTCGCCGATGTTCACGGCGTGATCGCCGATCCGTTCGTAGTAGCGCCCGATGAGCGCGAGCTGCACCGCCGCCTGGATGTCGCCGCCGCCACCCCAGGTGAGCACCTCCTGGATGAAGTCGGCATGCAGCTCGTCGAGCCGGTCGTCGATGTCGTCGAGCGCGGCAGCCAGGCTGGCGTCGCCTTCGGCGTAGGCGTCCATGCACATGCGGAAGAGCTTGGTTGCCTCCTCGCTCATCTGCTGGAGCAGGCCCCGCATCGCCGGGGGCATCTCCACCGGGTAGATACGACGCGTCGCCTTGCACACGTTCGTCATCAGATCGGCGGACCGCTCGATCTCGGCGACGAGCCGGATCGCTGCGATGATGGCTCGCAGATCGCTGGCGACCGGCGCCTGGAGCGCCAGGGCCGTGTAGCAGCGCTCCTCGATCTCGATGGACAGGGCGTCGATCACGTCGTCGTGGTCGATGATCTCCTGCGCGGTCTGGAGATCATTGGCCAGCAAGGCCTCGGTTCCGCGCGGGATCGCTTCGGTGACGTGGGCTGCGAGGCGGGTGATGTCCCGCATGATCTCGTCGAGTTCGCCGTGGAACGTCCGTCTGGTGTCAATCATGGTGTCATCGAACCTCAGCCGACAGATGATCTGGGTCACCCGTGAGCAGATAGCGCAACCGAGCGCCGATGATGGCTGAATGATCCGCGATCCGTTCGAGCGAACGACCTGCGATCAGTGTATGGGTGGCGATGCGTACGGCGTTGGGACCCGTCAGTACCAACAGCTCGGCCATGAGACGTTCGTAGTGGGCGTCCATGGTGTTGACCCGGGTGGCCAGGGTGGTGGCGAGGCCGAGATCCTGAGCGGACCACGCCCGCAGCGCGTCCCGGTAGGCCTCCACCGCGTTGTCGGCCATCGACAGCAGGATGTCATACGTGCGGTCGCTGGACGCCCACTGCTGACGGTACGGATTCAACTTCACGACGCGGAGGGCGAGATCGCCGATGCGCTCCAGTTCGGAGAGGATCCGAAGGACCGACACCACAAAGCGGAGATCCGAGGCCACCGGGTTCTCGCGGGCGAGGACGTCGTAGCACCGTTCGGTGAGCGAGACGTTCATGGCGTCGATGTCGTCGTCGCGTGCGATCGCCGCGTCGGCGGCTGCGACATCACCGTCACGAAGCACGTCCCGCATGCGTTCGAGATTCTGGTCGACCTTTACACCCATAAGCTCGACTTGGATCCGGAGCTGGTCGAGCTCTTCCTGGAAGGACTTCCTGATCCTGGTCCCCTCCTCGTGCGCGCTCTCTGGGGTCACCGTCGGCTCACCCGAAGCGACCGGTCACGTAGTTCTCGGTTCGCTCGTCGGCGGGGTTGGAGAAGATCTTCTCCGTGTCGTCGACCTCGACCAGCAACCCGGTGCGACGATCGTTGTCAGCGTCGACCTCGGCGGTGAAGAAGGCGGTGCGTTCCGAGACCCGGGCCGCCTGCTGCATGTTGTGCGTGACGATCACCACCGTGTATCGCTCCTTCAACTCCTGGAGCAGGTCCTCGATCCGTCCGGTGGCTATGGGGTCGAGGGCCGAGCAGGGCTCGTCCATCAACAAGACGTCGGGGTCGGTGGCCAGTGCCCGGGCGATGCAGAGACGTTGCTGCTGTCCGCCGGACATGCCCATCGCCGACTCCTTGAGGCGGTCCTTGACCTCGTCCCACAGCGCAGCCTTCCGGAGCGTCTTCTCGACCAGGTCATCGAGGTCACCCTTGTTGCCGGAGATGCGCGGTCCGAAGGCGATGTTGTCGTAGATCGACTTCGGGAACGGGTTTGGCTTCTGGAAGACGATGCCGATCCGGCGCCGCACCTCGACAGGGTCGACCTTGTTCTCGTAGAGGTCGATGCCGTGGTAGCGGACCGTGCCGGCGATGTGTGCGGTCGGAATCAGGTCGTTCATCCGGTTCAGACAACGGAGAACGGTCGTCTTTCCGCAGCCTGACGGTCCGATGAACGCGGTGATCTGGTGCTGGTCTATCTCCAGGTTCACGTCACGGACCGCGAGAAAGTCGCCGTAGAAGACATCGAGGTGATCGAGCTCGAATACGGCTGGCTCGCCGGTGGTGCGTCTACTCGGCTTCCTGGCATCAGTCTGGGACGGGGTGGCATCGACCTTGATGTCGGGCATGGGGTCAGCTCCTCTTGGCTTCGAATCGGTTGCGCAGGATGATGCCGGTGGCATTGACGGCCAGCACGACGACGAGCAGCACAACGATCGTCCCGGCCGCAGCCTCCACCCGGAGCACGTCGCCTGGTTGGCGCGTGAAGTTGAACACCTGCATCGGCAGCGCGGTGAACGACCCAGTGAGCTTGTCGAGGGCCCCGTCCGGACTGGTGAAGAACCCGGTCTGGGCGCCGACGAGGATCAGCGGCGCGGCCTCCCCGAGCGCCCGGGCCAGGGAGAGCATCCCTCCAGTGAGGATTCCAGGCATGGCGTAGGGCAGGACGTGGTGGCGGACGACTTCCCACCGGGTGGCGCCGACCCCGTACCCCGCTTCGCGCAAGGAGTCGGGAACGGCGCGAATGGCTTCTGCCGAAGTGATGATGATGATCGGCAGGACGAGCACCGCCATGGTGATGCCGGCCGAGAGCAGCGATCGTCCGCCGGTCAACGGATCCAGCGCCTTGACCAGGATGGTGAAACCGAGGATGCCGTAGACGATGGACGGGACGCCGGCGAGATTGCGGATGTTGACGTCGATCGCACGCGAGAGCCACGAATCCGACGCGTATTCCTCGAGGTAGATGGCGGCACTGATCCCGAGCGGTACGGCGAACAGGATCACGAGCACGGCGATGCCGGCGCTGCCGAAGATCCCCTGGGCGATGCCATTGTCTGCCGGGTTCGTGAAATTCACGTCCGACCCGAGGAAGTCCCCGAACGCGCGGGGAACCTCACGGAAGTACTCGAGTTCGCCGGTTTCGGGATCCTGACGCGCGGTGACGTCGAAGGTCTCGCCGAAGACGGTGACGGTATTCGCATCCTGATCGACGTTCGACGCCCGCTCCTGTTCGAGGACCGGTTCGCCGGTGAGTACCGGGAGGGCATCGGTGGTCACACTGATCAAGAGCGTGATGAGCAGCACGACGGTGAGACCGAGGGCCCCGAGGAGCAAGGCGAGGAACACCTTGCCCGACACGTCGGTACGACGAGCGCGCAGACGGGCACCGACGGCGGCGCTGGTGAGATCGGTGCTGGCAAGGGCCACGGAGTCGCTCCTAGTACGTCTGACGCAGCCGGCGCACGATGCGGCTGGCGACGATGTTGAGGGCGAGGGTGATGACGAACAGCAAGAGGCCCACGAAGAACAGGGACTGGAACGAGGGCCCCTGACCGACGACCTGATCCGACCCGGCGGCCAGCGTCGCCATGGCAGCAGTCATGGTGAGGCCCGGCTCGAGCAGATAGTCGGGAGCTGGGAACGAGTCGGGGAAGAGGGCCTGACCCGATGCTCCAGCGGCGATGGTCACCACCAGCGTCTCGCCGATGGCCCGGGAGATGGCGATGATGAAGGCAGCGACGAGTCCGGACACGCTGGCGGGGATGACGATGCGTATCACCGTCTGCACCTTCTTGGCGCCGACGCCGTATGACGCTTCCCGCAGGGCCATGGGGACTGAGGTGAGGGCGTCTTCGGAGATCGAAGCGACCAGCGGGATGGTGAGGATGCCGACGCCGATACCGGCGGTGAGCAGGTTCTGACTCGAAGTCGGATCGAAGAAGCGATCGACGATGTTCGGCGCGATCCATGTGAGGGCGAAGAACCCGAGGACGACCGACGGGATGCCGGCCAGCACCTCGATCACCGGCTTGAGAACCTTGCGCACCTTCTGGGGCGCGTACTCGGAGAGGTAGATGGCCGATCCGAGGCCGATCGGCATCGCTACCACCATGGCGATGAAGCTCGTGCCGATGGTGGCCACGAGCAGTGTCTTCATGTCGAAAGAACCACCTCGAGGGTTCCAGCTCCTCGACCAGATGGTCGACAGATCCGCTTCCTCCAGAAACACGATCGCCTCACGTACGAGCGAGACGACGATGGCGACGCTGATGAGGATGGAGAAGATCCCGGCAGCGAAGAACGCCGCCCGAACCAGCCGCTCACGAACGATGCGGCGGGGGTCTCCGGCCAGGTCGTCGGCGGTGATGGCAGGGTATTCCACGGTGCTCCCGGTCGTGTCCGACGGTGCGTCGGGTCTCAGGTCTCGGGCACTGGATCAGCAGGTGCGGGCGTGCCTTTGGGGGAAGGCAGGCACACCCGCACGCTACTGGCCTGGTCGGCCTCGGTGATCAGCCGGCCGCGGTCATGACGGCGAGACCGTCAATGGCGACCTGGAGCTCGACGTACTCGACGCCGGCATCCTCGCAGCTCTGGATCTCTTCGTCCTTGATGGCTCGAGACGCATCGGAGATGTCGGTCTCGCCATTGCAGAACCGTTGGAAACCGTCACCGGTGCCTGGACCCTCGACCGAGCCATCGAAACCGCTCTGTTCGAGCACGCAGGCGGAGATGGGTTCGACGGTGGACGAGCCCGAGACCTCAACACGACCGCCAGAGGGCTCAGCTCCGTTCAGGCCGGTCTCCTCCCACGTCGCCTTGGTTTCCTCGAGAGTCGAATCCTCGAGCTTCACGTAACCGGCTTCGGAGACGCAGTCGTAGAACTCGTCGAGGTACCCGTCCACGTACGCTGCCACGGTCGTGTTCTCTTCCGCCTTGGCCGTGTTCACGTAGATGAACAGCGGCCGGGACAAGGGGTACTCGCCAGACGCGATCGTCTCGGGATTGGGAAAGGTGCACTCGATGTCCTCCGCGGTGTTGGAGACCTCGAATGCGTCGAGCTGTCCTTCGTTCTCCACGAAGAAGGCGTAGCCGACCCAACCGAGCGAGCCATCGGCCGCAGCGAGGTTCTGGACGATCACGTTGTCGTTCGGGCTGGACTGGTAGTCCTCCCGGACGCCGGCCTCGACACCTCGCTCCTCGGCGATGTCGTCCATGATGAACTCGATGTAGGTGTCATAGGTCCCGGACTCCGGCCCGGGGCCGGCGACTGTCAGATCGTCGGCGGGGAACTCGGTGTCGGAACCGAGTTCGGCGGCCAGTTCCTGAGCGTCCTGCCAGTTGGTGAAGCCGGTCGACTCGGGTCCGGTCAGGGCGTAGAGGTCCTGGAAGTCGAGGCATTCGGGCAACGCCGAGTCGGACTCACCCTCGGTCGTGTCCGGGTCGGCATCACCCTCCGGGGCCGAGGTGTCGGTCGCCGCTTCGGGCTCGTCGTCGTCATCGCCGCAGGCAGCAGCAACGAGCGTGAACGACAGGAACAGGGCGATCAGTGACGCCCAACGTCGGTTCCAGAACAATGGTCTTCCTCCATGCAGGGGGATCAGGGGTCTGTTGTCGGTTACGGCGCGAACGTAGGAAGCCAAGGTGGATCGCCCGCCCACCGCTGGTGAACGGCCGGTGAACGAACGGGCGCGATCCGGCCAACAACCCTGTCTGTGGCCCGGATCGCGCCGGTTTCGACGCCTCTGGGCTACGCCTCGGTGAACGAGCGGAGGACGCTCAGGTCGCGCCCGTAGGTCAGAAGACCGGCTGCCTCGTCGACCGGCATCCAGACCAGGGCGCTGATCTCGTCGTCGGCCTCGAAACCGGTGTCGACCGCCACGCCCATGGCCCAGTAGCGAGCCCGCTTCGGGCGTCCCTTGTGGTCGACGTAGTCGGTCGCGCCGAGCTCGTCGCCCAGCACGCCGACGACACCGGTCTCCTCGAACACCTCGCGCACCGCGGCCTGCTCCCAGGACTCACCCGGGTCGAGCTTGCCCTTGGGGAAGGACCAGTCGTCGTAGCGATCCCGGTGGACCAACAGCACCTCGACGGTCTCGCCGTTCCGTCGCCAGACCACGCCCCCAGCAGCGCGGACGAGCTCGTCCATCAGTCCTCGACGCCGTGGAGCCGGGCCCGACCGAGGGCGGCCTGTTGCATGTGCAGGTGCGTGTCGACGCCACGGACCCCGGTCACCCTCGTCCACTGCCCGTCAGCGGCCAGCTCCCAGGCCAGCCGATCGTCGTCGAGCGACACGTCGAGGATCTCCTGGAGCCGGTGCTGCAGCTCCGGGGCATCCACGGGCACCAAGGCCTCGACGCGCCGGTCGATGTTGCGGGGCATGAGGTCCGCCGAGCCGATGAGGTACGTGGGCGTCCCGGTGCCTCCCCCGTTGGCAAAGTGGTAGATGCGGGAGTGCTCCAGGTAGCGCCCGACGATCGACCGCACGCGAATCGTCTCCGAGAGCCCGGGCACGCCGGGGCGGAGGCAGCAGATGCCCCGGACGACGAGGTCGATCTCCACGCCCGCCTGGGATGCGGCATAGAGGGCATCGATCACGTCCGGATCCGAGAGGCTGTTCATCTTGGCGGTGATGCGACCG
>PPFU01031226.1_pt1 | contig 10933 bp, 13 predicted proteins | sample 1535991 | NCBI WGS metagenome assembly PPFU01 (sample SAMN04901290, study PRJNA319586) | Hypolithon metagenome, whole genome shotgun sequencing project. | isolation source: Antarctic Hypolithon | place: Antarctica: Miers Valley | collected 2014 | reverse complement strand
TCGGTATATACATAATTCCCAGACCATAGGATGTCGCGGAAATAATATTTTCTCCCTTCATCGACTTTTAATTCTATATTAATCGATTTGCTGTCATATTTATAGATAGAATCTTCTATAATCACAGCATCCCTGTACCCTTTAGAGTTGTAAAATGCGATGACCAGATTTTTGTCTTTCTCGTAGTCATTCTTAATAAATTTGGAAGAGTTGAAAAAGTTAAGTTTAACATGATTATTAATATATTGTTTTAATTCTTTTGCAGTTACTTCCTCCGTGGTCGTAATGAATTCCTTAACCTCCTTAGGCTTAGCAGTAAATATTTTTTGAAACAAGTCTTTGATAAGGCTAAGCCTGATATACTCGTTGGTAGACTTCATCTTCTTCTTCAGCCGAAGATCACTGAATTCTTCATTTCCCTTAAAGTCGATCCTATGAATTTTGACTTTAGCGTTTCGATTGATATCAATTTTAAGCTGCACATTATTGGTAAGGACGGTGTCTCTCACCTGTTCCATCTTAACTTTGACATTTAAAAACCCCTTGTCGATAAAGTAATTCTTGATAGTCAGCTCAGTGTTTTTCATGAGCGCGTCGGTAAGCACTCGTCCTTTGTATAGACTTATTTTTTTTGAAAGCTCAGTCTCCTGCGATTTATTGACTCCTTTAAAAATAAACTTCGTTAGCCTTGGCCTTTCTTTAATAGCAACATTTAGATAAACCTTATCCTCTTCAAATTTTGTAGCGTTGATCGACACATCGTCTATAATTCCCTGTGCCCATATTCTTTTAATCGCATTGGTGATATCGTCTCCAGGTATTTTTATTCTGTCGCCCACTTCCAAACCCGTAAGCGATTTGATGGCTATATCGCTTAATGTTTCGAGTCCGGTGACATTAATTTCGGCAATCTCATACTCCTTGGGTGTGGAGTAGTCTATCGTATTCCCATCATTCGCCCGCTGCCCTCTGCCTACCCGCACCTGAGCAGAAAGTATTTGAACTGACAATAAAAATATTATTAATAAAGCTGATTTTTTCATTTATAGGCGTATCTACACTAAATATTTTGGTTCTTATTTTACCTGTTCACTGATTTTACCAAACCTTCTTTCTCTTTGTTGGTACGATAGTAATGCCTGATAAAGATGTTCTTTTCTAAAATCTGGCCATAAAACGCTGGTCATGTACAATTCTGTATAGGCAAGTTGCCAAAGCAGAAAATTACTTATCCGCATCTCGCCGCTAGTTCGTATCAGCAATTCCGGGTCGGGAATATTTGCGGTATTGAGATAACGGGAAAAGAGCTCATTATTTATATCTGAACTCATAATTGTTCCATTTTTTACATCTTCTGCTATTTTCCTGGTGGCATCGAGCAATTCCCACCTTCCGCTATAGTTCAGCGCTAATACCAGCGTAAGTCCATCGTTTTTGCTGGTTGCCGCCATGGCTTCCTGAAGCTCTGCCTGGCACATCTTAGGTAGCTGTGCTGTATCGCCAATAGTACCTAGCCGAATGTTATTTTTTGTTAATGTTTTTGTTTCGTTCTTGATCGTTGACACCAAAAGCTGCATCAAGGCGTCGACTTCCATTTTAGGCCGGCCCCAGTTTTCTGTTGAAAAGGCATATAAGGTAAGATATTTTATACCTAATTCTGCACAGCTCTCCGTCACCTCTCTCACCGCTTTGACGGCATTTGTATGCCCAAAAACCCTAGCTGCGCCTTTATTTTTTGCCCACCTGCCATTTCCGTCCATAATCACGGCAATATGCTGAGGTAAATTCATCAGGTCTATATTTTCTATCATCACATCCGCTTTGCTGCAAAAATAATTCGCAAGTTACAAAAAGGATTAATTATTATAAAGATTATATACGTTTCTTTACACGTGTAATATTAATGATATTTATAGGGACATGGGATGTTATAAAAGGTATAGCTGATGGTGAATCCGGTGAAATAATACCAGTCATTATGGTGATCATTCCCGTAATTATAATTTTTTACATCCAACTGCCTTTCTGCGACATTATCGAGGTAGTCTGTGAAGGTTTTACGGGCACCAAATTCGGCACCAAAAATTAAGCGAGGCGTGAGAATATATTTTATACCCAATCCAAAAGGAATAACAGGTTGGATATTGCTGTAGTCCGTTACTTTTTCATCGTGTCCGGAAAATGAAAATAATCCGGCCCCGGCAAATAAATAAGGCGAAGAGCGATTTCTGGAACCCTCGCTTCTGAAATTCAGAAAATGATATTCTAGTGACACAGCTGCTTCAAGCGCAAAAATATCGAAAGAGTAATCCCTGATTTCAGCAAATGGGTCTACAGGTTGTGTATCAGTTGCCGTAAGGAGTCCTCCGGTAAGGCTGTATTTCAGACTCCATGCCTGGTCTATATTTGTGCGGTAAAATGCTGTAATAGCAGGTCTGTTTAGGGTTATATCATACCCACGCACCAGTTCGCCTGTATAGGCCATGCCGCCAATACCCGCGCCGATCTCCGTTCGTTGCCCGAAGGAGGTAATGGAAATCATAAGGCATACTATAAAAAAAGGAAAACCAATGTTTGATTTTCCTGCTAACAATGATGTCATCTGGATTGAATTTATGTTATCTTCTATATTTCGGTTTTCTCAGGTTATTGGCAATCAAGTAGCTTATTTGAACGCTGGTAATGATATATGTGTCATTTCCTGAACCACCACGTTGGTCTCCCTCGGCACCATAACCCGCATACACGTCATACCCGTCGTAACTGTATGGTGTAGTTGTATTGCCTATCGCTTCGAAATTACGCTGTTTTCCTGAAACAACAGCAGTAGGCTCCTTTGCCCGAAACGACATCGCGCGGCTCAAGTTGTCATCAAGCAGCCCGAGGTTAGCATATTCTCCACTCACATCATCAATATAATCAAAGAACAGGTATCTGTATCCAATTTCTACCGAAAGGTCTAGACGATTTGATATCTTATATTTTACACCTAAACCAAACGGAATCGCGATTTGGATTCGTTTGTATGGATTAACGCCAGACCCATTGGCATATTGCCCCTCTGTACCCAAGGGTTGTAGCTCGATCCATTGGCCTGCCTCCGGCAGCGGGGTCCCATCATTCCAATAGGTATCGGGAACTATTGCTTTGGGATTGTGATGAAATATGGCTACACCGGCAAAAGCATAGGGCGTAAAGGCTGGGCGATTCAAAAATACGCCCCTCCTTGAGATAAAGTCATAAACGCTGACTACGGCAAGCTCTTTGATGTCATTCCTAAAATGCTGGTTTCTGGCGTATCTGAAGCGTCCCTCGGCGTCTGTAGGATCAGCAGCGTTGTCATCAGCAAATAATCTTCCATAGATGAAACTTCCGCGGATGAAAATATTGTTGCCTAGCTTTCTGGAAGCTGCTATACCAAAGCCAGGCCTCGTGTACCCGAGTTCTGTACTTAGGGCACCAGATCTTGGGGCCAAATCGCCAAAATAATTCATGGCATTGATGCTGAAACTTACAGTAGTATATGCATCAGAAGGAGAGTATCTGACTTTTTCTCCTCTGAAAGTAGAAGGATTGCCTTTTTTTCGTTGGGCGATCACCTGGGAGGTGCATAATAATAAAGAAGCACAAACTAATGCCGAGAAATAAATCTTATTCATACCAATAAATATTACGGAATCGCAGCTTTTAACCCCTCCTGCAAGCAAAGATAATTATAAGAATTTATATAAAAAAGTTAATTCCTGATATCCAGTCCCCAGCTTAATTTTTGACGTAAGGTATCTAAAAAATTATAGCCATTGAGTTTCACCAGTTTAGCTTTAAAGTCTTCTTTTCTTACAGCCATCTGAATCGATTCGTCTACCGTATAAGACCGGGAATCTAACGATACAAGAAAGTTTTTGCTGCGCCCTTCGATTTCAAATGAAATCACGCTTTTGTCGGACACCACCATCGGCCTTACATTCAGGTTGTGAGGGCTTACCGGAGTAATGATGAAATTGTGCGACTGTGGCAAAACAACAGGTCCACCACAGCTGATAGAATATCCCGTAGACCCTGTGGGGGTAGAAACAATAAGTCCATCAGCCCAATAGGAATTCAGATACTCGCCATCGATAAAAGTATGCACAACAATCATCGAAGAAGTATCTTTCTTCAATATGGTAAATTCATTGAGCCCAAAATTAAGGGCGCCAAATATATCCCAATCAGACTCAAGTTTTAGCAGTGTCCGGTAATCGAACGTAAAAAAATTGTTATAAAGCGCACTGATAGCTTTAGAAATTTCTGTCTTTGAGGTGGTTGCTAAAAAACCCAGTCTTCCTGTATTAATTCCCAGGATAGGGATTTCCTGCGGCCCAACATGCGTTATTACCTCCAGCAGCGTTCCGTCACCGCCCAAGCTTATGATAAAGTTCAGGTCAGCGATATCCTCGCCAGGTTTATAGGCGATATATTTCCCAAACTTAACAGATGATTCTTTAAGTATAGCAAGAAAGTTTGTTGATAGATAGATCTCAGCACCCTTTTTATTTAATTCATCAAATACCTCCTGAATATAGGGTATACTTTCATCAATAAATTTTCTTCCATGAACGCCTATTTTCATTGTTGTTATTATCGTAGTAGATGATATAATCCTGGGGCAAGAACTAAATGTCCAGGTATTTTAGTAAAATATCCAGCCTTTCCTTTTCATTAGAAATAATTTGCGTCTCCTGGAAATGAGCGATTATTCTATATCCAAATCGTTCCAAAGTGGCCATGGTGCGAGATAGATCAATTCTATTGATCTTTAAGGTTAGTTTTATTTTACTGGGATCAAGAATATCCGTAACAATACAGCTACTTAAGATCTTCGCATCGTCAGATTCAATAAGCCTGCTGATTTCAGCCAAAGAGTAGTCGATTTGGCGCATGGAAATAACAAGAATGCCACCAGGGTTTTGAACTGCCGCACTTTGCGCGAATGCAGTAAGGGTATCCTCAACGCTGATCACGCCAATGAAGTGATTTCCCTCGTCAAGAACAGCTACCATTTGGATATGGTAATCGGCAGCAACTTTTACAACATCATAAAAATGCTGGTGTTGATAAACTTTACATTCCTTGGCAATTAGTTCGAAGCTGGAAATATTTTCGTCCTTATTATTATGGGTAAAAATAATTTCTTCGGAAATAAAACCCAGGAAATCCCCTTTTTCAATTACAGGCAGCTGATTGGTCCGCAACTCTACCATCCATGTGATCGCTTTCGAGGCGTCATCGGTTAGTTTCAATGGTGGGATCATTTGGTTTATAAGTTCCTCTGCAATCATCTTAATTATATTTGTAAAGAAAATTCTCTAAGATATCATTAAATGTTTCGGGATGTTCCATCATAGGTGCATGAGAGCATTTGTCAATGAATCGCAACAAACCATTAGGGATCAACCTATTAAACTCATGTGCTACCATGGGAGGTGTAATGGTATCATTTAGCCCCCAAATCAATAACGTTGGCACTTGTATATTAGTTATTTCTTTAGCCATGTTATGTCGCTGTGCCGACTTGGCAATGGCTACAATGCGCATACACTTCGGGATGCTTTTTGTAATTTCAAAAACCTCATCCACATATTCTTTGGTTGCCGTTTTCGGATCATAAAAAGTATATTCTACACGCTCTTTGATGTAGTCATAGCTTCCGCGTTTAGGAAAAGAACCTCCCATAGAATTTTCAAACAGGCCGGAGCTCCCGGTAAGGACCAGGCTCTTCATCTTATCCTCGTTCTGCAAAGCATAAATTAAGGCAATATGGCCTCCTAAGGAGTTCCCCATTAAGTGTAAATCGGAGAGTTTTTGCTGTGCTACAAATTTCTCTACATATTCTACCAAGGCATCTAAACCCAGCTCCCGGATGGGCATTTCATAAATAGGCAACATAGGGATAACCACCCTGAAGTTTTCCGAGAATCTGTCTACGACACTTTGCCAGTTGCTTAAGGCACCAAATAAACCGTGTAAAAGCAGTAAAGTTTCACCTTTACCTTCATCAATATATTTAAACTCACCTGCTTCTTTTACTTGTACCAACATATACGTTTTATAAACTCAAATAGCTAATAACCACAAAATAATAGATAATAGGAAAATTCAATCGATTATTTTATTAAAATTTACCCAATTGCGTAATATTTGAAGACCAAACTGTGTCAAATGTGCTTCGGGATGAAACTGGAGGCCTCTTATCGGTAAATACTGGTGTCTCAATGCCATTAACTCCCCTGCTGGTGTTTCGGCGATAGATTGCAGGGCTGCAGGAAGATTGTTTAGGATCAATGAATGATACCGAACAATATTAAAAGGCATGGCTATGCCAGTGAAGAGATAGTCGGCGGAAAAATGGATGCTGGATACTTTACCATGCATAGGTTTGAGGGCCTTTTCTAATGCTGCCCCATAGTATTCACCGATGGCCTGGTGACCCAGGCAAATACCCAGGATTGGCAATTTCTTTTCATAATACGCTAACACCTTCATCAGGTTGCCTGCCTTTGCCGGAGTTTCGGGACCTGGAGATATCACAATCCCTTGATATCTCTCCCTGGTGATTTCTTCCATAGCGCAATTGTTTCGAATAACCTGGCAGGAAACGCCAAGTTGATTGAAATAATCGACAAGGTTATAAGTGAAAGAATCAAAATTGTCAAGCAAGAGTATCAAGGCAGTTCTTTAAAGATCAAGGATTTTACCGATTCTATCAGCCCCTGTGTGAAAGGTAGTAGGGAAGTGAACATGTCAATGAACCCGGGTGCGAAAGCTAGAATGATGGGATATACGACCGAATTATCGGCCATATCTTCGGGTACATGGACCCCCAGGTTGGCTGCAAACCAGAAAAATAAGCTAAGTGCAAAAGCCCATTTCAAGATCCCTATCAAAGCGCCTGCAGCGTTATCGATCATGCCAAACGGGGTAAAATCCAGTGCCTTTTTTAGAATGGTACCTCCCAGGTTCAGTAGCAAAAGTGTACCTACAAAGATGAGTAAAAAGGCGATATAGGGGATCGTCTTATTATAATCTACATCATAGGAAACCAACGTACTAACCCCCCAGTCCAACAATTTAAATCCAAGCACTAAGGCTATAAATAAGGCTAGAATACCAATTACCTCGAGCAGCAGGCCCTTTGTATATCCCTTATAAGCCCCGAAAATCAAGGGAACAAGTAATACGATATCGATGGTTTCCAATAGGTGAGATGCAATTTTAGGTTTGGTCCAGGCAATAATAGTGCAGAGAACGCCAGTCGTAGCAGCTATTGTTATACATCGAACGCACAGGAATGGTATAAATTACCTGGACAAGACGGCTTTTACAACTTCGGAAATCTTCCTGCCATCAGCTTTGCCGGCCAGCGTCTTGGAGGCAGCACCCATAACTTTACCCATATCCTGCGGGCCAGACGCTCCTACCTCTTTTACGATGCGCTCAATTTCCTGCTTCAGCTCTTCGTCAGTAAGCTGCCTCGGCATATACCTGCTGATAAATTCATACTCGCCTAATTCTATTTGTGCCAGGTCTTCTCGCCCTTGTTGTTGAAAAACTTCTGCCGATTCTTTTCTTTGTTTTGCCGCTTTGGTCAGAAGTTTCAACTCAGCCTCTTCGGTAATGCCCGCACTGCTACCTTTTTCCGTTTCCGCCAACAATATCAACGACTTAATGCTTCGCAAAGCACGCAATTCATCTTTTTCCTTAGCAAGCATTGCCTTCTTGATGTCTGCATCTATTTTCTCCTTCAGCGCCATATTTCTTTATTAAATTTTTTAATTATTAACTTGCATGTAAAGTTATACATTTAATTAAATTTCCTATGACAAAACTAAGCGTAAATATCAATAAGCTAGCTACGCTAAGAAATGCCAGGGGAGGCAACAACCCTGATATTGTGAAGTCAGCCCTCGATTGTGAGCGTTTTGGTGCAGAGGGCGTTACGGTACATCCGCGCCCTGACGAGCGGCATATCCGCTACGATGATGTACTAGCTTTACAACCAGTTTTGACCACAGAGTTTAATATTGAAGGTTACCCTGACCAAAGGTTCATGGATTTAGTAGGAAGGGTAAGACCTGCCCAGGCAACACTTGTTCCTGACGCACCCGAGGCGATAACTTCCAATGCGGGCTGGGACACCGTAAAACAATTTGATTTTTTAACTGAAATCGTCAAAGAGCTAAAGCAACAGGGCATCCGTACCTCCATTTTCATTGATCCAGTACAAAAGATGATAGAAAATGCGGCTCGGCTAGGGACTGACAGGGTTGAATTGTATACTGAGGCCTACGCGCGTGGTTATACCAAGGGGCGGGAGAAGGCAATTACGCCCTATCGTGAGGCTGCCGTGTTTGCCCATCAGCATGATTTAGAAATTAACGCCGGTCACGACCTGGATCTTGAAAACCTACAATATTTTCATCAGCAAATTCCTCATCTCAAGGAAGTTTCTATTGGCCACGCACTAATTTGTGATGCTATTTACCTGGGGCTTGAAAATACCATTCAGCTTTATAAACAAAAGTTAACTTAGTAAGTAAAGACATTATGCAGTTGAATTTTAAGAAAATGGGGAAGGGTCAGCCCTTCATTATCCTTCATGGCTTATTTGGTTCCCTTGATAATTGGCAATCTATTGCCCGGGAATTGGCTTCTACATTCGAGGTTTACCTGGTAGACTTACGCAATCATGGGGATTCTTTTCATCACGAAGATTTTTCCTACGATGCCATGTCGAAGGATCTTGCGATATTTTTAACCACGCATACCATCGAGAACCCCATCATTATGGGCCATTCTATGGGCGGGAAGGTGGCTATGAACTTTGCTCTAAAAAATCCTGGCCATTTCGACAAATTGATTGTGGTGGACATCGCGCCGAAGTCTTACCCTGTACACCACGATCGAATACTCGAAGGATTAAGCGCACTAGATGTTAAAAATCTCACTTCAAGAAATGAGGCTGACCAGCAGCTTGCCGAATATGTGCCACAGCGTGCGGTAAGGCAGTTTCTTTTAAAAAATATGGGGCGCGAAAAATCTGGTGGTTTTTCCTGGAAAATTAATTTGGAGGGAATTCAAGAGAATATCGGATTGGTAGGAGATGGTATAGCCGATAATTTGCGATCGGATAAACAAACCTTGTTCATTGTCGGAAAGAAGTCAGATTATATAAAGGAAGAAGATATTAGTGGCATTCGGGCGATATTCGCCAATAGTAAAATAGAGTGGATTGAAGGTGCTGGGCATTGGGTTCATGCTGAGCAGCCTCAGCAATTTCTTGCCGTGGTAAATGCTTTTCTCGACGGGGCATCATCGAAACCTGCTGAACAGGTAAAATAGAAGTGTAAGGATTATGCTGATAAGAATGCTGGTTCCCAGGGGGAAGTAAAAGGTAAAATTCTCTCTTTTAACCGTAACATCACCCGGAATATTTGGTGCTTTCGGTAACATGACAAAAATGACGCCTATCACCACAAGTACCAATCCTCCAATGATCAATAGTTTTCCCATACTTTTAAAGTTATAATCTTTCATACCAATTATGAATAATATCAATAAAGGTAAAGTCTACCTTATTCCTTCTACCATTGCAGAGCATACCTACGATAAAGTTATAACCCCTCAGGTAATAGAAGTTATTAAAAATACAGGATATTTTTTAGTTGAAAATATCCGCACGGCCCGACGCTATATTAGCAGCTTGCAGTTAGGGATGGTTATTGAGGACCTTCAATTCGAGGTTCTGGATAAAAAAACCGATGTAGCTGCAGCCAGAAGGTTATTAGATCCTGTGCAGAACGGAAGAGATTGTGGAATTATCTCTGAGGCAGGTTGTCCTGGTATTGCTGATCCCGGCGCATCGGCAGTAAAATGGGCGCACGAGTTTGGGATCGCCGTAGTACCTTTGGTGGGCCCCTCTTCTATTTTACTTGCGCTGATGGCATCGGGCTTTAGCGGGCAGTCGTTTGTTTTCCATGGATATTTGCCCATTCCACAGGGAGAGAGAAAGCAAGCTATTGAGCGGCTGGAGTCCGCCGCACGGAAGATTCATCAGACCCAGATATTTATGGAAACACCATATAGAAATGATAAGCTGATGGAAGATATTCTTCAAAGCTGTCATAGCGGTACCATGTTGTGCATCGCCAAAGACATTACCTCTGCCGATGAAATGATCGTTAGTAAGTCTGTGGGAGAGTGGAAACAGAGCAAGCCTACGCTTCATAAGTCTCCTGTAATCTTTCTTATTTTCGCAGGATAAGGATCTTTATACGCGCCAAAACAGGTTCATGAGGATCAAAGCTACAGTTAGGGATGCGCATCTGGATTTATAGGCTTATCCGATGCACATATAATTTTATTTTAATTGTAATTATTCTAAATTTGTGCCCTTAAACCACTCAAATTCTCTAAGCAAAACATTATGCCATATCTTTTTACATCTGAATCAGTTTCTGAAGGACATCCTGATAAAGTAGCTGACCAAATTTCTGATGCCATTCTTGACGCAATGCTATCGCAAGATCCACAATCGAGGGTTGCTTGCGAAACTTTTGTAACCACCGGTTTGGTGGTAGTTGGTGGCGAAGTAACAACCAGTGCCTATGTTGAAATCCCTGATATTGTGCGTGCCACGATAAAAAAAATCGGGTACAATAGTGATGATTATAGATTTGATGCCGAATCTTGTGGTGTTATGGTAACTTTACACAGCCAGTCTGCCGATATCGCCCAGGGCGTAGATGAGGGAGATAATAAAGAGCAGGGTGCAGGAGACCAGGGAATGATGTTTGGATATGCCACTACTGAAACGCCGGAATTTATGCCTATGGCACTGGCTTTCTCTCATAAGCTTGTAAAAGAACTGGCAAGAATCAGAAAAGAAAGCCCA
>PPFU01018232.1_pt1 | contig 10934 bp, 7 predicted proteins | sample 1535991 | NCBI WGS metagenome assembly PPFU01 (sample SAMN04901290, study PRJNA319586) | Hypolithon metagenome, whole genome shotgun sequencing project. | isolation source: Antarctic Hypolithon | place: Antarctica: Miers Valley | collected 2014 | reverse complement strand
CCCGCAGCGAGCAGGCCCTGGAGCAGGTCCCGGCGGCCATCGTGGTGCGCGACATGGACCGCCTGCGCGATGACGGATTCACCTTCGGCAGCGACGAATACCGTGGCGTCACCGGTGTGTTCTTCCGCCGCGGGGAAGGTGACGGCGACGAATTCCCGTTCGTGTCGTTCCGGGGTTCCAGCGGCACCGACGGCTCGCTCAGCCTGATCGACGGCATCCCGATCGTCGGCCTGTACGAGGAGACCCAGCTCAACGAGATCCCCTACGACGCGGTGCGCACGATCGAGATCGTCAAGGGGCCCGTGTCCACCCTGTACGGGCGCGGTGCGCTGTACGGCGTCACCAACTACCTGACCAGCACCCCAACGTCGGACGGCATCAGCGGCAGCCTGGCCACCGGCAGCGACGGCTACGCACGCGGCGAAGTGTCGATCAGCCGGGCACCGGCTCAAGGGCCGGCGTGGCTGCTGAGTGCCGCGCACGAGGACTACGACGGCTGGCGCGAGAACGGCGGTCGGCGGCTGTGGAACGTCTTCGGCAAGACCGTTTTCTCATTCTCTGACGCGACCACACTGACCGCTTACGCCAATCTCGGCGACCGCGCATCCCAGTTGCCCAACGGCATTCCGCTGGACGCGGAAGGCCGCGAAGTCCCGGTATTCGGCGGGCGCGAGGCGTTCCTTGGCTACGGCGCGCCGCGCAACGACATGCGCAGCCTGTTCACGGCGGTCAAGCTGGAGCACGCCTTCCGCGACGACCTGCAGGTGAATGTCACCGCCAGCTACCGCGACATCGACCGAGGCGTGTTCCTCAACTTCATCGATCCCTTCGGCACCGACCTGTCGCGCAACGTAGTGGGTTTCAACGGTTTCCGTGGCGACACCACGCAGCGCGTGTGGTTTGGCGAGGCGACGTTGCGCTGGGAGGCAGGTCGGCACGCGGTGCTGGCGGGCGTTGGCGGTGATCGAGGCCGCATCAGTGAATCGATCCGCTGGTCCGGGCAGAACGGCTTCACTCCCGAGTGCGGATTCACGTTCTACCTGGTCGAGGTCGACTTCACCACGGGCCAGGTGGTCAACGCCGACAACCCCTGTTTCGTCGTCGACGATCCGCTGACCCGCGACCGCTTCGTCAACAGCAGCGCCGGCGTGTTCGTGCAGGACGAAATCACGCTGTCCGACCGTTGGCTGCTGACCGTCGGCGGGCGCTTCGACCGCTTTCGCCGGGATGCCGAGTTCTTCGCCATCGAGGGCGTCACCGACGGCGGGACGCTGCAGGGCGATGCGGATGCGTTCTCGCCCAAGGCGTCGCTGTCGTTCCGGCCGGACTGGGGCCAAGTGTACCTGTCTTACGGGCGCGGGTTCAACTCCAACTTCGGCGCCACCTTCGAATGGGATCCGGTGCAGTACGCGCGGCCGGAAAGCCGGCCCACCACCATCGACAGCATCGAGCTCGGCGCCAAGGGCCGTGCGTTCGGTGACCGACTGAGCTTCGAAGCAGCGGTCTACTACAGCCGGCAGAAGAACCGCCGCCAGATCATCCCGAATCCGGATGTGGAAGACGACTTCACCGCGCCTGGCAACCTGATCGCCTTCGGCGACCTGTACGAGGGCCGCGGCGCGGAGCTGTCGGCGGTGCTGCGGCCGCGCGATGGCACCGAGCTGGCGCTGGGCTATACCCGCCTAGACCCGGAGTGGAAGCGCTACACGGTCGCGACCTTCCGCGGCCCGCTGGACTTCTCCGGCAACACTCCGGTGGGCGTGCCCGACAACATCTGGTCGCTGCGCGGCAGCCAGCAGCTGACGCCATGGTTGTCGCTGCGCGCGGCGTACGAGTCGTACGGCGACTACTTCTATACGGTCGACAACGCGTTCCGCGACGGTGGCTATGCATTGCTCACCGTCGGCGCGCGGGTGGCACCGGCAAGCTGGCGCAGCGTGTCGCTGGATGTCTCGGTCAACAACGCGCTCGATGAGGACTACGCCTTCTACTTCGGCGGCAGGAGCGCGCCCATCTACGCCGTCCCGGGACCGCCGCGCCAGCTGCGGCTGACCCTGAGGGGCAGCCTCTGATGCGCAGGGCGTTGCTGGTGCCGCTGTTGATGCTGGCAGCGTGTGGTGGCGATGCCGACGTGGAGGCGCCCGGGATGCAGGCGCCCGGGGCCGCAGCTGTCGTGGGCGTTGAAGTACCAATGGCGCATGCCCGCACCTTCCGTGTCACCGATCACGACGGTTACCGCATCGTCGACATGCGTGCCTCGATCATCACCTGGGGTGGCGACGCCAAAGGTCCGGAGCAAAGTGTGCGCCTGCTGCTTGTGCCCCGCGATGGCCAAGTGCCGTCGCTGACGGGCGACCTGGCGGGAGCCACCGTGGTGCGCACGCCGGTGCAGCGCATCGCGGTCAATCTGGCCCCGTTCGAGGCCATGCTGCGCGCGATCGATGCCGACGACCGGGTGGTGGCCGTCGGCGGTGCCAAGAGCTGGGACGACGACCTGCGAGGACGCGTGCTCGCTGGCGAGATCGCGCAGATCGGGTACGGCTGGCACCTGCCGCCGCAGCTCGATGCGCTGGTGGCGGCGCGGCCCGATGTGCTGCTGATGTCGATGGGCGACCTGGGCCACACCCAGCACCTGGACCGCATCCGCGGTTTCGGTATCCCGGTGGTGCCGGTGTTCCTGGACGCCGAGACCAGCTACATGGGCAAGGTGGACTACCTGCGCCTGGTGGGCATGTTGACCGGACGCGAGGCGCAGGCCGATGCGTACGTGGCGATGGTCGCAGACAACGTCGCGCGGCTGAAGCAGGCGGCGGCGGCCCAGCCGCCCAAGACCGTCATTGCGGCCTGGTTCGCCGGCGGCGACCGCTGGATGGCGACCGTGCGCAACGGTGATGGCCAGCTGCTGCGTGACGCCAATGGCGTCAATCTTCTCGCCGAGCCGGACAGTCCGAAGCGCGACGCGTACGTGCGCATCGGCACCGAAACGCTGCTGGCACGGGGGCGCGAGGCCGAGTGCTGGATCGCTCGCGACTCGCACTCCAATTCCTTCGGCGAACGCGCGGTGCTGGCGCAGTTCCGTGCGTACCGCGACGGCTGCATGTTTGCCGCCGACGGCATGACCAAGCCGGCGGCCGACGCGTTCGACCTGTATGAAACCGCGGTGATCCGGCCGGACCTGGTGCTGGGCGACCTGGTGCGGATGCTGCACCCGGCGCTGCGCGACCAGCCCTTCCTGTACGTGCGGCCCGACGGGAAGCTGCCGTGAGCGTGCATGCGCCGGCTGCCGCAGGGCCCATCGGAGGGTCGCTGCTGACGCGCAGCGTGGTCGGCGGCGCCGCGCTGTCAGTTGCCGTCCTGGCGCTGGCGCTGTTCCTGCTCGGCTTCGGCATGGTGCCGCTGGGTCTCGACGACGTCCTGGCGGCGCTGACCGGCAGCGCGGATTCGATGACCACGCAGATCGTCCGTGAGATCCGCCTGCCGCGGGTGGCCACCGCGATCATCGCCGGCGCAGCGCTAGGGATCGGCGGCGTGCTCATGCAGGCGCTGTTCCGCAACCCGATGGCCGACGCCTGGTCACTGGGCCTGACCGCAGGGGGGCAGCTTGGCGTTGCGCTGCTGGTGACCGCCACTGCCTTTGCAGGGCCGGCCGCGGTGTCGTTCCTGACCGTGTTCCAGGGCATCGGGCTGACCGCAGGCGCCGCGCTCGGGGTGGGCATAGCGGCGTTCGCGATGGTCACACTGGCGCGGCGCGTGAGCACGGTGACCCTGCTGGTGGTCGGGCTGATGATGTGGTTCACGGCCCAGGGCCTCGTCAGCGTGGTGATGCACTTCGCAAACCGCGTGGGCGGGCGCGTGTTCTCGGGCTGGAACGATGGCACGTTCTCTGCGGTGACAATGTCGGACCTGCCGATGCTGGCGGTGCCGGTTATCGCGGGCATGGTGCTGGCCGCGTTCTCCGCCAAGGGGCTGACCACGCTGCTGCTGGGCGAGACCTATGCGCGCAGCCTGGGCACCGACGTCGCGTGGCTTCGGCGCGCGACGCTTGGCGCCGTGGTGCTGCTGGTCGCTCCTGTCACCGCGTACTGCGGGCCGGTGATCTTCGTCGGCCTGATCGTGCCGCACTTCGCGCGCGCCATCGCTGGCTCGGCGCGCATCCTGCCGCTGCTACCGCTCGCCGCGCTATCGGGCGCGCTGCTGGCGCTGGCCGCGGACGCGGTGGTGCATGCGCCGTGGGAGCAGCACTTCCTGCATCTGAACTCGGTGCTGGCGATCGTCGGCGCGCCGGTGGTGATCGCGCTGCTGCTGTTCTCGCCCTCGATGCGGGGCCAGCGGTGATGCTCGTACTCGAAGGGCTGACCGTCGGCTATCGCGGCGCTCGCGGCGCGGTGCTGGCGGATCTGTCGCTGGGCATCGCCCCGGGTGACTTCATCTGCGTGCTGGGCCGCAACGGCGCTGGCAAATCCACCCTGATGCGGACGCTGGCCGGGCTGCAGGCGCCGCTGGCCGGGCGCGTGCTGCTGGACGGCGACGAAGTGGCGACACTGGCGGCGGCGTCGCGGGCGCGCGCCATTGCCGTGGTGCTGACCGAGCGCGTTTCCAGCCCGGGCCTCATGGTGGACGACGTGATCGCACTGGGCCGCCAGCCCTTCACCGGCTGGCAGGGACACCTGTCACGCGACGACCTGGCGCAGGCGCGCCAGGCTGCGGCGCGCGTCGGCGCGGATGCGTTCTCCGGCAGGCTGTTTGACAGCCTGTCGGACGGGGAGCGCCAGCGGGTGATGATCGCGCGCGCAGTGGCGCAGGCGTCGCGGCTGATGGTCCTGGACGAGATCACCGCGTTCCTGGACCTGCCAGGCCGCGTGGAGATGATGACCCTGCTGCGCCGCCACGCGCGCGCGACCAGGACAGCCGTGCTCCTGTCCAGCCACGACCTGGATCTGTCGCTGCAGCTGGCCGACCGCATCTGGCTGCTCGATGGCGAGGGCGGGCTGGAAGTCGACGACGCTTCCGGGCTGGTCGCCAGCGGCGCCATCGCGCGCGCATTCGACACCGACGAGGTGGCGTTCTCGTCCGAGCGGGGGCGGTTTGAGCTCCTTTCCGACTGACGCGAAGGGTTCCACCGCTGCCCAGACTTTCCTTCTCTCCTGAATCACGAGGTTCTCCCCATGTCCGTACCTTCGCCAACCGTTGACAGCCCTGCGCCCCCCGGCGACTCCCGCGTGCCCGTCACCGTCCTCGCCGGTTTCCTAGGCTCGGGCAAGACCACCCTGCTCAACCGGATCCTCAGCGAGAACCACGGCAAGCGCATCGCGGTGATCGAGAACGAGTTCGGCGAAGTCGGCGTCGACCACGAACTGGTGATCGGTGCCGAGGAAGAGATCTTCGAAATGAACAACGGCTGCATCTGCTGCACCGTGCGCGGCGACCTGATCCGCATCCTCGGCAACCTGATGAAGCGTCGCGAGCGCTTCGACTACATCCTGGTCGAGTCCACCGGCCTGGCCGATCCAGGCCCCGTGGCGCAGACGTTCTTCATGGACGACGAGGTGCGCGACCAGCTGCGGCTCGACGCGATCGTCACCCTGGTCGATGCGCACCACATCGAGGGGCAGCTGGAGCACGCGATGGAAGCGCGCGAGCAGATCGCCTTCGCCGATGTGATCCTGCTCAACAAGACCGACCTGGCCGACGAAGCCCAGCTGTCGCGGCTGGAGCAGCGGCTGCGCGGCATGAACGGCCAGGCGCGGATCGTGCGCACGCGTCAGGCGGAGTTGCCGCTGGATGCCGTGCTGGACGTGGGCGGCTTCGACCTGCAGCGTGCGCTGGAGGTGGATCCGACCTTCCTGGAGCCGGAATATCCGTTCGAGTGGGGCGGTGTGTATGCGCTGGACGCAGGTGACCACATCATCCGCACCGCGGTCGGCCCGGACCCGACGATGAAACTGTCCCTGGTCCGGCTTGACGACGACTCGCAGGTGGCGTTCGACGCCGGCGTAGAGCGTGCGCTGCGTCGTTTTTCCGATCCCTCGCCGGTGACCGAGGCCGGCGAGGCGATCGTGGAGGGCCGCCTGCACCGCGTCGACGTCGGCACCGACGCGCAGTTCCCGCTGCGGATCGAACGCACGGGCAGCTACGCGTTGTTCTGCGAGCACCTGCCGGAAGAGTTCGACATGAGCCTGTCGCGTGATGGCAACATCGTCGCTGCGACGCGCCAGCGCGAGTTCAAGCCTGACCACGTGCACGACGACACGGTCACCTCGGTCGGTATCTCGCAGCCCGGCGATCTCGATCCGGCGCGGGTTAACGCCTGGCTCGGCAATCTGCTGCGCGACCAGGGCCAGGACCTGTTCCGCTGCAAGGGCGTGCTGAGCCTGAAGGGCGACCCGCGGCGGCACGTGTTCCAGGCCGTGCACATGCTGATGGATGCCAGCCCCGACCGCGAATGGGGCGATACGCCTCGTCACAACATCCTGATCTTCATCGGCCGCAACCTGGATCGCGGCGCACTGCTGAGCGGATTCGAGGCTTGCCTGGCATGAGCGCATCTACCGCCGCGGGGGATGCGGTGCATGCAAACGGAGACCCTGACGCGCGCGTCCCGCTGCATGCACGTATGGACATCGGCGAGCACGTGGTGGCAATGGCATGGTCTCGGGATGGCGGCGCGCTGGCCCTGGCCGGGGCTGACGGCGGCGTGCATCTGCTCGACTCGGCCATCGGGGCCCGCACCACGCGGGTAGGTGAACATGCGGCCGGCGCGCTGGCAGTGGCCTTCAGCCGCGACGGCGCCAGCGTCATCAGCGGCGGCCAGGACGGCACGCTGCAGGTGTTCGCCCGCGACGGATCGCAGCCGCCGCGCCGCATCGTCATGGAGCAGGCGTGGGTGGGCCAGGTCGCGTGCAGCGTCGACGGCACCCGGGTCGCCGCCTCGGCAGGTCGACATGTGTCGATCCATGACCCGCAAACGCTCGAGGTGGTGCATCGGTTTGCTCCACTGGCGGCCACGGTCGAGGCGCTGGCGTTTTCGCCCAACGGCCGACAGTTGGCCGCCGCCAGCTACGGCGGCCTGCAGCTGCTGACCCCGTTTGCGCCGTTCACCACGCGCAAGCTGGCGTGGACCGGCGCCTGCCTGAGCGTGGCCTGGCGCCCGGACGCCAGCGTGATCGCGGCCGGTGGCCAGGACGCCAGCGTGCAGTTCTGGCGGCTGCCAAAGGGCCAGCACGCGGCCATGAGCGGTTATGCCACCAAGGTGCGCGAGACCGCCTGGAACGTCAGCGGGCGCTGGCTCGCCACCGGTGGCGGCAGCGACGTGGTGCTGTGGGATTTCAAGTCCGGGCCGGAAGGCCGGCCGCCGCGCACGCTGCGCTATCACAGCGAGCGCATCGTGGGGGTCTGCTGGCAGCGCAAGGGACCGATGCTGGCGTCCATCGCGCGCGACGGCACGCTGCTGCTGTGGCATCCCGGCCGCAGCGAACTGCCGGTGGCGCGCTACCAGCTGGCGTCGCTGCCGACCGCCATCGCGTGGTCGCCCGATGACAGCCTGCTGGCGCTGGGCGGCGAGGACGGTACGCTCGCCATCATCCAGCCGCAGCCGGTGCTTCCATGACCGCGACCGACGCCTGGGTCACCTGGAGCAGCGCGCTGGGGGCAGGGCTGTTGATCGCGCTGGTGTCGCTGACCGGCGCCGCGGTGCTGTGGGTGCGCGAGGCCGTGCTGCAGACGGTGGTGCCGTTGCTGGTGGCACTGGCCGTCGGCGTCCTGCTGGGCAGCGCCTTCCTGCACCTGATCCCCGAAGCGACTGCGCTGCTGGGCTCGGCCACCACGGTGGGACTGTATGCGCTGGGCGGGTTCGTGCTGTTCTTCGCCATCGAGAAAGGCGTGCGCTGGCAGCACCGGCACGACGTGTTCACGCCCGATAGCGCCGACCCGGTTCAGCCGATGGCGCGCATGAACCTGGTCGGCGATGCGGTCCACAACTTCGTCGACGGCATCCTGATCGCCGGCAGCTTTGCCGCCGATCCGGTATTGGGCTGGGCCACCACCGCCGCGATCGTGATGCACGAGATTCCGCAGGAGCTCGGCGACATCGGCGCGCTGCTGTGCGGCGGCTACGCGCCCAAGCGCGCGGTGCAGCTGAACTTCCTGTGCGCGCTGGCAGTGATTCCCGGCGTGATCGTGACCCTGCTGATCGGTCAGGTGGCCGAGGAAGCCCTCACGTACCTGCTGCCCATCGCCGCCGGCGGCTTCATCTACATCGCGGCTTCCGATTTCCTGCCGGCCCTCCACCGCGGCGAAGCGCCGCAAGCCAGCGCCGCACAGGTCATGAGCGTCGTGCTGGGCGTGGTGGCGATGTACGGCGTGATCCTCGCCGAAGCCGCACTCGGAGTGCATTGATGATCCCGGCGCGGCAGACGCCTGCTGATGGCGCGGCGGCAGGTTCCATCAGTGCCTTTAGATGTTACTTTATAACACCCTCGCATCGGATCGACGCTTCGTGATTCCCGAAACCTATGACCAATGGCGCCGCTGCATCGAAGTGGACTGCGGAATTCCCCTCACTCCCGCCTTCATCGATGAGCGCCTCAAGGAGCTGGCGACACCCAGCGACTTCCGCACCCAGCAGTTCCTCCATTTGTATGGCGAAGCACACCGGGACCGCGTGATCGGCTGGTTCCGCCAGGCCGGGGGTGGGGCCTGAACCGCGGCATGGGCGCCGCCTTCCGGCGAACGCTGCTGTTTACCGGCCTGGTGGCTGCCGCCACTGCTCCCGCCGAGGCCCGGGCTGACCTCACGCCAGAGGCAGACGCGGTTCGCCTGGATGCAGTGCGCGTCACCGCCGATCCGCTGGGCAACCGCTCGGTGGAGGACCTGACCCGACCGGTGACCGTGCTCACGGGCGGGGAGCTTGAGCGCAAGCAGGCCGGCACCATCGGCGAAGTGCTGGCGGGCACGCCGGGCGTTGCAAATTCTGACTTTGGCCCCGGCGTGGGCCGTCCGGTGGTGCGCGGCCAGCAGGGGTCGCGGGTGCTGATGCTGGAAGATGGGCTGCGCACCGCCGATGTCTCCGGCGAGGGCGCCGACCACGCCGTGGCGGTGGATTCGTGGCGCGCCGAGCAGATCGAGGTGCTGCGCGGCCCGGCCACCCTGCTCTATGGCGGCGGCGCGGCCGGCGGCGTCATCAACCTCACCACGGCGCGCTTCCTTCCCGTGGTGCCGCTGGACTCGTCGCTGCGGGCTGGCGCCCGCTACGGCGGCAACGGCGACGACCGTCAGGGCACCCTGCAGGCCGAGGTGCCGGTGGGCGAGCGGATGGTGGTGCGCGCCGACCATGGCCAGCGCCGCAGCGGGGAGTTCGCGATCAGCGGCTTTCAGGAAATCGACCAGACTGAAGGCTTCCGTGGGCGTCTGCAGAACAGCTCGGTGCGCAGCGATTCGGCTGCGGTCAGCACCGTGTTCACCGGCGAGCACGGCTTCGTCGGACTTGGCCTGTCGCGATGGAACAGCGACTACGGCATCCCGGAGGTGTTCGACCCGATGAACCTGCGCGGCGAAGGTTCCGACGAATTCGAGCGCGTGACCGCCGGCTACGATCGCATCGATCTGCGCGCCGAGCGCTACGCTCCGCTGCCCTGGCTGCAGACAGTGCGCTTCAAGGCGGGCTACACCCGCTTCGACCAGGAGGAAACCGAGTTCGAGTTCAGTCGTGAAGACGGGCGCGTGGTGGACAGCGTGGTGGAAGCGGTGTTCCTCAATCGCCAGCTGGAGGGCCGGCTGGATGCCGTACACACGCCGGTGGCCGGTTGGGACGGCGTGCTTGGGCTGGCGCTGGGCGACCGCGACTTCGTCGCCGACTCACCCGACAGCGAGGACGAGGCCTTTTACGTACGTCCCAACCGGACCCGCTCGCTGGCGCTGTACTCGATTCAGGAGCGCGACTTCGGCCGCTTCAGGCTGGAGGTAGGTGCCCGCGTGGAGCGCGAGCGCTCGCGCCCGGAAGACGTGGGCGAGGTGGCCATCGACGGGGTGACCCTGGCCGACGGTACGTTCCTTGCCTTGCCCCGGCAGGTGCCCTCGCGCAGCGACACACCCACCAGCTTCTCACTGGGCAGCGTGGTGGATGTGGGCGCCGGACAGCGGTGGCGCAGTTCGGTGAGCCGCTCGCAGCGGACGCCCTCGCCGGAACAGCTGTATGCATTCGGCCGCCACCCGGCCGCCGGCACCTTCGAGGTGGGCGACCCGCGGCTGGAGATGGAGCGCTACCTGAATCTGGAAACCGGCATCGGCGGCCGCCTGGGGCGCCTGGACTACGAGGTCACCCTGTTCCACACCCGCGCCGACGGCTACGTGTTCCTGGCTTCCGAGGACGACGGCAGCGGCAGCCCGTTATTCGTCAACGACCTCGGCCAGCGGCCCGGCCAGGGCGACACCGGCGATTGCCGGTCCGATGATGGTGGGCTGTGCCGCTTCCGCAACCAGTTCGTGGTCAACACCCAGGCCGACGCCCGCTTCAGCGGTGCCGAGCTGGCGGCCAGCTATCGGCTTCGCGAAGGCATCGTGCCCACCGTGTTGCGCGCCAGCGCGGATCGGGTGCAGGGCCGGCTGGCGGCCGGAGGCGGCCTGCCGCGCATCACCCCGGCCCGCCATGGGCTGGGGCTGGATAGCGGCATGGGCGCCGGGAATGGCGAGCTGCGCTTGAGCCTGGACTGGCAGCGGGTGTCCGGCCAGCGGCGCACCGCGCCCGGCGAGTCACCCACGGCGGGATTTGACCTGGTCTCGGCCGATCTGGGCTTCTCGAGCGCGTGGCTGGGCCAGAAGACCACGTGGTTCATCCACGGCCGCAACCTGCTCAACGCGGATGGGCGGCTGCACCAGAGTTTCTTCAAGAACCAGGCGCCGATCGTCGGCCGTGCCGTGATCATCGGATTCCGGATTGA
>PPFU01000580.1_pt1 | contig 10937 bp, 7 predicted proteins | sample 1535991 | NCBI WGS metagenome assembly PPFU01 (sample SAMN04901290, study PRJNA319586) | Hypolithon metagenome, whole genome shotgun sequencing project. | isolation source: Antarctic Hypolithon | place: Antarctica: Miers Valley | collected 2014 | reverse complement strand
CGACGGTCATGCCGACCCGGTTCCCGAACCTGCTGGTCAACGGCTCGGCCGGCATCGCGGTGGGCATGGCGACCAACATCCCGCCGCACAACCTGGGCGAGGTGATCGACGCGCTGCTGGCGCTCATCGACGACCCGGCGATCGACATCGAAGGCCTGATGACCCACATCCCCGGGCCGGATTTCCCCACCGGCGCGATCATCAACGGCGTCGGCGGCATCCACCTGGCGTACCGCACCGGCCGCGGACGTGTGCGCATGCGCGCGCGTGCCGAGATCGAGGTCGCCGACAACGGCCGCGAAGCGATCGCGGTCAGCGAAATCCCGTACCAGGTCAACAAGGCGCGGCTGATCGAGAAGATCGCCGAGCTGGTCAAGGAGAAGAAGCTCGAGGGCATCAGCGAGCTGCGCGACGAATCCGACAAGGACGGCATGCGCATCTACATCGAGATCAAGCGCGGCGACTCGGCGGAGGTAGTGCTCAACAACCTCTACCAGCAGACCCAGATGGAGTCGGTGTTCGGCATCAACATGGTGGCGCTGGTCGACGGCCGGCCGCAGCTGCTGGACCTGAAGCAGATCCTCGAAGCGTTCGTCCGCCATCGCCGCGAGGTGGTCACGCGGCGCACGATCTTCGAGCTGCGCAAGGCGCGTGCGCGGGCGCACGTACTCGAAGGCCTGACCGTCGCGCTGGCGAACATCGACGAGATGATCGAGCTGATCAAGACCTCGGCCAACCCGAACGAGGCGCGCGAGCGGATGCTGGCGCGGACCTGGGCGGCGGGGCTGGTCGGCACGCTGCTGGCGGCCGCGGGCGCCGAAGCCTCGCAGCCCGAGGATCTGCCCGCGGGCGTGGGCCTCGTCGACGGCAATTACCAGCTGACCGAGGTCCAGGCGCAGCAGATCCTCGAGATGCGGCTGCACCGCCTCACCGGCCTCGAGCAGGACCGCCTCACCGACGAGTACCGCCAGCTGCTGGAGACCATCCGCGGCCTGATCGAGATCCTCGAGGATCCCGACGTGCTGCTGGAAGTCATCCGCACCGAGCTGCGCAACATCCGCGAGGAGTTCGCCGACGCGCGCCGGAGCGAGATCCGCGCCAGCGAGGAGGACCTCGACATCCTCGACCTGATCGCGCCGGAGGATGTCGTGGTCACGCTGTCGCACGCGGGATACGCCAAGCGCCAGCCCGCGAGTGCGTACCGGGCACAGAAGCGCGGCGGTCGCGGCCGCAACGCCGCGGTGGCCAAGGACGAGGACTTCATCGACCGCCTGTGGCTGGTCAATACGCACGACACGCTGCTGACCTTCACCAGCGCGGGGCGCGTGTTCTGGCTGCCCGTGCACCAGCTGCCCGACGCAGGACCCAACGCCCGCGGTCGCCCGATCGTCAACTGGGTGCAGCTGCAGGAAGGCGAGCACGTGCAGGCGGTACTTCCGGTGCGCAGCTACGACGCGGACCATTTCGTACTGTTCGCGACCCGCAACGGCACCGTCAAGAAGACGCCGTTGACCGAGTTTGCGTACCGCCTGCAGCGCGGCAAGATCGCCATCAACCTCGACGAGGGCGACGCGCTGGTCAATGTCGCGCTCACCGACGGCAACCGCGACGTGATGCTGTTCGCCAGCAACGGCAAGGCGGTGCGCTTCGGCGAGGGCGCGATCCGCGCGATGGGCCGCACGGCGACCGGCGTCCGTGGCATCCGCATGGCGCGCGGCGAATCCGTCGTCAGCCTGGTGGTGCTGGAGGGCGACGGCGACATCCTGACCGCCAGCGCGCGCGGCTTCGGCAAGCGCACGCCGGCCGGGGACTATCCGCGCAAGGGACGCGGCACGCAGGGCGTGCTGGCGATCAAGGCCAGCGAGCGCAACGGCGCGCTGGTCGGCGCGATCCAGCTGTCGGACCACCACGAGGTGCTGCTGATCTCCGACGGCGGCACGCTGGTGCGGACGCGCGCGTCGGAGATCTCGCAGGTGGGCCGCAATACGCAGGGCGTCACGCTGATGCGCATGGGCGCCGGCGAGAGCCTGCAGGCCGTGCAGCGCGTCGATGCCTCCCTCGACCAGGCCATCGACGAGGCCGGAGGCGGGACGCCAGACGCCAGCGTGGCGGTGCACGTCGACGACGTCGGAGCACGGCCGTCCGTGTCGTGACCGCCTGACGTCTGCGATCGTGACGCAGGCACCGCCCAACCCGGGGCGGTGCCTTTCTTGGCCGGCGTCAGCTGACCGCCGCGAGCACGCTCTCCGCGTCCGACACCTTCAGCTCGCCCGGCGCCTCGACGAAGAGCTGCCTCAGCACGCCGTCGTCGGCGTACAGCGCGAACCGCTTCGAGCGCAGGCCCATGCCGTAGGCACTGGCGTCCATCTCCAGGCCGAGTGCGCGGGCGAAGTCTCCATTGCCGTCGGACAGCATGCGCAGCCCCTTTGGCACGTGCTGGGTCTCACCCCAGGCCTGCATCACGAAGGGATCGTTGACCGCCATGCAGGCGACCTCGATGCCGCGCTCGCGGAAGCGGTCGAAATGCGCGACGTAGCCGGGCAGGTGGCGCTCGGAGCAGGTCGGAGTGAACGCGCCCGGCACCGCGAACAGGACCACTTTCTTGCCGGCGAACAGGGTGGGGGTGTCAACGGTCTCGATGCCGCCGTCGATGTGCTTCAGGGTGACTTCGGGAATGGCGTCGCCGGGCTGGATGGGCATGCGGATCCTGGACTGGGTGATGGTTGGACGCGGAAGGCCCGCGGTGGTCGGCGGTGGCCGCTGAAACCGCCGAAGAGGGCCACTGGGTGGCGACATGGCGACATGGCGACATGGCGGCGATGGCCCCGCGGGCACAGGATAGGGCTAGCGGGCGCCGCTGCGCTAGCGCGGTCGATGGCGAGCGCAGTGCGCGCGTCGAGCGGCGCCTTCGCGACGTCCACTGCCGCTTCGGGAGTCGGGAGCCGTCCAGTCATCGATCCGGGTCGACGGCTGCAGGATGCGCCGGTCACCATTGCCACCATGTTGCTACCCTTGCCGGCCCGCGACCCTACCGCGGGCCAGCGCGCCTGGGAGCCTGCATGCAGTTCAAGGATTACTACGAGACGCTGGGCGTCGAGCCAGGCGCCGGTGAAGCCGAGCTCAAGACCGCGTACCGGCGGCTGGCGCGCAAGTTCCATCCCGACGTCAGCAAGGAGCCCGGGGCCGAGGAGCGCTTCAAGGCCGTCAACGAGGCCTACGAGGCGCTGCGCGACCCGGCGCGGCGCAAGGCCTACGACCAGCTGCGCGCCCGCGGCTACCGGCCCGGCGACGAGGTGCGTGCACCGCCCGGGGGTTTCGGCGGGGGCGGCCAGGGGCCGGCGGACTTCGAGGACATCTTCGCCGGCGGCGGCCCACAGGGGAGCTTCAGCGACTTTTTCGAAACGCTGTTCCGGCGCCAGCAGGGCGCGCGTGGTCCGGGAGCGCCGGGCCAGGTGCCTTCGCGTGGCGACACGCGCGCCCGCCTCGTGGTACCGCTGGACGTCGCATATCGGGGCGACACCATGCGCGTGTCGCTGGACCGTCGCACGCTGGACGTCCGTGTGCCAGCGGGCGTCCGCACCGGGCAGGTGATCCGTCTGGCCGGGCAGGGCACCCAGGGCGGCGACCTGCTGCTCGAGGTCGCGTACGCGGCGCACCCGGACTTCGAGGTTGACGGCCGCAACGTCATCCATACGCTGCCGCTGGCACCCTGGGACGCCGCACTCGGCGCCACTGTCGCGGTGCCGACGCTGGGCGGCGCCGTCGAGCTCAAGATCGCCCCCGGCTCCGAAGCCGGCCGCAAGCTGCGGCTGCGCGGGCGAGGACTGCCGACAGGCGCCGGGGGCGGCGTCGAGGGGGACCAGATCGTGGAGCTGGAGATCCAGGCACCGGTGCCGCGCACCGATGCGCAGCGCGACGCCTACCGCGCGCTGCGAGAGGCGTTCCCGTCGGTCGAATGACCGGCCGATGGACCGGAAAGGCGGGCGCGAAATCCGCCGGGGAGCCTTCAGGCGGCGGGAGGCGCCGTCATCGGCGGCGCGATCGCGCCAGTGATCGCCGCGGCGAGTTCGGTCTCGCTGAAGGGCTTGGTCAGGTAGGCGCGCGCGCCCTGGCGCATGCCCCAGACGCGGTCGGTGTCCTGGTCCTTGGTGGTCACGAGGATCACCGGGATGTGCCGGGTCGTGGTCTCGCGGGTGATCGAGCGCGTCGCCTGGAATCCATTGAGATTCGGCATCACCACGTCCATCAGGATCAAGTCCGGCAGTTCGCGCTTCGCGGCTTCGACGCCCGCGGCGCCATCCTCCGCGGTCAGCGCCTCGTGGCCGAGCTTTTCGACGATGCGGCGGATGCCCATCAGCTGCGACGGGGAGTCGTCAACGATCAGGATGCGTGCCATGCGGTTCCCCGGAGAATGCACCGCGATTGTAGCGGTCCGTCCCGCATCCGCAAGCGGCATCAGCCCGGCTCGAATGTCACCAGCGTCCGCCCGTGCGATCCGCCGGCCAGCATCGTCGCGAACACATCGGGCAGGCCGGCGAGCGTGGCCTCGCGGGTGCAGATGAGGTCCAGGTGGCGCGGCTTCCATTCGCCGGCCAGCCGGCGCCAGACCTCGTCGCGGATGTCGCGCGCGGTGCCGGCCGAGGCGACGCCGAGCAGGGACACGCCGCGGATGATGAAAGGCATCACCGTGGCGTCCAGCGCGTGCGATGCGGCGAGTCCTGCGCTGGCGACATTGCCATACGGCGCGGTCTGCGCCAGCAGGCTGGCCAGCATGGGGCCGCCGACGTTGTCGAGGCCGCCGCCGAAGCGCGTGGACTCCATCGGACGCGTCGTCTGCAGCGCGTCGCGGGGCAGCACCTCGCTGGCGCCGATCGCCCGCAGGTAGCCGGCCTGATCGGCCTTGCCGCTGATCGCGTGGACCTCGTACCCGGCGCGGCTGAAGATGTCGATGGCCAGCGACCCCACGCCGCCGGTGGCCCCGGTGACGGCGAGCGGGCCCAGCGCCGGCAGCTGCCGGTTTTCCGACATCCGCAGCAGCGCGAGCGCGGCGGTGAAGCCCGCGGTGCCCAGGACCATGCTTTCGCGCAGCGTCAGCTGCGCCGGCAGCGGCACGACCCACCTGGCTTCCAGCCGCGCGTACTCGGAATAGCCGCCATCACGCGTCTCCGACAGCCCGCACCCGGTGACCAGCACCGCGTCGCCCTCGCGGAACGCCGGGTCGGTCGAAGCGACGACGTGGCCGGCAACGTCGATGCCGCCGACCAGCGGGAACGCCCGCAGGATCCGCCCTTCTCCGGTACCCGCGAGCGCGTCCTTGAAGTTGACCGACGAGTACGCGGTACGGATGACGACCTCGCCCGGCGACAGGTCGTCCAGGCGCAGCGGTTCGACGCCGCTACGATGACCGCCCTCGGTGTGGATGCGGAAGGCGTCGAAGGTGGACGGCAGCGTCATGCGCGCAAACTCCTGGTCGGGTCGATGCCTGTGATTCTGCCTGTTGGTGCGTCAGGCGGCGGCGGATGCCAAACACGCTGAGGCCCGCGGCAGCACATGACCCCGGTCAGCGCGGATCGCCGCGCTTGGCGTCCAGCCACTTGCTCGCGTGTACCGGCCGGTACGCCCGCAGCCAGGACATCAGCGCGTCGATATCCTCGCCGTGCCACAGGTCCTGCCGCTGCTCGGCGTGCAGGAAGCGCTCGACGACCATCGTGTCGAGCATCGCGATCAGCGGCGCGTAGAAGCCGTCGACGTCGAGGAACGCGCACGGCTTGTCGGCGATACCGATCTGCCGCCAGGTCAGCATCTCGAACATCTCGTCGAGAGTACCGAAACCGCCCGGCAGCGCCACGAAGCCGTCGGCGAGGTCGAACATGCGCTTCTTGCGCTCGTGCATGTTGGCTACGACCTCCAGCCGGGTCACGCCGCGATGCGCGACCTCCCAGCCGACCAGCTGCTCCGGGATCACCCCCACGACCTCGCCGCCGCCGGCCAGGACCGCGTCGGCGACGATGCCCATCAGGCCGACGTTGCCGCCGCCGTAGACCATTCGCAGGCCGTCGCGCGCAATGCGATCGCCGAGCGCCCGTGCGCGCTCCGCGTAGACGGATCTGGCGCCCGCCTTGGACCCGCAGTAGACGCAGAGCGAGGCGATAGCCGGGGGCGTGGTGGTGGAAGGCATCGGCAGGGACCTCGAGGAGGAATCGCGAAAACGACGAAGGCTCCGCCGGGGCGGAGCCTTCGGGGTGCAGCGGGTCAGTTGGCCTTGTGGATCGCGCGCTTGTCGACCGCCATCGCGGCGTCGTGGATGGCTTCCGACAGCGTCGGATGCGCATGGCAGATGCGGGCGAGGTCGTCGGCGGAGCCCTGGAACTCCATCGTCAGCACGCCCTCGTGCACGAGCTCCGACACGCCGACGCCGACGAGGTGCATGCCCAGCACGCGGTCGGTCTCGGCGTGCGCGATGACCTTGACCAACCCGGCCGGCTCGCCCATGGCCACTGCGCGGCCGATCGCCGCGAACGGGAAGCTGCCCACCTTGTAAGGCGTGCCCTCGTCCTTGAGCTCGCGCTCGTTCTTGCCGACCCAGGCGATTTCCGGCTCGGTGTAGATGACCCACGGAATGGTGTCGAGGTTGACGTGCCCCGGCAGGCCGGCGATCAGCTCGGCGACCGCGATGCCTTCCTCGAACCCCTTGTGCGCCAGCATCGGCCCGCGCACGCAGTCGCCGACCGCCCACACGCCGTCGATACCCGTATGGCAGTGCGCGTCGACCTCGATCTGCCCGCGCTCGGTGAGCTTGACGCCGCTGCCGTCGGCCAGCAGGTCCTTGCTCGCCGCCTTGCGGCCCACGGCGACCAGCAGCTTGTCGACGGTGAGTGACTGCTCGCCGTCCTTGTCGGCGTAGCTGACGACGACTTCCTTCCCGTTGCCCTCGCCGGCGGCTCTCGCAGGCACGACCTCGGTCCTGGAGACCTTGGCGCCGAGCCTGATGTCGAGCCCCTGCTTGCGGAACTCCTTCAGCGCGGCCTTTGCGACTTCGGCGTCGACCAGTGCCAGGAAGTCCGGGAGCGCCTCGAGGATCGTGACCTCGGCGCCGAGGCGCTTCCACACGCTGCCGAGTTCGAGGCCGATGACGCCCGCGCCGATGACGGCCAAGCGCTTGGGTACTTCCGTGAAGTCGAGTCCGCCGACGTTGTCGACGATGGTGTCGCCGTCGAACTTCGCGAACGGCAGCTCGATCGAATCCGAGCCGGCGGCGATGATGACGTTGGTGCCGGTGAGCTCGACTTCGGTGTCGTCGTGCTGCCTGACCTTGACCAGGCGCTCGGCGTGCAGCGTGGCGAAGCCGTAGTACGGCGTGATCCCGTTGGCCTTGAACAGCATCGCGATGCCGCCGGTGAACTGCTTCACGATCCGGTCCTTGCGGCCGATCATCGCGCCGACGTCGATCTCGGCGTCCTTGAACGTGATGCCGTGGTCGCCGAACAGGTGGCCCATGTTCCAGTACTGTCGCGAGGAATCCAGCAGCGCCTTGGACGGGATGCAGCCCACGCGCAGGCAGGTGCCGCCGAGTGCCGGCTTGCCGTCCTTGCCCAGCGCGACGTCGATGCAGGCGACCTTCATGCCCAGCTGAGCCGCGCGGATGGCGGCGTGGTAGCCGGCCGGGCCGGCGCCGATGACGACGACGTCGAATGTTTCAGCCATGTTGTTGGTCCTTCCTGTGGCCCCTCGCCGATCGGCAGGGGCGGTCGCGCCCTACATGCCGAGCAGCATGCGGTGCGGGTTCTCGAGCTGGTTCTTGATGTCGACCAGGAACAGCACCGCGTCCTTGCCGTCGATGATGCGGTGGTCGTACGACAGCGCGATGTACATCATCGGCGCCGCGACGACCTGGCCATTCTCGACGATCGCGCGCTCCTTGATGGCGTGCATGCCAAGGATCGCCGACTGCGGCGGGTTGACGATCGGCGTCGACATCAGCGAGCCGAAGGTGCCGCCATTGGTGATCGTGAAGGTGCCGCCCTGCAGGTCGTCAAGCGACAGCTTGCCGTCGCGGGCCTTCTTCGCGTAGTCGCCGATCGCGCGCTCGATGTCGGCGAAGCCCATGCGCTCGACGCTGCGCAGCACCGGCGTGACCAGGCCCTTCTCGGTCGATACCGCGATCGAGATGTCCGCATAGCCGTGGTAGATGATGTCGTCGCCGTCGACCGACGCATTGACCGCGGGCTGCCGCTGCAGCGCGTTGGCCGCGGCCTTGGCGAAGAAACCCATGAAACCGAGCTTGATGCCGTTGGCCTTCTCGAAGCCTTCGCCAAGCTCCTTGCGCATCGCCATCACCTTTGACAGGTTGACCTCGTTGAACGAGGTCAGCATCGCGATCGACTCCTTGGACTGCATCAGGCGCTCGGCGATGCGCTTGCGGATGCGGGTCATCGGCACGCGCTCTTCCGGACGCGCACCGCCGGCCACGCCCGCGGTCCTGCCGCTGGCGTAGTTGACGATGTCTTCCTTGGTCACCGCGCCGCGACGGCCGGTGCCTTCGACCTGGGCCGGGTCGATGCCGTCCTTCTCCGCGGTGAAGCGCGCACCGGGCGGCAGGTTGGCGGTCTTCGCGCTGTCCCCGACAGCCAGCGGCTTGGTGGAGGAAGGCGCGGCGTCGTCGGCCCTTTTCGCCTGCGGCTTCGACTGGACCTCTTCAGCACCGGCAGCGGGCGCCTCCTTGCCCTTGGCGCCGGACTCGGCAGGGGGCGCGGCCGCGGCGCCCTCCTCGATGATCGCGAGCACCTGCTGGCCGGTCACGGTCGCGCCTTCCTCGAAACGGATCTCCTTCAGCACGCCGTCCACGTTCGACGGCACCTCGAGCACGACCTTGTCGGTCTCCAGGTCGACGAGGTTCTCATCGCGCTTGACCGCGTCGCCGGCCTTCTTGTGCCAGGTCGCGATGGTCGCGTCGGAGACGGATTCGGGGAGGACGGGGACTTTGACTTCGGTGGCCATCTGGCGGCGATCCTGGAGGGGTTCGGGTGCGGGGCGAGCGGGGGGGCGGCGCGACCGAGGTCACTCGGCGATGTTGGTGTTGCCCGCTTCGTTGACGAGCGCGTCGGCGATCAGCTGCTGCTGTTCGGCGACGTGATCGTTGAAGTGGCCGACCGCTGGCGACGGCGAGCGCAGGCGCCCGGCGTAGTGCAGCGACTGCTTCTTCGCCAGGCAGGCGTCGAGGTGGTGGCGGATCTGGTACCAGGCGCCCTGGTTCTGTGGCTCTTCCTGGCACCAGATGACGTCGGTGGCCTCGCGGTGCCGCGCCAGTTCCTCGGCAAGCCGCTCGCGCGGGAACGGATAGAGCTGCTCGATGCGGACCAGCGCGACGTCGTCGATCCCGCGCTTCCCGGCCTCGTCGAGCAGGTCGTAATAGACCTTGCCCGAGCACAGCACCACGCGGCGCGCGTTCGCGGCGTCGACGCGCGCATCCGGGATCAGGTGCTGGAAGCCACCGCCGGCAAGTTCGTCGAGCGACGACACCGCCAGCTTGTGGCGCAGCAGCGACTTGGGCGTCATCACCACCAGCGGCTTGCGGGTGCGCATGCGCATCTGCCGGCGGATCATGTGGAACGCCTGTGCCGGTGTAGTCGGCACGCAGACCAGCATGTTCTCCAGCGCGCACAGCTGCAGGAAGCGCTCGAGCCTTGCGGAGCTGTGCTCGGGACCCTGGCCCTCGTAGCCGTGCGGCAGCAGCAGCACCAGCCCGCACAGGCGCTGCCACTTGGCCTCGCCCGACGACAGGAACTGGTCGATCACGACCTGCGCGCCGTTGGCGAAGTCCCCGAACTGCGCTTCCCAGATGTCGAGCGTCGACGGATCGGCGGTGGAGTAGCCGTACTCGAACGCCATCACCGCTTCCTCGCTGAGCAGCGAGTCGATGATGGTGGCGTCCTCGGGGTTGTCGACCAGCTGCTGCAGCGGGATGTAGTCGCGATCGGTGTTCTGGTCGTGAAGCACCGCGTGGCGGTGGAAGAACGTGCCGCGACCGCTGTCCTGGCCGACCAGGCGCAGGCGTTCGCCCTCGTCCAGCAGCGTGGCGTAGGCGAGGTTTTCGGCGAAGCCCCAGTCGGCCGGCAGGGCGCCGGACATCATCTTGCGGCGGTCGTCGTAGATCTTGGCCACCCGCGGATGCAGCAGAACCTCGTCGGGGATGGTGTTGATCGCGGTGGCCAGCCGGTCGAGCGTGGCGCGCTCGACGCGCGTGTCAACGGGGTCCGACGACTTGCCCGACAGGAACGTCGACCAGTCGATCGTGAACTCGTCGGGCTCGACCGTCGCCACCTCGGTGGTGACGGTGCCGGCGTCGAGCTTGTCGCGCATGCCGTCGACCAGAGCCTTCGCATCGTCGGCGCTCAGCACGCCGTCCTTCGCCAGCCGCTCCGCATAGAGTTCGCGCGGCGAGGCGTGGCTGCGGATCGCCTGGTACATCAGCGGCTGGGTCGCGGCCGGCTCGTCGGCCTCGTTGTGGCCGTGCTTGCGGTAGCAGACCAGGTCGATGACCACGTCCTTGCCGAAGCGCTGGCGGAAGTCGTAGGCCAGCGCCATGCAGAACACTACGGCGTCTGGGTCGTCGCCGTTCACGTGCAGCACCGGTGCACCGACCATCTTGGCCACGTCGGTGCAGTACAGCGTGCTGCGTGCATCCTGGCGTTCGCTGGTGGTGAAGCCGACCTGGTTGTTGATCACCACGTGCAGCGTGCCGCCGACCGCGAATCCGCGCGCCTGCGACATCTGCAGCAGCTCCATCACCACGCCCTGGCCCGCGAACGCGGCGTCGCCGTGCAGCAGCACCGGCAGCACCTGGCGGCGCTCGCGGTCGCCGCGGCGATGCTGGCGCGAGCGCACGCTGCCGACCACGACCGGGTCGACGATCTCCAGGTGCGAGGGATTGAACGCCA
>PPFU01005878.1_pt1 | contig 10943 bp, 10 predicted proteins | sample 1535991 | NCBI WGS metagenome assembly PPFU01 (sample SAMN04901290, study PRJNA319586) | Hypolithon metagenome, whole genome shotgun sequencing project. | isolation source: Antarctic Hypolithon | place: Antarctica: Miers Valley | collected 2014 | reverse complement strand
CTGCAGGTCGATTGGCCATAGCCGGAAGGCTAGACCATATCGCGCGTCAAATGGGGGACACTACACTAGGTCCAGGTTTGTCTATTGCCCTGCTCCTCCTCGGCGATCAGCTTCAGGAAGGCCCTACGCTCGGTGCCCCGGTCCCATTTCGGGTTCTGGACGATGTCGGAGGTGGCCGGTCCCTGCGCCGTCGCCCGGAATGGTGTCCCCGTCGGCGCCCCGCCTCTGAGCCAGGCGGTCGAACGTCGGCGGAGCTCCAAGATGCTGGCGGCCTGGTCTCGCCGGGTTGCGCGCGCCACCATCCGCGACATCGATCTCATTCCCGATGCACGCTCGACCGGCGCGAGGTGGTCGAGGCCGCAGACCAGCGATCGCCAGAAGCGACTACGAGCCAGCTCCTCGAGGATGCCCTCGGGCACGGGGAGGGAAAGGATCTGCAGGGTGCGAGCCAGGTGGGTAGCCACGAGGAGCCCTGCCGACCATTCGTGCGCACGCGCCACGACCTCGTCCCATCGGAAGCGTTGGTTGACTAGGCACTGCTCCATGTCCTTCATCCACAGCAGCCGGTTCCCACCCGAGAGGCAGGAATGCATGGCGATATGCACGATGGTGTCGACGGGATCGAGCGCCGATACCGGCTGACCCCGCAGCGACAGGGTTCGGCGCCTGGCGAAGACTCCGTCCATGGACACGGTGAGCTGGCGACGTACCACTCGGTCACTGATGAGATGCCAGTGCAGATCCACCAGTGTCCCTGAGGGCAGGAGAACTCGCAGCTCCCCTCGGCCCAGCCGTGCCAGCAGCCCCCAGTCGTCATCCACAATACGGCCGCCAGCGGCCTCGAGAAGAGTCAAGGCCGGGCCCAGGCCGGTCGCCTGGACCACGACGTCCACGTCGGTGTAGGACCGAAGGTCAGGTCGTCGATAGATGCCCTCTGACAGGACCGGGCCCTTCATGACCAGCCAAGGGACGTCAAGCGAAGCGAACGTCCGGGAGAGGAAGGACAGATCCGTGAGGACCATGAGGTGCGTTCTGACCGCGGCATGGTACGAACCGGTGAGTCGCGAGATGGTGCCAGGCCCGTCCACCGACCGGTCCCTAAGGTAGAGGTGTACCGCCGGTGAGATGCCATGGGCCTCCGCCATCTCGAGCAGAGGACTCTCGTCCAATCGGCATTGCCGTAGACGATTCTGGCGGAGCTCGCCCCTGCTCCGGCGGGCGTCGATGCTTCCCAGTAGCACGTAGCCAACTGCCGACCGCTGCTGTCTCCCTTGAAGGGCTCTCCCGACGAGGTCCGACCGTCGGCTGGATGGGAGCCCCTTCACCGAGGATCCGTACCCCCTGGCCCCTGACGTTCGTCCGATGCGTGAGAAACGTCCGCACCGGAGCCGGGACCTTGGACCCGAGCGTGCGACGCTACCGAGGCGCGGGTGGTCTCGTCGCGGTCCCAGGTGTGCATGTCGCCACGCCTGATCCGCCATTGCGCCCGAGCTTTGGCCATCACGGTCACGGACAGGTAGATGGGGACATCGAGCACCCGCCGTGGATCCTCCCGTACGACCTGGAGCCAGTTCGTAGCGCTCCGATGACGAGCCGATCCCACCGCTTCCGCCTGGTCGAGCTGCCAGTTTCCGACGTAGGCCCGGGTCTTGCGCTGGACTAGTCCTGACAACGAACGGGGGCCCTCCACCACCGAGATGCATGACGCAACCGAGGTCCTCCCTGATGGGGCGAACAGTCGATGCACGAAGAGGTCGTCGGCCAGGAGGTCGGGGAACTCCTCGAAGTGCCTACGCCCAGTCTCGCTGACGCCGTACACCCCCCGCCCGATCAGCCCATCTCGTATCACCGGAAGGCGGGTCCAGATGCGTTGGTAGGATCGCACGCTCCACGGCGAGGCTGAAACGTCCATGTGCAATCCGGCGGTGACCGCTAGGGCCGGGCCTTGTTCGAGCGCCTCGGCCATCGAAATTAGATCGCCACCGGAGATCTGGATGTCGGCGTCGACGTAGAACCTGGGGAAAGCCCTCGCCGCCCGATCGCCGAGGTTCAATGCATGTGCTTTCGATGCCCGGGATGTCTCGATCACTTGAACCCCTGGCCCGAACCCCTTGGCGATGGCGGCGGTGTCGTCCGTACAAGCGTTGCAGACGACCACCACCTCGAGTCGATCGCGCTGGGCGCCATCGAGCATGGACGACAGCGTGCGGTGAATGACCGCTGCCTCGTTGAACGCAGGGACGACGACGCTGATCATGCCGTCGGGCGACTGAAGGCTCAAATTGCAGGTCCGGCAGTTTGGTCAGAAGACGGCGCGACGGAGGGATTCGGCTGCGGTTCATAGGGGACAGCTGGCCGGCGCGTGTAGAGGCGCTTGGTGACGACGCGCCGGACGGTGCCGTAGATCGACTGGGCCTTTTGTCTGGCGCTGAGATGGTGCCACCAGACGGACAAGAGCGGCATGCCTCGGAAGTCGGGGGCGGCGACTCCCATGGCTCGGCAGGACAGGACACGACCCCACACCGCTCCCCGCGCATGAAGCAGGTTCGACTGCGCAGCGGGAAGCACCTCGGGTCCGACCTTTTCGAGGACTATTGTCCCCAGCTCCCTGGCGGCTTGAACGATCTGTCGCCCCAACTCCGTGCGTACCACAACCAAGGAGCGACCGGGTTCGCCCGGCTCGATCGGTCGATACCAGGGGTCTCCGACCGCTACATCGGCGAATTCACCGGTGTGATCGGGGCAGACGTGGCATCGCCACTGTCGATGCCGTTGCAGGATCTCGCCCCACGACTGCTCGTAGGTCATCTGGCGGGTCTCCCGTCGCTCGCCGATGGCTACCTTGACCTCGGCCATCCCCGGCCAACCGTTGCCTCGATAGCGGACGTGCTCGACTTGGTCGAGGTCCTCGATGCCCATTTGCCCGATCATCTCCAACGTTCCGTTGGTCGTCGGCGTCCCTGCGCAGAAGAAGGCGACGGTGAAGCCAACACGACGGTCGAGCTCAGGTCGAAGTCGGCGAGCCTTGTCTACCGCGGCTACGTCGCAGGGCTTGCCGATGAAGACGCATGGGCCGGGAGCCTGTTCGACAAGACCTAGACCGTCGCAGGGGCTCGCCGGCGCGTACCGGGAACCGGTCCTTTGCAGCATCTCCTCGCGTGATCGGCTCAAAACCGTGCGGTTCAGGTACGGGACATCCGTACGCGCCGCCACATGAAGGACGCCGTGCATGCCTTCGTTCTCGAGGCAGTGCAGGGCGAGTGCCGTCGCTGCCCCTCCACTCGAACCTGCAAATCGTATGTCGGGATCGGCAGCGAAGCCCTCCCACAGCTCCAGCACAGGACCCCATACCCGGGCCAACTGCGGGAACCCTCCAGCTTGGGTGTCCCGCCGTTGGGTAAGCTCGACGCCTGGGCAAACGCGCAGCGCCTCCTTGGTCGAAGCGTCGACGCCGGCGACCTTCGAGACCACCGGCCGACGACCCTGGTCGAGCACGTCGACCATCCGGATCGCCTCCGGCTGGGCGTAGGCGCAGGCACCACAGCCGCAACAGAGGTGCTTCTCGGCCACGTCCCCTATTCCGTCGATGCGCCCGCTCATCTGCCCTGCCAGTGGGCGGTCATGGCCGTGACCGGTCCCCAACTACGGCCGAGGGAAAGCACTGCCGGAAGATCTCGTCCATCTGACTTTCGGCGCTCGCTAACGTTCGGGGCAGCGAACCGGCCAGATCAACTCGACCTTCCTCTCGCTCGCACCACGATGTCCAGAGCAGATCGAGCACCTGCTCGGTCCCGAGCCTGCGGGCATCAGCGACCCGGTGCTCCTGCCCACAGGTCTCGAAAACACCGCGCGTCTTGGGACTGTAAGCGATGGCCGATGTGGGCACACCGCTGGACAGGGCGGCGATGGTGGCATGCATCCGAGTCCCACAGAACCAGTCCAACTGGGCGATGGTCCATTTCATCTCGCCCGGCCCCAGCCGTTGGGGGGCGATCGCCACACGCCTGCGCTCCTCCGGCCTCAAGGTGGCGAGAAGTGCGACGCAGGCAGGCATGTCAGACTCCATCGCCTGCCCCCCGACATGAGGAACGAGCAGGACCCGCGCGCCGCCTTCTCGCAGAAGTCGTGTAAGCATCGTCGAGACGGCTGCTCGGTAGTCGGCGTGCAGCCCATAGCGGGCGTGTGCCCGCGCATCGTTGAAGAGCAGACCACTGACGTTGAGGCCGACGGTCGCTGTTGCGCCGGGATCCTCAGACAGCCAGGCGCGCAGGCTCTCGGCCTCCTGTCCCTCGGGAGGGCGGGGCTGAAGGGCGAAGGCCATGTCGACGCCCGACCTGTGACGGTCAGGGGACCACGCACCTCCCAGGAGGGCTCGAAGGGACTCGAAGCTGTTCGGGTCACGCGCCCAAGCCATAGATGCTTGGGTCACGATACTCTGCGCCGATCGCCGAGTTTTGACGCCGGAAAAGGGCCCGTAGGTCTGGGGGAGCAAGACGAGGGGTATCCGCAGCTGCAGGGTGATGAGCTTCGGCAGGACGATGGCCCGGAACCGCTTGGGGCCGTAGATGTCGCTGAAGCTGTCACCTCCGCTCACGTCGAGCACCGCATCGGCGCTGCGGACCAACTTCACGCCGGCGTTGTTCATGCCGCCGAGACGGGCAGCAACTTGCATGTGCCGAAGGCTCTCCGGGCGGTGAAAGCGACGAGAGAGGCGGGCCCCGCAGAGCTGGTAGGTGAAGGGACGGCCGTCGACCAGCGTGGAGGCAGGCCGAAGACCCCAGCCATTGTCGAATACGGTGAGCTGCAGGTCACGAGAGCGGCGGGCCAGCCCTGAGACTACGGCCTCCAAGAGGGCGGAGACACCGAGGTTGGAGGTATCACCAGGTGATCCGAACAAGCAGATCTGTGGGGCATGGTCAGAACTCATCGTCTCAGGTTCAACCCACTGCGCCTTTCGCACGGACGAGATCCGACGCACCCCGCACCCTACCCTGGATTACTCCGAGACCGATCGTCGATGGGGCGGGGATAGGCTAAGCCACTCTCATCTCGCTCCGGGTAAAGTCTCTCGACTCCACCCGGACGCACTTGGCAAAGGTTGGGCGCGAAATGGGCAGTACGGCAGTGAACTCAACCGCCATCGATAGGGCTCCTCGACCGATCTTGATAACGGGGCTCCATCGATCGGGAAAACCCTGCTGGTCATCGCTCCCAGGGGACCGATCCTGTGCCAGCCTTTGAAATGCCCGGATAGGAAGCGACGATGAACGAACGCTGCGAAGCCCCGGTAGCCCTCGGATTGCCCGTTTATCAGGGGGAAACCTACCTCGCAGAGACCCTGGACAACCTCTTGGCCCAAGAATTCGGGGATTTTGAGCTCCTGATTTCGGATAATGCCTCGACCGACGGCACTGCTGAGATCTGTCGAGAGTATCTGAGCCGTGACCGACGAATTCATTATATACGAAGTCCTCGTAACCTCGGGGCAGCGCGCAACTATAACCAGGTCTTTCAGCGAACAGGCGGGCGATTCTTCAAGTGGGTTTCCTACGACGACTTGCTTGCACCGAGCTATCTTGCACGATGTGTTGAAGTGCTGGATGCCGCCCCTCCATCAGTCGCACTCTGTTATCCCCGGACCACCATCATCGATGGTAGGGGTGCGGTTGTTCGGTACCATAACGACGACTTCGACATTCGCGGCGACGAACCTGCTGCACGCATTATGCAGTTTGCCCGAAAGTGGAGTTGGTGCAACCCGTGTTTCGGTCTCCACCGGCGTTCCGTTCTTTCGACCACGAGGCTAGTTGAGCCCTATATATCGTCCGACGTGACACTTTTGGCTGAGCTGGCTCTGCGTGGCGAGTTCTGGGAGGTTCCTGAGCGAATGTTTTTTCGGCGAGTCCACTCAACTTCATCACGGCAAGGTGACGTCACACTTGACGATGTCGCCAACTGGTTCGACCCGCAACGAAGTGCAGGTCGGATTCATCCTCGCCATCGGGTGTTCTTCGAGATCCTGCGCTCGATCGAGCAGGCCGGTCTGTCGCCATCTGATCGGGTCAAGTGCCACGCCTGCTTCGTGGCTGCCTGGTCAGGCCGACGCTTGCGGGTACGGGGGGGCCAACTGAAGCGCAGGTGGCGGGTGGGGCCAGGTGGAGCTACGTAATGGCCGTACGGACTGGCTAGTTGTGAACCAGGGCAGATAAGGTCAGTCCATCAGGACATCGCGATAAATCTGCTCCACTCGTCGAAGTTTCGTTTCCCAGGTGCCGAGCTCGAGGATCCGGCGGCGAGCGGCATCACCGCAGCGTCTCCATGTCTCGGGTTGCGTGGCGAGCGACACCACGGCGTCAGCGATGGCTCGACTGAACTGCTGGGGTGTCACCGCCTCGACCAACGCGCCACACTCGTCGGTGACCACATGACCCGGCCCCCCGGTGGTTGCGACAACCATAGGTAATCCAGCCTGCATTGCTTCGAAAACAACGTTTCCGGAAGGTTCTCGAAAGCTGGGAAACACGAAAAGATCGGCTTGTCGATAATGTCGTTGAACAGTATCATGAGGCTGGCGTCCATGGAACGTCAGAGAGGCCGTAATGCCAAGCTGTTCGGCCTCTCGTTCACATTGGCTTCGGTCCGGCCCGTCCCCGAACAAGTCGAGATGGACTCCCGGTACGGCCTTGCGAATCATCGGTAGCGCCCGGACAAGATCTCGACACCCTTTCGACCGTGTGATCCGTCCCACGTAGAGCAATTTCGTGACCGACCTGTAGCCGCCTGCACCTCCTTGCTCAGCAGGACCAGTACCCGTCGAGTCGTCACGTAAGCCGGTTTCCGGTTCGAAGTAGGTAGGGGCGTGAAGTCGGTAGGGCAGTGTCGTAAGAACGTATGGTGCGACGGCAATGAAGGCGCTGCAGCCGAGCAGGGAACTGCGCAAGACTGGGTCATGCTTGAACCGGAACTGGTCTGTCTCTCGTAAACGCATGTAGCGCGGTTCGGAAGACCGGAGCTCGCGGAGGAAGCCTGGAGGATTGGCGACGCTGCCGGCCTGGGGACCCAGCACGTAGGGGATCCCAGTGGTGGCCAGCGGCGAAGGGTAGCGTAGCGCGAGAGGGCTAAGCTGATGACCGATATCCCAACCGACTCCATCGTGTTGAAGGGCGCGAACAGCCCGTTGGGCGAAGAAGTAGAAGCGTAGGTAATCAGGTTTCGAGGAATGAGACCATCGAGCAAATCGCTGCCGAGCGGCGCGTCCTGGCATGGCGACGATCCGAGTATTCGGGAAGAGTACTTCCAGCGGGATGTGGTGCGGATACTGGACCGTCAGGAGGGTCGTCTCGAATCTCTGGGTGAGTCCATCCACCCACTTCCACGTCGACCACGCCTCGCCGGTTGAGTCCCGATTGGGATACGGAGCAACCAAGAGGAGCCGTGTCACAAGTGGTGGCCTGTGCTATGAGTGTCCGAGGTTGAAGTGGGACGAGGGAGATAGCGAGGGCGGGGGTCTGCCTCCTCGATACGCCAGAGTGCTCCGGCAGCACCGATAAGCAAGAACAGGATTCCGGTGAAGGCTGGATAGAAAAATGCATCGAAAGTGTAGGTAGCCACTGCAAATCCAGCGATAGGTGCGGCGAGCGCCTGGCCGAGATCGTGGGACACCTCTGTCCGGGCACGACGTCGGGCCCCTCGGGCGATGCAGATCCCGCCGACGAATAACGTCATTACGATAACGACGACGCCAAGGACCCCGCTTTCGATGGCCGTCTTGTAGTACTGGTTGTCCAGCAAAAAGTAGTCGTCGGGGCTATAGGTCCCATGGCCTCGGCCAAGCCACGGTCGCTCGGCGATGAGGTCGAGTACTCGGGGAACTCGCTCTCGACGGGAGACGATGCTCGGATCGGTTTCGGTATTCGTGAACAGGCTCCGGATGGTTCCGAGTAGCCCCGGAATGGTGACGCTCATCAGGAGCGTGAAAGCAATGCTGTAGGCGAATGCGGTGAGCCGCTGTCGCCACTGCCATCCAGCAGCGAGGTAAATCATCGCGACGACCAATGCGAGAATTCCCGAACGAGAAAGTGACATGGGTACGGCGAGGGCGAGGGCGAGGGTGGTAGTCCACGACCAGCTTCGAGCGCGCTTCGTAGCGCCGTGGATGCCGTAATGGATGGCGAGGGGCAGCACCGCGGCACACACCACGCCAAATTCGATGGGATGAAGGGCGGTGCCGTACGGTCGATTGAACAGAGACCGAGTGGGGATTCCCTCGAATCCGGGGTCGTATCGAAGGCCAGGCACACGGATGAGGGGAACCGGGTCCCATCCTGTGGTGAACTGGACGATGCCGACCGTAGCCATGGCCGCACCTCCAGCGACCACGGCACCGAGGACCAGGTTGAGCCGCTCTCGGGAGACGATGCCGTCGGCGGTGAGCAGCGCCATCCCGCAGAGTGACGCCAGCGTGATCAACGCTCGGTTGGCGCTGCTGACCTCTAGGTCGGTGAGGGCTCGTGTGTGCGCCACCGCATAGCCGAGGACCATGAACATGGCGTAGGGCAGCAGAATCCAGTGGACCGGTTGGAAGCCGCTGTTGCCGGTTCCGAGGGCTGGGACCAACCGGCTGGAGGACCACCAGTAGGCGGCCACCAGGCCCAAAAGCAGAGCCGGCCGGCCGACCGCACCGAGCGGGTCGAATACGAGCCGAGCGGGCAGAGCGATGAGAAGCGCGAGGTACACGACGACAAGGGCTGCCGGGTCGCTCCAGAGGTGGCTCACTGGCGGGCGCTGCAGCTCGGTGGCCGGTGATACTCCCATCAACGATGGCTGCGCGGCAGGTCTTCCCGGCTCATGTCGTTGGCGCTGGCGTCGGCGAAATCCCGGATGGCGTTGCCCTCAGGATCGAGATCGTCGTGGTGGTGGGCCTCGCCGTCAGCACGCCGCCGAGCCGTCGCCGAGGTGGCCAGGGACTCGACCACGATGGCGGCGGTGGCGGCCGCGATAAGGCCGAGTCCGACGACGGTGACGACGCTCTTGACCACCGACCCGGAGGTCTGGACCGCTCCTGCGGGTGTATTGAGCGGGACAAGTCGGGTTCGCCTCCCTACTTCTACTCCAGCCGCTGCCTGTTGTTCGTCCAGCAATTCTTCGACGACTTCTCGAGCCGCAGTGAAAACCCGCTCGACCTCGTCGGCATCCGTACCGCCTGATGTCAGGTAGATGATAGGAGCATCGTCCCGCTGGTTCTGCGTCACAGAGAAGGTCGCCACCGCACCGACTCGCTGTAGGACTCGCTGTTGAGCCTCGGCGCCGAGTATTCGCTCCGTCAGGAGCCTAGCGGTATAGCCGGAGGGCGGGTAGGGGTTTGGCCCTTCTGGGCCCTTTGGCACGAGGAAGGCGGAACCGACGGCCGCGGGCGCGCCACCGGGCTGGACGCTGGGCTCGGAGAGCTTGCGGACCGTCGCCCTCCCGCTGTCGGGGATCTCGGCCGTCTCCTCCAGCAACTCCAGCTCCCGGGCGAGGCTGTCGAGCACGATCTCGACCGTCTGAACATTCGCCCCCGCATCGGGGCTATCCGCCCTCACGCGGAGGATCGACGTGGCTGGGTCGACCTCGATCGCGTAAGGCACAGTCGCTCCGGCTTCGGCCAGGCGCATTCTCGCCTCCGAGCTGCGCAAGGTCTCAGCGAACACAGGACCGGAGACGGCCGCGAATGACGACGCGTCTCGCGGTGCGGCGGGCGCTCCAGAGGCAGAAACCAGCACAGCTGTGCCTTCCATGCCGTACTCCGGCTCAGTTCCCGTTCCGACCACGAAGGCGGCAACGAATGTGATCACAACGATGGGTACGACGACGAGCCATCTGCGCAGAATCGTTCGCAGCACTGTCAGGATGTCCATCAGCCGATCTCACTCCATCTAAGGATGCTCAGACTCTTCGGCCATTTCGAATGCGAAGGCCTAAAATGGGCTCGATGCGGTCTTTGCCGAAGGAACGCTCCGCGTTCGACCGAAAAATGGGCTCCAGCCAAGCCTACCGGTTCGAGTGCGCCGTCTTGGTGCGCCCCGCTCCTCGGACCAGACGGCTACCGGGCGGTCCGCTTCATCAACCGCTTCGACATCTCGTTCAGACGACGGACCTTCGGGCGCCATCCTCGGTAGTAACGAAGGTCTAGCGGCGCAGCCTGCACCGCGAGCGCCGAACGCTGGAGCTCGGACCACAGGTCGTGGGCTACCCCGGCGGGCACCGAGATCTGCGACGCCCGGCGGTGCCGCTGCTGGAGGGCGACACCACCACCACGGTGGCCGGGTCGAGGGACCCGTCGGGATCGCTGTCGTTGGCCAGCACGTCGACGGCTACCGGGGTGTCCACCAGCGTGGAGGCACTGTCGTCGGAGGCGGTGGGCGCCTGGTTGGGCGTGGGTTCGTTGACCACGGTCCTGAAGTGGTCGATCGAGCCGGTGAAGGCCGGCGAGGAATACTTGGGAATCCCGTAGTTGCCGGCGTAGAAGCCCACCTGGGTCACGGTCATGGTATGGCTGAAGGTGGCTACATTGGTCCAGGTCGCCCCGTCGCCGGAGGAGCGCATGGTCCAGGCGTCGCCCACCAGTGCCACCCGCACGTAGATGGGCTGGTCCAGCCCGGGGGCGGCCACGTTGGCCCGGGCCGTGCCCGAGTTGGCCACCACGGTGCCGTCGAAGAGCCGGGGGGTGCTGCCGTCGTGGTGGACCTCGAAGCGGACCAGGTTGGTGGCGTCTTGTTGCACCACGATGCCCTGCATCTGGTAGCGGCTCACCACCGGGGAGGAGAACTTCACCTCCACCTCGAAGTCCCCTTCGGGACTGTCCTGCACCAGGCGGGGAGAGTTGAGCGCCTTGGACTGTCAGCGCCGAAGTAATTCCCTAGCTGGAGCGGTTTGACGCCGACGTAATTCCCTACCTCGTCGTT
>PPFU01002737.1_pt1 | contig 10943 bp, 5 predicted proteins | sample 1535991 | NCBI WGS metagenome assembly PPFU01 (sample SAMN04901290, study PRJNA319586) | Hypolithon metagenome, whole genome shotgun sequencing project. | isolation source: Antarctic Hypolithon | place: Antarctica: Miers Valley | collected 2014 | reverse complement strand
AACTTCGTATATTCATACTCATTATCATAACAATAAAATCTTGATTTATAGAAGACTTAGAGCGGGTTTTGATTGAATGTCAAAAATGCGGCAGAAGCCCGCACGTCAGCAAGGGCGCGGAAATTGCTCATCCCCGCGCCCTTGCTGACGCGGGTTTCTGCCTTTGAATACTCATCTCAAATTTGCTCTGATGAGTTGGGCGACGAACTTAAAACGAATTCCAGAACCGTGTCCAAAGAGATTCCGACGGCGCGGAAGATTCGGTTTTAGCTTGCTGTTTATTTGTCGAAGGCGGTTCGTCGGAAACGCGGAAAAAATCGCCCGTGCCGTCGTTGGTGCGAAGCAGCCGGTTGACTTCTTCCAGATTAAACGGACGTGCGCCGCGTCTGCCGAAAACCGCCACTTGGTTGCCGCTTTCGTCAACGGCGCGGTCGCGGTCTAAGCCTTTTGAAACGGCGAGTGCCGGTCCTTTGGTCTTAAATGCGGCAATCAAACGCGGTTCGGGGCGCGGACTGAAACCGGCAAAGGTCGGCATCGTTTCCGGGTCGGTCAATTGGAGAACCTGCAAACCGTTTTTTCCGTCGGCAACGTAAGCATAGAGCGAGGCGTTCGTCATCGCCACTTTTACACCGTGCGTGTCGTTTAATTTGCCGTCGGCATTAAACATTTGCAGGAGCTGCGGCGATTCGGGTTTTTCAACATCAATAATCGCCAAACCTTCTTCACCGTTGGCAACGTAGGCAAATGTTCGCGCCACATAAATATCCTTGGCGTGTTTGAGCGGAACGGAAACCGGAGCGTTGTTTTGTTCGATAACGCGCACGTCGGTCGCATCCTTTTGCATCAAGCCGGTCAAATCCAAAACCTTTAAACCGTCATCGTCAATGACAAATCCGTAACGGAACTGGACGGAAACGGCTCGCGGATTTTTAAGCTGCGGCGCACCGATTTGCTGCCTGATGCGCGGATTCAGCGGGTCGTTTATATCAACAATAACCAATCCGCGATTTGTCGTTACAAAGGCGTTATTTCCGGCAATCGTAATATTATTTGCGCCCGTCAGAGCGTTATTCGGATTAAAAGTCAAAGCGCGTTTCAGAAAATTATTTTGCGGATCGCCGTCGAGCAGCGTCGCCGCGTTGACCAAAATCAAACCTTCTTCTCTGTCGGCGATATACAAATAAGCGTAAAGCGGATGAATCGCCTGTTCTTCGTTAATCATCGGATTCGGTTTGCCCGCTTTTAACGCCTCTTCATAGACTTTATTGGCGGTTGCCGGATCAACCGAAACAATTTTTCCGGTTTCATCGCGCATCATTCGCCAACGCGCCGGATCAACGGCGAGCGTCGAGGGCGAGGCAACCGCCGTCGCGTATTTGGTATTAACGTAAAATCGTTGTCCAAATGGTGAAACCGGCGCGGTTACAATTCGTTCGGAGAAACCTTTGTGGTCAATTTGAGCGATGTCATAAACACGCAAACCGCCTTTGCCGGCAGCGACGTAGGCATATTCGCCGCGCACCTGAACCTGCAAAACTTCCGGGTTTCCTTTATGTTCGTACACCTTTTTCAATTCGCGCCCGTCTTTTTCAAACTTCCGATAATTATCGGGATAAGCGATTTTGTGAAGAGTGCTGCCGATGACGGCTTGCGGTTCGGTGTGTTCCGTAACGGCGACGGCTTCGAGCGAATCTTCGGCGGCGACAAACGCATAATGCCCGATAAAATTGACAAAATTCGTGCCTTGCAAAAGAAGCTGCGCCATCCAAGCGTTATTGTCGTTATTTTTGGAAATATGACAATCGCTGCAGCCCTTTGTTTCTCTGGTGCGAACCGTGTGCGGAACGTGCGTATTAAAAGACTGTCCGGAAAATCCTTCGGCGGAAACGGTTTGCTGTTGATGATAAATCCACTCGCGGTTTTGATTGCGCGAACTGACCAAAACCGCCGACGATGAACGCACGGGTGCAACGCGGTGTCCGGTTACGGTGCCGTCTTTGCCGAGCATAAATACTTCGTCGCGTAAAACCTGATAATTGTAAGATGTATAATTGCGCGAATCGCTGCCTTCGTTGTGGAGGTTCGGCATTTTGCGGTTTGCCTCCATCGAAAGATGACAGCCGAAACAACTCGTCATCCAAGAAGAATGACACGAATAACAAGTCATATTGCTGTCGCTGTGCGCTAATTTTTCTTCCGAAGGCACGTCGCCCCAAGTTTCATTGTCTTTCTGAATCGTTTTCGCATACGCCGATTTTTCGTTGTAATCTTCCGTGTGATTCGGATTTTTGACGACCGTATCAACCGTTTGCGTAACGCGCCAACAGCGATCCGGGACGACAGTAGAAAACTGCAAAATATCGCCTTCAAATAAATTCACTGCCTCGCCTTTGTCGTCTTTGCAGGCAAGTTCTTTCAATGAATTCAAATTTCCTTTCGTAACGCGCTGGAAAATTTTTTGTTTTTTGCCGTCCGGTTTGCGAAAGTCCATATTCGATAAATCGTTTCCCTTGAGCGGCTGTTTAGGATTAGCTCTGTTGCGACGCTCGATTAATCTGGCATCTCTCTCATTATTCGGGTCGAGTTCTTCGGCGGCAAAACCTGACGTAAAAAGATTGGCACGCTCTTGAATCGAGCCGTGACAATCAACACAGCCGATTTCGATTGCCGCCCGCGGTTCGTTGTAAAGATTGCCGTCGCCGTGACTGTCCTGTTGAAAATGACAATCGGTGCAGTGCATTCCGCGTTCGAGATGAATATCCTTTAAATGCACGGCTTTTTTGAATTTATCCGGGTCGTTCGGATCAATCGTCTGTCCGTGCGAGTCGAGCCAATCGCCTTTGCGATTTTTGTTAAAGACCGAGCGAAACATCCAGCCGTGTCCGTGAAAATCGGCGAATTTGGTATTTTTTAGCTGCTTATTAAATTCGTCCGTGCCGGTTTTTTTCAAAAATTCTGGATCAGACCACAATCCGCGCAGACTCGCAGCTTCCGGGTTGCGTTGGAGTTTTTCGGCTTCTTCGGCTTGCGTCGGATTTTCCTGTTTTTCTGGATACATAAACTTCCCGTCGGTTTCGTTGTCCCACCAAGTCGTGCCGAGAAATGACGCAACCATATTTGTTCCCGGGTGCATATGGCAAACCATACATTGCGATGTCGGAATGCGCGAAGTAAATTGGTGTTTGATCGGATGTCCGGGTTCGTTTTTCGGAATGCTTTCATCGGCGGTTTGCGTCATACCGCTGTTTCCGGCGGCAGCATATTGTTCGGAATGCGCCGGATTTCGGTCGTTGGCATAGATTACGTGGCAAGCCGTGCAGCCCGACGAACGATAATCGCCCGGATTGTCATTTGTTCCCAAAAAATTCAGCGTCGGGTCGAGCAGACGGGTTTTTTGCAAGCCGAGATAAACCGGATCGGTGCGGTTGAGCGTTCCCATGCCGCGCGGACTCAAACCTTTATCGGGTTTTCCGCCTTCTTCTTCTTTGTCGGGCAAACCGACTTCGAGCCGCCGTTTGCCGCCGCGCTCAAAAACGCGCAAAACATTGCCGGGCTGTGAAATTTCCCAACGCGGAAGCGGTTCGAGAATTGATAAAATTCCTTTAAAGGCTTGCTGCTCACGAGTCGGCGCAGGTGTTTGAATCAGAGCTTGCGGATTTCCGTCTTCGTTGTAGCTTTCGCCGAAACTAGCGTCTTTTATCGGATAACCGCCGTTGTTATAAAGTGCCGCGCCCCACAGCATCGAACCGTGCGTCATCATACTGCGCCGGTTGGTGTGAAGTTCTGCGGCGTGACATTCATTGCACGTTTGCGCCGCTACGCGAAAATCGCCCGGATTGATGAAGCGAACAAATTCCTGACTTTCTTTTGTTAATAAAGTGTTGGTGCGTTCGGGATTAGCACTCGAACAGCGTCCGTCTTTGCAGTTCCATTGGTCAGGGAATTTCGGTTTGACGTGCGCCGCTTCGAGTGTTTCAGCCGCCGGATTGCCGCCGTGACAAGAAGTGCAGGACAATCCAATTGCGTCGCGTCCGTTTTTAAGTTCATCGAAAACTTCGCCGCTGCTGTTGTAACGATGCATCGGTTCGGTTTTACCGTGACATTTTATACAGCCTTCGAGCGGTTCATCGTCCTGTGTTTTAGCGACTTCCGACTCGCTCACAGTTTTTGTTTTCTTTGCGGCGGCGACAGTTTCGGGAGAATGCTGCAAAACGGTTTTTGTCGGCGCAGTTGTTGCCGGATCAGGTTTAACAGCCGTATTTTGCTGTTCGTCGGCTAAAATTGTCGGTGAAATATAATTTCGCCAGCAGACGGCGGAAATCGAGGCAACAAAAACAAAAACGAAAATTAATTTGAACCAATAAATTTTGTCTTTCGGCAGCATATAAACGACCTCAATAAATCAATTTAAATTGAGCAAATAATTGATATTGCAGTTTGCTCGGATTCGGAACATTTCCGGTACAAAAATCGGAAACAATCGGCGGACAATTGCGCGTTCGGTCGGTAAAAATATCACGAAATCCGCGCCCCGGTTGAAGAATTGCGCCGCCGACCGTAAAAGCAATATTATTGATTAACAGCGGACGATACGTTACGCCCAAACTGTAATCCAAACCGATTTCGTGGCGGACGCGCGATTGGAATAAAATGTATTCCAACGATTCGGTGCGGTCAAAACGCAGATAATTGGCATTAAAAACCGCTTTTAATGTCGGCGTAACCTCGACATCAACACCGGCATTAAAAATCTGGATGCCGGGATTGACAAAACTTGCCTGTCCTTCGGTTTTGCTTGAACGCAAAGACGGCAGCAGACTATTTGGATGAACCAGACCGACTTCGGTTGAAACAAGACGGATGCCCTGCCGACTCCAATAGGAAAACTGACCGCCGACAAAGTTCGGGTCATCGAAAATAGCATCAAAACCCGTCGCACGATCATCAGTCGGATTTTTGTCGCCCGAAGCATAAAAAACCGAAGCGCGATAACGGATATAATCTCTGTCAATCGAAGCTTCAACCGCGCCCATAAAGGCGCGAATATCGGTTCGCCGACCGGCAATCGGGTTAAAATCATCTTCTCCGAAAGCGAAATAGAAGGAATTCGTCAGATTCAAAATACCGAAATGCCCGTCGCCGTTTATTCCGACATAACCGGCTTTGATCGAGTGCGGACGCGCATCGCCGACGAGCGTCGGACGCACGAGAAAACCGTTGCTGTCGTAGTGAACATCGGCACGGTCGTCGTTGTAAAGCGCGGAAGCCTGAATCGTGTAGCCTTTGACAAGAAAATCCTGTCGGAAAAAATTGGCGATATAAACATTTTGCTTGCGAAGTTCTTTCAGCGAATTCAAATTGCTGTTGGTGTCTTTTTCCAGCTGCCGGAAATAGGCGACGTTAAATTGCGATTTGTTGTTTGAAAAACCGCCGAAAATCCGCGCACCGAGATTGTTGTCGGAATAAATAAAACCGCGAAAGTCGGAAACAAACGGCTGAATTCCGGCGCGGACGGAAACGAAATCGTAATTTTTGTTGACATCGAAAAGTTTATATTCGGCAAATGCTTCTTCGAGCGAAAAGTGCATATTGGTGCGATTCGTGCCGCGCCGCACGTCAATATTAACAATGCCGTTTTCCCGCGCATTAAGATAATTCGGGATGCTGATGGTCGGCGAAATTTTTATCGCCCAATCGCGCGGGCGAAATGCCGAATCGCCCTTAAACATCTCGAATGAAAGCTGTAAGATTTGGTTAAACGAAAAACTTTCCGGTCTGCCGAAAAAATTATTGGTGTCAGGATCGCTGCTGGAAACATTGGTCGGAGCGGGTGTGCGTCTGATGTCAACGCCGGTCGTGCTGACGGCGGAAAAAACCATAAACTTGTCGTTGCCGAAAATCGGGTAATCGCCCTTCAAAACACTTTGATTATAAGGGTCGAACCACCGATTTCGTCTGAACGGGATGTCGCGCCCGCGGGCGGCTTTGTCGCCGTAACGGTCGTATTCGGGAAATCCGATGCGCCAGCGGTCGCGCACTTCCCGACGGTCGGCAAATCTTTGCGGCGCGGATTCAACCGATTCGCGTCCGGCTGAACCGGTCGGTTCGTCGAATTTGGATACGGCGATTTCGGGCGGTTTTTGGTCTTCGACCTGAAAATCAACTTTGATTTCGGCTTCTCCAGAAATTAAAATGTTTTCGAGAACTTCGCATTTCTTTTTCGTATCGTCGCAAATCAATCTGGCAAACTTGCCGTATTCAGTTGTTTTACTGCGGTCAAATCGCGCCGCGTAAGGCATTTCGACGAATAATCTATATGCGCCGGACAAAAGGCGAAAAGAGAATTTGCCGTCCGAATTCGTTAAATCGGTTTCGCGGCTCGTCGTGGTTTGATTGACGGCGACGACAGTTACCAGAGCAAGCGGGTTTCCGTCGGCATTCGTTACAACGCCGGACAAACGCCCGTTTTCTTTCTGCGCCGTAACTGCGCCGGCACTAATTAAAAACAGCCCTGACAAAAATAAGAATCTAATAAGATAATTCATAATGAACCCCAACCAGATTGACTTAATTTTGGGAGAAACAAAACACGACTATAATAAATCTTAGCGTATTGAGTTTTTAACACATAATATTATTCAAAACAACAAATAATTTTCCCCTTAACTTCTATATATTATAGGTTGAAGAAGAAGTTCTTCCGCCTCGTCCCGTCCAATTCGTATGAAAAAATTCGCCGCGCGGTTTATCAATTCGCTCGTAAGTATGCGCTCCGAAATAATCGCGCTGCGCCTGTAAAAGATTCGCCGGCAGACGTGCCGTTCGGTAGCCGTCGTAAAACGAAAGTGCGGTTGAAAATGCCGGTGTCGGAACGCCGTATTCAATCGCTTTGATCACGGCGCGTCGCCACGACGCTTGATATTCATTTAAAACCCGACTGAAAAATTCGTCGAGCAGCAAACTGGTCAAATCCGGGTTGTTGTCAAAAGCGTCTTTAATTTTTCCCAAAAACCGACTCCGAATAATACAGCCGCCGCGCCACATCAAGGCGATTCCGCCGAAGTTCAAATTCCAATTTTGTTCTTTTGACGCTTCGCGCATCAGCATATAGCCTTGCGCGTAAGAAATAATTTTTGAACAATACAAAGCACGGCGCACGTCTTCGATAAATTCGCTGCGATTTTCGGCGGGCGAAACATCCGTTCCGTTCAAAACTTTTGAGGCAATAACGCGCTCGTCCTTCATTGACGAAAGACATCTGGCATAAACGGCTTCGCCGATTAAAGTTACCGGAATACCCAAATCGAGCGAACTGATGCCCGTCCATTTTCCGCTGCCTTTTTGTCCGGCGGTGTCCAGAATTTTTTCAACCATCGGAGTTCCGTCTTCGTCTTTTTTAGCGAAAATTTCGGCGGTGATTTCAATCAAGTAACTATCGAGTTCGCCTTTGTTCCATTCGTTAAAAACTTCGCTCAACTCATCTGCATCGAGACCGAGTGCGACGCTCAATAAATTATAAGCCTCGCAAATAAGCTGCATATCGCCGTATTCGATACCGTTGTGAATCATTTTCGTATAATGACCGGCACCGCGTTCACCGACCCAATCGCAGCACGGTGAACCGTCTTCGACCTTCGCCGCGATTGATTGAAAAATATCTTTGACCGAATCCCAAGCCGCCGGATTGCCGCCCGGCATTATCGAAGGTCCGAATCTCGCGCCTTCTTCGCCGCCCGAAACACCCGTTCCGACGAAAAATATCCCTTTTTCGGCGAGAGTTTCCGTGCGACGGTTGGTGTCGGTGTAAAGCGAATTTCCGCCGTCAATGATAATATCGCCGGTTTCGAGATGCGGCAGCAGGGAATCAATTATAGAATCAACGGTTTCACCGGCTTTGACCATCAACATCACCCGTCGGGGCGTTTTCAAAGTTTGTACAAATTCCTCAATCGAGTGCGTTCCGACAATCTGCGTATCTTTGGCTTCATTTGCCAAAAAATCATCAACCTTTAAAACTGTTCGGTTATAAACCGCCACGCGAAAACCGTGGTCATTCATATTTAAAACCAGATTCTGACCCATTACAGCCAGACCGATCAGACCAATATCACACATTTCTTTATTCATAAGATGTTTTGATCAAAAGTTTATTTTCCAAATAGTTCACGATTTCAAAGACTCTCAAGTGTTTTCCGGCACGTTTCGGCTTGAAGTAAGTTAAATTTCGGATTGAGCGCGAGTGTGCGCTGTAAATATTTGCGAGCCGCCGCCGTGTCGCCCGCTGCTTGTGCAATCATTCCGGCGTGATAAAAAAGTTTTGCGTCCTGTGTGCCGAGCCGCATCACTTCTTTTATCGCGGCTTGCGCTTCCGAAATTTTTCCGGCTTTGAGTGCCGTCCACGCCACGGCATCCGCTCCGTAAATGTCGCGCCGCTCTTCATATTCCTTTGCCGCCATCGCGTAGGCTTCTTCGGTTTTCAAATTATGGTCGGCATAAAAAAGTGCCAGTCCGCGATTGTAAAGTGTGCCGTTTAGTTCGCTCAAACGTCCGATTTGTTCGACTAATTCATATTGTCTGTCTGCGTCCGTTTCGCGTCCTGCAATTTTGTATAAATCGCCGAGTGCGGCAACAAAAGTCAAATCGGGAAAACGATTCGCGGCACGTTCATAAAAATCAATTGCACTCGTTAAATCACCGCGGGCGGCGCGAACTTTTCCCATAGCCGCCAACGCCTTCGGATAATCCGGAAACGCTGCCAGCGCATCCGCAAAATGCTTTTCGGCTGTTTTATAATCGCCGGCGGCAAATGCCGTTTCGCCCAATTGCCATTGGCAATATGCGACGTTTTCCGGCGGCGGAACGGGCAGCGACCGAGCCATTTTGAGCGCAATTGAATAATGCTTCACCGCGCCCTTTTGGTCACCTTTTAAAGCGGCTAAGTGTGCATATCGCTGGTGCATCGCTCCTTGCGTAACAAGTTGAACACCGCCGAACTTTTCCATTTGCCGAAAGGCGTTTTCGGCATCTTCATATTGCCCCAATTCAAGCAGCGCGTCGCCGAGCATCTGAAACGGATAACCTCTGCCCGGCTCTAATTCAATCAATTGTTTGGCTAAATCACGGGCGGCGGCAAATTCGTGCGACGAATACTTAACAAGAATCAGGACGGCTAATCCGCCTTTATTTTGGTGTGCCGGAAGAATTTTAAGCGACGCGGCGGCGGCGCGTGATGCCAAATTCAAATAAGCCGCGTCGCCCGTTTCGCGCATTTGCTGAAGATATTCGGACGAAAGTTTGTTGTAGGCGATAAAATCTTCCGGATCATTGGTGATGCGTGTTTCAAGAAACCGGATGGTTTCATTAGCCGCCGTCGTTTTGGGCAACTGGTTTGCCGACATTTCCGGCGCGAAGGATTTTGACAAAACAGTATCCGGGTTTTTACCGCAGGCGTTCAAAAATAATGCGGTAATGATGAAAGCAGTCAACTTTGTGAGCGGTTTTTTTTTCATATACCCAAAAAGGGCTTTACCCGATAACGCGACAATTTCGGGTAAAGCCGAAAGTCAAAACGGTTAATTTCGCGTCGGGTCAACTGCCGGATTTTCAAGCGGTTGATGCGGTCGTCCGAAAAATGGAAATGTATTGACCAAAGGTGCCTCGTTACTATTTACATTATCGCCCATTACGATAGCTTGATTGGTAATAAAATACATCAATGTATCAACGGTATCGTCACCAATTCGCCGCCCGTTTGGAAAACCTGTATAATTCGGCGACGTAATCCTTTCTCCGACTCCGTGACCCGTGTTTGGAGTTGCCAGATTAAGCCGCAAATAATCTCCGTGAAAGACGGCAACATTCGCCAAAATAACAATATTTGACTGGCTTGTTCCGAGAGCGGTCAGCGAAGCGATGATGCTGTTTGCGAAAATCAGATTTGCGTCGTCGGGCGGTGTAGAGTTGTTATATTCGTTTTTGCGCGAAAACGGAATCAAAACAGTGTTAAGAGCCGGTGTCGCCGAACGGTCAATCTGCACATAATCTCCGCTTCCGACTGCCTGACCGTTATCCAGACGAGTAGAAAATCGCTGGCGCAAAGTCGTGTTGTTCACACCGATCATATCGCCCGCCGAACCGCGCAGTAATTTAGCCGGAAGTTCCATAGCAATTGTATGAATATTGTAACCGGCAAAACTGTCACGCGCTCTCTGCAAGCGTGTCGGGTCGGGAGTTCCGCTCATAACGGACGTATTAAAACGCCCGAAACCGACAATATCGAAAAAGAACGGGTCATCGGTTAATCCGGCGAAAAAGGAAATTCCGCTTATCGAATCCCTCGTAACGACAAAAGGTGCAGCTGTCGGAGAAAGATTCGGCAATGTTGTCGGAGCGGTAAATTTTGCGGAAAACGGCGGCTTTCGGATTCCTTTTCGTCCTGAAAATTCAATGGTCGCTGTTTGCGGAACAGTGCGCGACGTTTGCGGTGAGAAAGTTATGTCAATATACCGGTCGGGAACGGCATCGCCGGTATTTTCGATTTCAAAACGATATAAAATATCCGACGGGAACAAACCGAAATTTAACGCCTCCGACGGAACAACAAATCCTGCAAAAGTCATTGCTAAAACAACTTTCGAGTTATCGTTCGGGTCGAGAAAAGCAAAAGTATCCGCCAAATCAACACCCGGGTCTAAGGCAACTAAAGTCGAGTCGGCGTGGTCGGCGGCTTTGACAACGGACAACGGCATAAACATCATTCCATAAATTAAAGTTAATGTAAGAATGGCGTGAGCCGTCTTTTTAAATCTCAGATAAAACATAGTGTTTCTCCTTAGCTATTACAGTTGAATCTGTAATTAAAAAATCTACGGTTAGGGAGGCTGTTTAAATTTTCCTTGAAATCGCTGGAAGCGACGATTTTAGCAGTTGTAAGTTGTTCAACT
>PPFU01061790.1_pt1 | contig 10954 bp, 7 predicted proteins | sample 1535991 | NCBI WGS metagenome assembly PPFU01 (sample SAMN04901290, study PRJNA319586) | Hypolithon metagenome, whole genome shotgun sequencing project. | isolation source: Antarctic Hypolithon | place: Antarctica: Miers Valley | collected 2014 | reverse complement strand
CGTCGACAGCGGATCATCAAGCGACCACTTGGTCTTGTAGTGGGCCTCGCCTTCGAAATCCTCATCGGCGAACAGCGTCATGAATTCCTCAAACAAAAGTGCGGCGCGGGCATCGCCATCCATCACCCCGTCCCAGCTGCCGAGTAGGTCCAGCGCAGCCCGGATCTCGGGATCGGGCGCGTCGGCGCCGGCTGCGAGGAGATCCGGCAAGACGCGCGCCAGAGCGCTAGCCTCGGAGGAAAGCTTCATAGCCACCATTTCCTCGAAGCTGACCTTGTCTTCGCTCAGCAGCATCCGAACGGAGTTCTGCGCACGCAGGCTCATCGGTTCATCCTCGGCGACATAAGCCGGATAGTCGGACGGACCGTGTGCTCTGGGATAGGTCGCCAGCCAAGGCGGATCATTGGAGTTCTGCACGAAACCGCCGCTCGGGTCGGTGACGCTCGGCAATTCCTCGAGCGGGTGGACGTCTTCCCAAAGATAGGCAGAACTGTCGCCCGGCACGAGGCCGCTCCAGAATGCGTAATCGCCTGATACACGTACCGGCAAGATGCCGTTGCTGACAAACTGGATGTGCCCCTCGCGGTCAGCATAGACGATATTAAAAGTCGGTACTTGCAAGCGCGCCATTACCGACTGGAACTCGTCAAAGGAACTAGCACGTAGCATGTCGAAATACTGCTGAAGCGCGCCCGGCCGGTCGAGACCGGCCACGCGTAAAGCTACTGTGGTTCCGTCCCCTCGTTCGAAAACCGGCCCATGCATGCTCGAACGCAGGACCAGTGACTTCTCCTCCATCATTCCATCGTCACGTCGCAGTCTGTAGCCAACCTTTTCGACCTCGAATGGACGCGTTTCTCCATCGAAGACATAGCCGTCCCCATCAAGGGTCAACCGGTAGGTGGTCGCGCCCAGAACGCCGTTGACGGTGTTCGATATACCCATACGGCGATTGAACGCGAAGCGGATGACGGGCAGTCCAATCTGCGTGGCGCCGTACATTTCGAAATCGGGTCCAACGAGATGTGCTTCATAATAGGTGAAGAACCCGCTAGCCCACGGAAGGTGAGGGTTCTGAAGCAGCAATGTATGACCGCTCTCCGACTTTGACGGCGCGATGGCCCACGTGTTCGATCCGGCCGCAGTGCGCTGCGGTAAGGGGCCGCGAGTGCGTTGCGGAGATGCGACGTAAACATAGTTCATGAGCCTATGCGCGTGGGCAACGACGTCGCTGCCGTTTACCGGCAGGACAACCCGCACCTCGGGATCGATTGCATCTGGATGGGCCGCAGCATAGTCGTTGATCCCGCGGGCAAAAGCATCGAGATTGGCGCGAAAATCGGCGGGTTGCGCCTCGTACCAGACCTTTGCGCGTTCAGGAACGTTATTGCTTAGCAGCCAGATCGTCGTGTCTTCGTACTGCGCGCCCCAATGTTCCGCGCCCTTCCCGCGAGCCTCGCCGTACAGCCGCAGCAAGAGGTTGGCGTGGCTATGCGTTTGCGCCCAGCCATAACCGTAGAACACCGATTGCGCGTCGGGCCCGTAGATATGCGGGACGCCGTAAGTGTCCCACAGGATCTCGCTGGTCTGCCCCGAACTAACCGAGGGCTGCGGAACATCTCCTAAAGCAGCCAGCTCCGTTCCGTTCGGAACGTCTCGAATGGTGGTGCAGGACGCCAGTAAGAGACTCGCGGCAAGAAGCAGGCCAGCCAGGATCCGTACAGGATAGCGTGGAATATCCACACTCGTGCGCGAAACTGGGACAGACCTCACCATCTGTATGCGCCGCGGACATACCAATTGCCGCCGGTGAAGCCATAAGGCGAGATCGTGTCGTAGAAGCCGGTGCCAAGTGTGTTTGCAGGGCCGGTCTCGTCGGGATAGGTGTTGAAGATGTTGGTCGCTCCGGTAAAGACCGACAGGCCAAAATCGAATTCGAGCCCGGCCTCCAAATCGAAGATCCATTTCGATTCGTTCTCCGAATCATTCTGTTCCAGCGTCGCGACATCGGTGAATTCGCCGAACCGCGTTCCCCGGACGTTCAAGCGAAAGATGTCGCGCTTGTAGTTCGCGCTTATTGTCGCCTTGGTCGTCGGGATCGCCTCGGTGTAGGAGCCAAGCCGCGTTCGGTCGAACTGGACGATGGGCGAACCATTGGCAAGGATCAGGCCCGACAATTCTTCCGGGTTTGGATCGACTTCGGTTATCTCGACGTCATTGTAGTTGAAGGCACCGCTCAGCGTCAGGTCGCCGACATTAAGATCGAGCCGCCAGGTCGCGACCATGTCGATACCCTGACTTCTGGTGTCGATCGCATTGGTGAAATAGTTCACACCGCCCAAGGATTCGTCGAAGCCGGCCGCGTCGAGCAATTGCGAGATCTGCTCGCCGATCGTGCCACCGCCTTGCGCGGGGCGCGTGTCACCGCGGTTAAGCTGGGTGGAGAGGGCGATCCGGTCCTGCACGTCGATCCGGTAGGCATCTACCGTCAGCGTAAAATTGTCGCTCGGAGTGAACGAGAAACCGATGCTGATATTCTTGGAGGTTTCCGGAACGAGTGGCTCGGCCCCCAGTGCCTGCGCGGCCGGATCGGTCGGGGGTAAAGTTTGACGTAGCACGATGGTCTCGGCGATCCCATCGTTGTCGAGGTCGACGAACTGCCCGCGGCTACCGCGGAAACCCAGTTGCTGTATGCTGGGGGCTCTGAAGCCGGTGCTGTACGAGCCGCGGACTGCAATCGCATCGTTAAACTCGTAGCGCCCATTGACCTTGTAGACGATCTCTTCGCCCGAAGAATCGCTGTAGCTTTCGTATCGCAGCGCACCGGCCAGAAACAGGCGCTCATTGATGTCCCAGCCTAGCTCGACATATCCGTTGACATTGTTTCTCGAAACATTGTTCTCGGCTTCGGGCGAAAAACCCGGAAAGCCTTGCGCGTCGGGCGCACGCCCGTTGTTGCCATCGGCATAGCTCAGCGGCTCGCCCCGCGTGATCTCGAAACCTTCTTCACGATATTGTACGCCGAACGAGAGCTGGGCTTCGCTACCCGCGAGATTTATGGGCCGGGTCGCGTCGGCCTGGATGTTCAATTCGTCGGCGTTTATCGCGCCGAGATAAAAGGACGTCGGGCTAGCGATTCCAAGGCTCGCGTTCAGTCCTAACGGGTTGTTCCAGTCGCTGTTGTCTTCGCCATAGCCCGCGGAAAAATCCCAGGTGAAACTCGCCAGTTGCGTGCGCAGACCAGCAACGATCTCGAAATCGACCTCGCTGATAAGCTCTCGGGGCCGATAGCCGAACGGATAGATCTCCGGAATATTGTTTGCGTCTCTCGGGCGGCGGAATGTGAAGTCCAGAATTGAGTCACGTTCGGCATAGGTGCCGAAGGCATAGATTTCGAAGGCGCCGAAATCATATCCAGAGTTCAACCCGAATGCGAAGCTCTCTTGTGGAAAGTTGCCGAAATTGCTGGTCACCATCCGGTCGATCGTGAACTCTCTCGGATCAAGGCTGCCACCGGGCAGAAGCCGGAACAGATTGAGGCCGGCGGGATTGGCCGGATCGGGCAACGGCACCGGACGCGCGCGATTGGAAAACTCTTTGTCGCGGTACTCGAACGAGAGGTGTACAAAACCGGCCTCGCCCAATCCGAACCCATTATTGACCGACACGTTGAGGAATTCCCCATCGCCGCGGTCGAAGTTCTCGCCATAACTGATCTCGCCACGCCCACCTTGAGGCGCGTCTTTTAACAATATGTTGATCACCCCGGCGATCGCATCCGAACCGTATTGCGCCGCCGCACCGTCACGCAGCACTTCGATCCGCTCGATCGCCGAGCTCGGAATGAGGTTGAGATCGACGCCCGCGGAACCGCTGTACAAGCCCGTGCTCGTATTGATCAGCGCCGTCTTGTGCCGCCGCTTTCCGTTGACCAGGACCAGCGTTTGATCGGGGTTCAACCCGCGCAAGCCCGCCGACGCGATGAATGTCGCGGTACCGCCGCCCGCACGTTGCGGGAGATTGAGTGAGGGGACCAGATACCGGAGCGTTTCGAACAATCCGGTTTGTGGCTGGGTCTGCAGATCCTCTGCCGAGAAGACATCGATCGGAATAGAGCTTTCGGAAACGGTGCGGGGCCGTCCACGAAGACCGGTGACTACGATGACATCGCCAGCTCGCACCTCACCTTCATCCGGTTCGACCAGCGAATTCTGGGATCCCGCAGAAGAGGTCGCTTGGGCTATCTGGACCTCGCCAGTCGCTTCTGCAGCTTGCATATCTTCCACGGGGCCCGACGCTGTTACCGTTTGAGCGTTTGCGGTGGCGAAAGGAGCCAAAACAAGCACTGCAGCCCAAATCGATCCGACCTTCGACATAGCCGTTCGAGAACCGTTCTTCATGCGCCCGTTTCCCCCATCCGCCAGCCCCGCCGGCTGGTCTGTTGCCGAAAGCGTAAAGAGCCTTGCCGCATCTCACAAGAAAAATTTAGAAAGTGCATTGGCGGATCTGCGTGAGGATGTATTCCGCAACTGGGGTTCAGAGTAATATTATGTCAATGCTCGAAGTCAGGCGGAACGGAGAATGAGCGCCATGAGCGACGCAAATGGGGTTGGCCCGGTGACCCATCCACCTGGCGATCGGCGATGGCGTCAGCTCGGCCCCGGCCTTGTGGTCGCCGCGACGGGCGTGGGCGCCGGCGACCTAGTGGCGACACTCATCGCCGGCTCCCGTTTCGGCTACGCATTGCTTTGGGCGGCGATCACCGGCTGCGTGGTTAAAATCGCGCTATCGGAAGGCTCGGCGAGGTACCATCTTGCCACCGGCTCGACCATCCTCGCCGGCTGGCGCACGCTTGGCCACTGGACCGGGTGGTATTTCGGCGCCTACGTGATTGTTTGGGGCTTCATCTACGGCGCCACAGCAATGAGCGCCACGGCGCTCCCTCTCACCGCCCTGTTTCCCGCGCTGCCGCTCCCCGCATGGGCGGTGATCGCCGGGCTGGTCGGTTTCGGGTTCGTGTGGCACAATCGTTACGAGACCTTCGAGTTAGTGATGAAGGTGCTCGTGGGCACGATGTTCGTCATCATGGTAGGCCTTGCGATCTTGGTGGCGCCTGGCCTACCCCAGCTCGCCTCGGGGCTCGCTTTCAAGCTCCCCGAAGGTTCGCTGTTTTACACGCTAGGACTCGTTGGCGGGGTGGGCGGCACGGTCACCACAGCGGCTTATGGCTACTGGGTGCAGGCCAAGGGCTGGAACGGCATTCCTTGGCTGGGCCTGATGCGTCTCGACAATGCGGTCGCCTACACGATCACCGGCCTCTTCGTCGTCGCAATGCTTATAGTGGGCGCCGAGATGCTCCACGCTGCTGGCATAGCGCTTCAAGATTCGGATCGCGGTCTGCTTGGGCTGTCCGAAGTGCTCGAAGCGCGCTTCGGGCGCTTCGTGGCGATTGCCTTCCTCGTCGGATTTGCCGCCACCGCGCTGTCATCGCTTCTTGGCGTGTGGCATGGAATGAGCCTGTTTTTCGCCGATTGGTGGTACCAACTGCGCGGAATCGGCCAAGAGGGCCGCACTTACGAAGGCTCGCCCGCATTTCGCGCTTATCTTGCTTGGCTCACCTTCCCGCCGATGTTGCTACTATTCGCTGATCGTCCGTTCCTACTGGTGATCATCTACGGCGCGTTTGGGGCGCTGTTCATGCCGTTCCTGGCGATCACTTTGCTGCTCCTGCTCAACTCGCCGCGCCTACCCACAGGTGCGCGAAACGGCTGGCTGGCGAACACGGTGCTGGCGGGCTCGGCGCTGCTTTTTGCTGTACTGGCGGTGCAGCAGGCGGCGACACTAATATGACTATCAGCGGCGTGGAAGCGCCAGGCGATTGAGGGGACGGCAGGGAACGTTCTCGGGAGCCGGCGATGTGGCAGGGCCGCCAGCGACGCCGGGTTGGACAAGCTGCAAGCGAAGATCGGGCAGTTATTGGTGGAGCGATCTTTTGGCGAAAGCCTCCGGCCGATGACCTGGCGCGAAAGCGGTCGATGATCGAGCCTGCTCGCCACCGTCTGTCGATTGCAGCACGATGCCCCCTGCTGTTGATCAGGCGGTCGAACTATTACAATGCGCCGGTGCCGGAGACCGCGGAGACGCTGGCGCCGATCAAGGTGATCAACGCGGCATTCCTTGACTTGCCGTTGTACGGCATCCGTCAGATGGTCCGCCAACTACGCCGCGGCAGCCATGATGTTGGTCGCCGCCGGGTACGGCGGCTACTGGGCTCGGACGTGACCTATATCCCGGTGCGACGGGGCTTCGTGTACCTGGTCGCGATCATGGACTGGGCGTCTCGCAAGGTGCTAGCCCTGGGGCTTGTCGAACACGATGGATGCGGGCTTCTGCGTGGTGGCGCTGGAGGAAGCGCTAGCGCGCTTCGAAAGGCCCGAGATCTTTAGCACCGATCAAGGCAGCCAATTCACCAGCTTTGCTCTTCACCAGCATGCTGCGCAACGCTGAGGTGCGGATCAGCATGGACGGAAAGCGCGGGGTTGGCGCGTCGTGCGACTTTGAGCGCAAGGTAGATCCCGCCGGTCGGCCAACTGACTGAATGGACGCCACCGGATCTGGATTGCCTTCGGGAAACAGCACGCGCTCCATCCCCTGCAGAAATTCGAGATAGCCACGCGTGGAAGATAGGCTTTGGAGCCAGTGGTCTGAGCGGGAAACTGCTCTGCCTGCCTGACTACCGCCATCGCTTGCGAGCCCCTTGCTCATTGCGATAGACCCCAACGCTAAGGGCGATCTTCTCCGGCCTCGGGTCCTCTGCGAAAGCCTGTGCGACTCCATTCAGCGCTTTCGGGCGAAAGGATCTCCAGCTAATCAAACAAGCTCTTCATCCTGCGAAAATTGGAAAAATTGCTAGCGCCACGAGGACCAGCAGCGCGAGGCCTGCGGTGGCCGCTAACAAGACCAGAACCGGCTTCATGCCGACCTGGGACAGCGCGCCCGCCGAAGTCTTATACCCGAGCGCTGCAATAGCCGTGATAAGCAGGAACTTGGCAGTCGTCGCCAGTGTCGCCATCACCTGCAGCGGCAGAAGATTGAAACTGGCTACGGCCGAGAGCGCGACAAAGAACCCCAGGAACCATGGGAGGATCAGCCCAGTCCGTCGCGCGCCAGGACTCTTGCTCGACCCGGTCCAGAGGCTGATCGCCGCAACGACGGGGACGAGGCAGGCTACGCGGAGGAGTTTGACCACGGTCGCGGTTTCGCCGCTGAAGTCGGAAACGGCATAGCCCGCGCCTACAACTTGGGCGACATCGTGGATAGCTGCACCGAAAAAGATACCTGCCGCCCGCTCCGAAAGACCAAGCGCTATGCTGATCAGGGGATAAACCACCATCGCAATTGTGCTGAGCGCCGTCACGCCGACCACAGCAAGAAGCGTGTTGGCTTCGCTCTTGGTGCCACGCGGCAGGACGGAGGCGATCGCCAGCGCGGCCGAGGTGCCACAGATCGCGACCGCTCCGCCTAGCACAAGCCCAAGCTCACGGTCTAGCCCCATCAGCCTGGCGCAGACGAGCCCGAGCCCGATCGTAGAGGCGACCCCGAAGCCAGCGAGCGCCACGACAGGCAGCCCCAGAGCCGAAACCTGCTGGAAGGTGATTCCGGCACCGAGCAGGCCGACGCCCAGCCGAAGGAGGGGCTTCGCCGAGAAGTTGATTCCTGCATTTACCTGTTCAGCAGGCACTACTCTCCGCGAGACGAAACCTAGAACCAAAGCATAGACCATTGCCGGACCGCCCCAAGTCAAGTTGATCCCAAGTGCGATCAGCGCCAACGCGACTGCCAGCACAACGCCGGCAGCATTGATCCGCAGGAAGGAGATGAGGCTTGTGCCAAAGCAGTGAGCTTTCCGACGCAGGGCGGCGACGTTCATATCCCGCTATTCGGCAGGCATCATCGGGTCGTGCCCCGGCCGGCAGTCGCGATGAGTCAACATCCGCTCGTGCAGCTCGTCCACCGCCTCGCTACCAGTCTTTACAAACAGGAATGGGAATATGCCGTGGAGTAGGCAGGCAATACCTGACAGCATCAGGCGTCCGCCAAATCCGAACGCCACACCCATATGCTCGAAGTAGGTTTCACCCACCGTTGCCGGGTGTTCAGTGAACAGCTTCATCATTCCTTCGCCTCTCCAGAACATCTCTCGACGCGAGGATACTGGAACAGACAGAGCGAATGTCACCAAAGTGGCGAGTGCAGAACTGCATCTGTAGAGAATTTTTTTCCAGTTGGAACCATATGGAGAAGGAATTGGACAAGATCGATCGAAAGATCCTGCGTCTGCTGCAGCAAGATGCCAGCCTCTCGGCCGCTGAAATTTCTGAGCGAGCCGGCATCTCACAGACACCGGTATGGAGACGGATCCGCAAGCTCGAGGAGAGCGGGGTCATCAAGAGACGCGTAACACTTCTCGATGAGGAAACGATCGGCCTTGGCCTTACGGGCTTCGTGCTCATCCGCACGAGCGACCACAGCGATGAATGGCTCGCGGCATTCTCCAGAGCTGTTGCCGATATCCCGGAGATCATTGAAGTGCACCGCACCTCTGGAGACGTCAACTACGTGCTCAAGGTCGTAGCCCCAGACGTGAAGGGCTATGATGCAATCTACAAGCGGCTCATTCGCCAGGTGGTGATGAACGACGTGTCGGCCAGCTTTTCCATGGAGAAGCTGAAGGCAACAACCGAGCTGCCGCTCGACTATGCCTAGGATGGTCTTCCCTTGGTTGGTCTGGCAGCAGAATGGGCACATCGCCGATTCAGCGCCCTCCTCTTCAGCGACCGCTTTCAGACGATTTCGATCTTCGGGCTGGAGAGATAATGCCCGGAAATTCCACGGATCAGGGCATCTTCATCAGCACAAGAAGCCTGTGCATTGGTAGCAGGAAGTCTTGCATGCCGGTCGACTTACGTCCGCTTCTCGGACCTGCTTCGCGCACGCTTAATGTCAGGGATGAGGGCGCAAAGCGGACGACGCATTGAAATCGGTGCCACTGGTTTCGGGCGTACAGTCACCGGAGGCCCGATCGAGCTATGCCTTGTTCAACGCCCGTGACTTGCGTCTCCTTTCCTTGAACATAGCCAAGTACTCCTCGATCGGCCGACCGGGCCTTGAGGCACCGGGAGCGTGGGAGCGGTCCTTCAGCTCGACCTTGTAGCGGCCACCCAGGGTTTCATTGAGAAAGTCGAACAAGAGCTGTTCGTCCAACCACCACTGGAGCCACCTCTCCTTGTGCTCCGGCTTTCGCGCCCCGCGATTGACGCTGGCGACTTCGGAGATCTCGATCTGCGCATCGTCCCTGCGCTGGATCATGTCATCCCACCGCGGCTTCTCTTCCTCGTTGAGAGGCCCGGATATCTTCACGCCACCATTGCGGAAGTCGATCATGATGTCGTCAGGGTGGGGGACGATTTCAGGCTCGGGGAGACCTTGACGGCGACATCGCTCGATCTCGGCGGTCCAGTTCTGCTTGAAGGTCATCATCGCCTCCATCTCCGCCTCGGTTTCGGCGCGATGCTTCGTCTCGGCGTCGCGGACCAACTCGGCGAGGGCGCGCTGGGCCAGGCGACTACCCTTCATCGCTGAGATGCCGAGAGCTCGCATCGCCGCCTGGATGGCAGGAAGCTCGATGGCCGTGTCGCCTTCGCGGATCGCAACCGGGCGATAGGCTTCCGCCAGGATCAATCTATCCGCCGGTGAGACGCCTCTCAACGGGGCCGGCTTGTTCTTCGCGCCCCTCGGCCGCCCCTTGGGATTGCCCGATCGGCCTTTCTGGAACCGGTGCTCGGCCGGAGGCTTGCCGTAGCCGACCTCATACTTGACTGGCAGGTTTTCCTCGCCAGCGACCATTCCGACTGCCTGCTTCGGTCCAGCCCGGTCATTCCGCCGCCTCCAGCGCGAACCCGCGCCGATCGTCAGCAACCTCCTCGAAGGTGGCGCCGCTGCCATCGAGCACTGCCAGCTTGCCGGTATACCGCTCCCAGCGCCGCACAATCGTGTCGCAGTAGAGCGGATCGTACTCGATCAGCCGGGAACAGCGTCCCGTCTTCTCGGCAGCGATCAGCGTCGATCCTGAGCCGCCAAAGCCGTCGAGCACGATCTCACCACGACGCGAGCAGTCGCGGATCGCGTCGGCAATCAGCGCCACCGGCTTGACCGTGGGATGCATCGCCAGCTCCTCGGAGCGGTTGCTTCCGATCGAGCTGATCCCGGCATAGTCCCAGACGTTGGTACGGTAGCGGCCGGTGTCGCCCAAACCGAAGCTGTTGGTGTGCTCAGCTCCGCCCTGCTTGAACACGAAGATCAGCTCGTGCTTGGAGCGGTAGAATGCGCCCATGCCGCCATTTGACTTGTTCCACACCACCAAGTTCTTGAGCTCGGTGAAGCTGGTCTCGCCGGCGGCGAGCAGTTCGCCCATGTGGCGCCAGTCCATGCAGACAAAGGCGATGGCGCCATCGCGCATGACGCAGGCCATGTTGCCGAGCGTGGCGGTGAGGAAGGTAGTGAACTGCTGCTTGCTCATCTCGCCTGAGGCAAAGGCGAACTCACGGTGCTTGACCGAGCCAAGCCCACAGACATTGCCGTCGATCGCCACGTTGTAGGGCGGATCGGTGAACACTAGGTCTGCGCGCCCACCATCCATCAGCCGACCGAGATCAGCGCTGCTTCGCGAATCTCCACATAGAAGCCGGTGGCGCCCGAGCACCCAGAGGTCGCCCATGCGCGTGACCGGCTCGCCGCTGACCACCGGCACCGCATCTTCAGGCGCATCGCTGCCATCAGGGTCCGCCTCACCCGCCTCGTCGAGCACCAGGTCGATCTCGGCGAGTGTCCCCCGTCAGCACCTATGGCCCAGATTTGAGGTTGTGATTTAAGGAGGATTTGGGTCTCGTCGTAG
>PPFU01008906.1_pt1 | contig 10966 bp, 7 predicted proteins | sample 1535991 | NCBI WGS metagenome assembly PPFU01 (sample SAMN04901290, study PRJNA319586) | Hypolithon metagenome, whole genome shotgun sequencing project. | isolation source: Antarctic Hypolithon | place: Antarctica: Miers Valley | collected 2014 | reverse complement strand
GAGGGCGGGGCGGGCTTCCCGCCCGCCATTGCCGCGGGGCGGCAACTCCGATAGATCGGCGTGGGGCCGAGGCGGGTGAGACGCCCGCGCCACCTCCCTCTCGCCCTACCCTCGACCCAATCAACCGCCTGCTCACGCGTCACCGCTCGAAGGGCCAAACCCCAGCTCATCCCGCCGTGCCCGCAGTTCAGGCAGCATGGCCGAGTATGTCGACTCATTGATCAGATTCCGCCGCTCCGCAGGGTCCGCCGCCAGGTCGAAGAGCACCTCCCGCTGCCCGGTGCATTTTGGACGGCCGTACCACTGGTACTTGAGCGTGCCCCGCTTGATCATCAGGTTGGTCCCGCCGAATTGGGAGACCGACTCGTCCGTGTGCCGCCCCTGCCAAGCCTCCGCATCCCCCCACAGCAGCGGCACCAGCGACCGGCTGTCCAGACCCCGCCCCTGCACCGTCTCCCCCGGCGGTGGCAGCGGCACGTCCGCCACCTCGCACAGCGTCGCGAACAGGTCGCACAGGTTCACATTCTCCTCCACCACCGCCGCCGACGCCTCTTGCCGCCGCATCGACCGCGGCGGGCGGATGATCAGCGGCACCCTCGCGGACGCCTCGAAAAACTTCTGCTTCTCCCAGATTCCGTGCTCGCCGAGCATCTCGCCGTGGTCGGAGGTGTAGAGGATCAGCCAGTCATCCGGGTCCTGCCCGACCAGCCGAAGCTGATCCAGCACGCGGGCGAAGTGGGCATCGACCGCTTCGACCATGCCGTAGTAGGCCGCCGTCGCCCGACGGATCTCGCGGGGCGTCGCGGCTTCGCCCACGGCCACAGCCCGCTCGCTTAGGAACGGGTGTTCAAAAACCGGCTCATTCAGGAACGGACGGACGCGGTGGAAGTAGTAGAGCAGCCGCTGCCGCTGCGTGATGTACGGGTAGTGAGGCTGGAGCAGCGACACCTTGAGCAGCAGCGGTCGATCCGGCGTGGCGCGGTCGCGGGTCATGTCGACGAAGTAATCCTCCAGGAAATCCTCCGCCGCCTGAGTGGCGCGGTCGTCGAACCGTTGGTTGCGGCTTTCCTGGTCGGGGCGGGCGCGGAGCACTTCGCCCAGATCGTCCCACTTCCAGCGAGGCCCCCGGAGCGGGTACCGTCCGCACGCCTCCTCGTCCCGGCCCTTTTGATGTCGTTCAGTCACCGCCATGTCCCCCGCCAGCCGCTGGGTCCAGCCCTGCATCTGGTCGGTCCCGGTGTGGTGCAGCTTGCCGCAGCACGCGGTCATGTACCCGAATTGGGCGAGGCGACGGGCGAAGGTCATTGACCCCGGCGGGAGGTCCTCCCCGAATCGCTCCACGCCGCAGGTCCGAGGGAACTGCCCAGCCATCATCGCCTGCCGCCCGGGGATGCAGATCGGGCTGGGCGTGTAGCAGTTGCGAAACACCACGCCGGTGGCGGCCAAATGGTCGAGCGTGGGTGTGCGTACCACCTCATCGCCGCCAAAACCAGCGACATCCGCACGGTGTTCATCGGACATCAGCATCAGGATGTTGGGCGGCCGGGGCATCCCAAGACGATACCGCATGGACTCGAAAAGAGCCGCGCACGAAGTATGCGGAGGCTTTGGTGCACAGGCGGGACGCCCGTGCCGTCATATGAACCCCGAGATGCCAGAGAAAGGGTTGATCGGCTCCGGTGGATCATCCGCCGTCTTGTGTTGGGTGCCACGCCTTGAGGCGCGGGTCAAGGCGAGCGGTGCGGTGTGCGGCCGATGCCATACAGAACCGACACACACCGCCCTCCGCTACGGGCCAGTGTGTGGCACCCGACATTTGAGGATGGAGGGTCCACTGGGGCGATTCAGCTTCCGCCAAATACCCGCCCGAGCACCTCACCCACGCCGATGCCCTCGACCCTCTGCTCCGCCTCGTCGAGTGGCTCGAACTCGCGGATCTCCGGGGCGGCTGCCAGTTCGATCTTGTCGCAGTCGTTGCACGCGACCAGTTCGAGCGAGCCACTGGCAGTGAGGGTCACGACGTACCGCCCCGGCTTCATCCGCTTGTAGATCGCCTTGCCGTGGCTGGCGCCTTGGGCGTCCCAGTCGATGTCGATGAGGTCGGAATCGATGTACATCCCCTCTTTGGGTGCCGTGGTTTCGTCATAGATCCGCCTGATCCAGAGCCGCCCGTCGATCAACGCATAATCGACGTACACCTCCTCGTGTGGGTTCGCCGGCGTCTTGATCGTCTGGTCCCGCCCATCGATCGTGCGGATGTGTACATCCACGTTCTCTTCGCCCACGATCAGCTCGGTGATCGCGGTCTTCCTGACCGCCTGGTTGTACCGCTCGCGGAGCGCCTCGTGCTGCGTGTTCAGGGCCACCAATCGATCCCGGTACACATCCGCCTCGATCTGGTTGCGGACCATGCGAAACCCCAGCACTCCCGCGGTGACGAGCACGATCACAGCAACGGCGGTAGAGACTTTGGCCCACATATATCGTTCCCTATCGGCCACTTGAGCCGTCGGCATGGAGTGAACGGTGTAAACAGCCCCCCCGGGGGGCTACACTCTCGTCATGATGCTCTGGCAGGAGGCCAAATGGTACGCCGCTGCCGCGGCGGTTGCGGTGGTGCCTCTGATCGCGACCGGGATGGCCCCGCTGTTCGGGTTAGCGCCATCGTCCCGCGGCGGGGCGTTCGAGGCCGAGGCGGCGGCGTCCCCCCCGCTCGACCTCGAGCCGCTGATCCGTGACAACGCCCGTCGCCAAGGGCTGGACCCGGCGCTGATCCGCTCGGTCATCCTCGCCGAGAGCAGCGGCAACGCCGCTGCGGTCTCGCCCAAGGGGGCTCGGGGCCTGATGCAGGTGATGCCGCTGACCCACGACGATGTGCTTCAACGCACGAACTGGCCCCGGGGCGACCTCTTCGACCCGGCCTACAACGTCCGCGTCGGCACCTACTACCTCCGCCACCTCGCCGACCGCTTCGACCGCGACCCGACGCTCACCATCGCCGCCTACCACATGGGGCCGGGCAACCTGCGTCAACTCCAAAAGGAGCACCCCGACCTACCACCCGTCGAACTCATCGACCGCTACGCCAACCCCACCACCCGCGATTATGTTCGAAGGGTGCTTGGGAAAGGCTGATGCATGACCCCCCCAGTAACCCACCCTCACAAGACCGCTACAAGCCGGGGTAGAGCGAGCGAAGCGAGCGCCGCCCCGGGTTCATCGGCGGCCGAGCCCAGAACCCGGGGCGGCGAGATTTGCTTCGCTCGCCGCTCTGCCCCGGATTGACCGCAGCATTGAGTGAGGGATGACCTAACCAGCGTCAATCCAGCGGGAGCGTCAGGAGCGGGTCGAGTCGATCCAGCCCCGCAGCGTACCCCGCGCCATGCAGTTGACGACATCCGCCGCCGTCGCCCCACCGCGGCGGGCGGTGAGGATGCCGTAGCGGAGCTGGAGGAAGTCGCCCGGGCCGTGGGCATCGGTGTTGATGGCGAGCTTGCACCCGTGGTCGAGGGCGACGCGAGCGTGAACGTCGCGTAGGTCGAGGCGGTAGCTGTTGGCGTTGATCTCCAGCGCGATCCCCCGAGCGGCCGCGGCCTTACACACCGCGTGGATGTCGGGCGAGAGGCCCTCCCGCTTGGCGACGAGGCGGCCGGTGGGGTGGCCCAGAATCGTGACGTAAGGATTTTGGATCGCCCTTAGCAGCCGGGCCGTCGCCTTCTCGGGGTCCTGCGACAACGCTGCATGAGGCGACGCCACCACGACATCGAGCTCCTTGAGGAGCGAGTCGGGATAATCCAGCTTACCATCACTCAAGATATCCACCTCCGAACCCGCGAGCAGTTGAATACGATCCTTCATACGAACCGCGACCTCCCGGATCGCGACGATATGTTTCTCCAGCCGCTCCACGCTGAGCCCGTTCGCCTGAGCCTGGCCCTTGCTGTGGTCGGTGATCGCGAGCGTGTGGTAGCCCCGCTCCATGGCTGCCCTCGCCATCTCCTCGATGGTGCATGAGCCGTCGCTGGCGACCGTGTGGGTATGAAGGTCCGCCTTGATGTCCTCGATGGCAATGAGATCGGGCAGCTCACCGGCCTCCGCCAGCGCCATCTCCGCGTGGTCCTCCCGCAGCTCCGGCGGCACCCACGCCAGCCCGAGCGCCGCGTAGACCTCCTCCTCGGTGGCGGCCGCCACGGGGGCCTCCTTCGACTTCGCCCCCGCCGCCTGATCCTCCCGGAACAGCCCGTACTCCGAAAGCTTTAACCCCTTGGCAATTGCGCGGTTCCGCATCGCGATGTTGTGCTCCTTGCTTCCCGTGAAATACATCAGCGCCGCCCCGTACACCCCCGGCGGCACGATCCGCAGGTCCACCTGCAGGCCGCCCTCCAGAAGCACGCTGGTCTTGGACTCGCCCTTCGCCAGCACCTCCTGGACGCCGGGCAACGCGACGAACGCATCGGAGACCCCTTTCGCTCGAGAGTCATCAGCCGCGACGAGGATGTCCAGGTCGCCGATGGTCTCCCGCCCCCGCCGAAGGCTGCCCGCGTACATCACCCGCTCGACGCCGCCCAGATGCGACATCCGCTCGACGATGCCCTCCGCCAGCGGCATCGCCTTGCCCAGCCGCACCCGCTGGTCCGCCTGCCGCTTAAAGGCGAGGTTGTGAAGGATGTTCTCAAGCTTCTTCTTGCCCAGGCCTTTGATCTCATCGAGCCCGCCAAAGCCCGGCGACTCGAGCTTCATCTTGAGGTCGTCCAGCGACTCGACGCCGCCCTGTTTCCAGAGGAGAGCCACGGTCTTGGGGCCCAGGCCGGGGACGTTCATCAGGTCCAGCACGCCCGCGGGCACTTCCGCGACCAACCGGTCGTGGTCCGCGATTCTGCCGGTCTCAAGGTATTCCAGAATCCGCTCCGCCGTCCCTTCGCCGATGCCCGACACCGCGATAAGCTCGCTTTTTTTCAAGCCCTCGACGCTCTGCGTCATCGATTCGATCGCCCTGCTGGCGTTGGCGAACCCGATCACGCGGAACCGGTTCGCCCCCGTCACCTCGAGCACATCCGCCATCTCCTGAAACAGCCGGGCGAGTTGGCGGTTGATGGGCATCCCAGAATATAGCCCGGGCGTCTAGGGCGGTTGAATGCTCGCTGACCATGGCGATCATGCGGTCGGCCCACGTCATGCCGCCGTGTCCCAACCCGACGAGGCCACCGCCGCTAGACTCCGCCGGGCGTCCCCCAAACCGGAGCAGAAGCGGATGAGCATCGAGACCTTGGAGACAGCGGTGGTCGCCGACGATCACGAGGCGAATCCGACAACGCCGCCGGGGTGGACGACCGACCCTTTTCCCCGCCGTCACCTCGGGCCGGATGATCCGGAGGTCGAGGCGATGCTGGGGGTGGTGGGGGTTGCGTCGCTGGACGAGCTGATCGACGCGACGGTGCCGCCGGACATCCGGCTGGGCCCGCCGCTTCACATCTGGGGCGGCGAGCGGGACACCAACCCCCCCGGCCAGCGGGAGCTGCTCGCGACGCTCGCCCAGTGGGCAGGGATGAACCAGACCCCCGCCTCGATGATCGGGCAGGGCTATCATGGCACGATCACACCCCCGCCGATCCGCCGACATATCTTGGAGAATCCGCTTTGGTACACACCGTACACACCCTATCAAGCCGAGATCAGCCAGGGCAGGCTCGAGGCGCTGCTCAACTTTCAAACAATGATCTGTGACCTGACGGGGATGCAGATCGCCAACGCGTCGCTGCTGGACGAGGCCACCGCCGCGGCCGAGGCGATGGCGATGTGCCACGCGATCGGCAGCGGCAAGCGGAACGTGTTCTACGCCAGCCGGGGTTGCCACCCCCAGACCCTCGCGGTGCTCGCAACGCGGGCGGGGTCGATCGGGATCGAGCTGAGGATCTTCGCGTTCGACGCCCAGGGAGCTCTCTCCGCGGTGTCGCTCCATGAGGGGTGTGGCGTGCTGGTGCAGTACCCCGAGACCGACGGCGGCATCCGCGACTTCGGCGGGCTCACCGACGCGTGCCACGCGGCGGGGGCGCTCGTCGTCGCGGCGGCCGACCCGCTCGCCCTGGTGCTGCTGCAGGAGCCGGCCGCCTGGGGGGAGACGGGGGCGGACATCGTCGTGGGCAGCACGCAGCGGCTGGGCGTCCCTATGGGGATGGGCGGGCCCCACGCCGCCTACCTGGCGACGCGGGAGGCGTACGCCCGGAAATTGCCCGGACGACTCGTGGGCGTCTCCCGCGATGCCCAAGGCCACACAGCGCTCCGCCTCGCGGTCCAAACCCGCGAGCAGCACATCAAGCGGGACCGCGCCACCAGCAACATCTGCACCGCGCAGGTGCTGCCCGCGGTGATGGCGAGTATGTACGCGGTCTACCATGGGCCCGACGGACTCCAACGTATTGCCGAGGCGGTGCATGACAAGGCTACGTTTCTCAAGGAGGCGATCGAACGTGAGTCCTACTTCGTCGGCCCCGAGCGATATTTTGACACGCTTCGTGTCCGCGTCCCCGGCTCCGCGCACCGAGTCGCCGAGGCGGCGGCGGAAGCGGGTGTCAATATCCGCGTGTTCGACGACGACGCCGTGGGTATCACTGTCGACGAGGCCACCACCGCCGATGACCTCGACCGGCTCGTGAAGGTATTTCGCGACCATCCGTCGCGGCCGGGTGGGAACGCTATCAAAAATGGGGAAGACACGCCGAGCATCCCCACCCCCTTCACCCGCCGCACCACGCCGATCCTGACACACCGGGTGTTCAACACGCACCGCAGCGAGACGCAGCTGCTGCGGTACATCACGTCGCTGCAGCGGAAAGACTTTTCGCTCGCCGATGGGATGATCCCGCTGGGGTCTTGCACGATGAAGCTCAACGCCACCGCGGAGATGATCCCCGTGACCTGGCCGGGCTTCGCGGATGTGCATCCCTACGCCCCGGCGACTCAGACGCTGGGGTACCAACGGCTGTATGCATCGCTCGAGTCCTGGTTGAAACTCATCACGGGCTTCGACGCGGTGTCGCTGCAACCCAACGCAGGGAGCCAGGGCGAATATGCCGGGCTGCTCGCGATCCGCAGGGCGCTGCGGGCGAGGGAACATAGCGATGAAAGTAGCGACCGGGATGTGTGCCTCATCCCCGAATCCGCGCACGGCACCAACCCCGCGTCGGCGGTGATCGCGGGGTTCCGCGTGGTGCCGGTCAAGTGCCGTGACAACGGTGATGTCAACCTGGATGATCTGCTCGCCAAAGCACATGAACATGCCGCGCGGCTCGCGTGCCTCATGATCACCTACCCCTCCACCCACGGCGTCTTCGAGCCCGGCGTCCGCGACGCCTGCGACATCGTCCACCGCCACGGCGGCCTGGTCTACATGGACGGGGCCAACATGAACGCCCAGGTCGGCCTGACCTCCCCCGCCGCGTGCGGCGCGGACGTGTGCCACCTCAACCTGCACAAAACCTTCTGCATCCCCCACGGCGGCGGCGGCCCGGGCATGGGCCCCATCGCCTGCACCGCCGAGCTCGCCCCCCACCTTCCCGGTGACCCCCGGGCTGTTGCCGCCGCGCTCCTCCCCGCCGACGCCGGAGAAGTTCGCTCCGCGGGGCCGTACGCCGTCTCAGCCGCCATGTATGGCAGCGGGCTGATCCTCACCATCCCCTGGATGTACATCGGCCTCATGGGCGGCCCCGGCCTGACCCGCGCCACGCAGCTCGCCATCCTCAACGCCAACTACATGGCCCGCCGCCTCGAAGGTCACTTCGACATCCTCTTCCGTGAGCGGGGAAAGTATGTAGCTCACGAATTCATCCTCGATTGCCGTCCCTTCCAGAAATCCGCCCGCATCAGCGTCGAGGACATCGCCAAGCGGCTGATCGACTATGGGTTCCACGCCCCCACCATGAGCTGGCCCGTGCCCGGCACGCTCATGATCGAGCCCACCGAGAGCGAGGACAAGGCCGAACTCGACCGCTTCTGCGACGCGATGCTCGCCATCCGCGAGGAGATCGCCGACATTGAGGCGGGGAAAATCGATCAGGACGACAATATGCTAAAGAACGCGCCCCACACCGCGGCAAAGGTCGCGGCCGACCAGTGGGGACACCCCTATCCCCGCTCCCGGGCGGCGTACCCGGTGGACTCTCTTCGCCACAATAAGTACTGGCCCCCGATCGGCCGCGTCGACAACGCCTGGGGCGACCGCAACCTGGCGTGTACCTGTCCGCCGATGGAAAGCTATCAGCAATAATCCCATCGAGGCAGAGGGGCACAGAGAAAGATCATCGTCTTCTCCGCGTATCTCCGCCCCCTCTGCGTCTGCGTGGTTCTCCGGCAGTCGGGGCGACAGGATTCGAACCTGCGGCCTCCTGCTCCCAAAGCAGGCGCTCTACCAAGCTGAGCTACGCCCCGTGCGTGTGACTAGTGTAGCGGACGCGACAGGTCGCGTCGCGTTATGGATGAAGCCGGTCAGGTCGTGTACTCCGCGTTGATACGGACGTAGTCGTAGGAGAGGTCGCAGCCGAGCCATTCTACATCGACGGGGCCATCGCCCAGCGAGATGTGCATCTGCACCTCGGGTTGCTGCATCGCCTCCTGAAGAGTGGCGAGTTGGGCCGTGTCCGGGTCGGCCGGGGTGTTGCGGGCGAAGACGGTGACGGGTTTGGTCACGGGGGCCCCCTGATGCGGGCCGCCGGAGATGCTCAGCGTGACGGCGTCGGCGGCAAAGCCCGCGTCGGCGTTGCCGATGGCGGTGATGATCCTGCCCCAGTTGGGGTCGCTGCCGTGGACCGCGGCCTTGACCAGAGGCGAATCGACCACCGCCCGCCCCACCGCGTCGGCCGCCGCCTCGGTCGCGGCTCCCTCGATGCGGACCCGGAACACCCGCGTCGCCCCCTCGCCATCGCGGATGATCTTGTAAGCCAGGTCGCGGCACACCCGCGTCAACCCCTCGCGAAGCGGGATGAACAGCGGCGAGGCTTCATCCTCGATCCGCCGGTGCAGCCCCGACGGCCGAGCCAGCACCAGCACGGTGTCGCTGGGGCTGGTGTGGGCATCCACGCTGATCCGGTTAAAGCTTGCCTCCACCGCTGCCCTGACCGCCGCCTGAAGCGGTGCTGCATGGATGTCCGCATCGCACGTCAGGAAGGCCAGCATCGTCGCCATGTTCGGCGCAATCATTCCCGACCCCTTGGCGATCCCTGCCATATGGATGACGCCATCACCCAAAGCCACGGCTTCGCCCGCGGATTTGGGGACCAGGTCCGTGGTCATGATGCCCCGGGCAGCCGCGTCATCCGCATCCCCGCCACGGCCGAGCCCGTCCACGAGTTGCCGCACGCCCTCGCGCACCTTGTCCATCGGAAGCTGCGGCCCGATCACCCCCGTCGAGCTCGGCAGCACCGCCTCCGCATCGACGGGGGACCCGGCGGCCGTGAGCAGCTCGGCGGTGAGCCGGGCGGTCTGCCTCGCGTTGTCCAAGCCCTGTTGCCCGGTTGCGTCGTTGGCGATGCCCGAGTTGATGACGATCGCCCGGGCTATGCCGTTGGAGACCCGCTCCCTTCCCAGCACGACCGGTGCGCCCGGGAAGCGGTTGGTGGAAAACACCCCCGCCACGCTGCAGGGTCGGTCCGCCACGATTAGCGCCATGTCGGGCTTGCCGCTCTTCTTGATCCCGCAGGTCGTGCCCGAGGCCCGGAAGCCGGTGGGGGTGGTGATGCCGATGCTCATGGACGTGATGGTAACGCGGCGCAACATAGAGCCCGGGGAGCGAGCTCCGCGGGGATGATTTGGGGGGGTGGGGTTACACTCGCCCCCATGAGCATCCGAGCCGCCATCGTCGGCCCCACGGGGTACACCGGGCTGCACCTGATCGAGCTGCTGTCACGGCACCCCCTGGCCGAGCCCACCTATCTCGCCAGCCACCGCGATGAGTTGCCGGACATCCGCGACGAGTTTCCCAAGCTCAGCGGCGTCGTTGACCCGGCTATCGCGCCATGCCGCGCCATCGACCCCGAGGCGGTGGCGGATGCCGCGGATGTCGCGTTCCTCTGCCTCCCGCACCGCGCCTCCTTCGATTATGTTCCCGCCCTGCTTGACGCCGGGCTGCGGGTGATCGACCTCTCCGCCGACTACCGACTCCGCGACCCCGCCCTCTACCAAGCCACCTACGGCCACCCCCACGGCGACACGCAGAACCTCCCCGACGCCGTCTACGGCCTCCCCGAGCTCTTCCGCACCCAACTCCCTGGGGCGATCCTCGTCGCCAACCCCGGCTGCTACCCCACCGCCGCCGCCCTCGCTATCGCGCCCCTGCTCGCCGCCCGACTTATCGACCCCACCGACATCATCATCAACGCCGCCTCCGGCGTCACCGGCGCCGGCCGCAAGGCGACCCAGCACCTGCACTTCCCCGAACACAGCAACGCCTTCATGGCCTATGGCCAAATCGGTGGCCACCGCCACGCCCCCGAGATCGGCCAAACCCTCTCCCGCATCGACGCCGCCGCCTCACCCATCCACCCCCTCTTCATACCCCACCTCCTCCCGGTCGAACGCGGTATCCTCGAAACGATTTATATGACCCCCATCGACGCCGACCTGTCGCTCGATGAACTCTGGGAATCCTATGAAGACATGTACGCCCATGAGCCCATGATCCGCCTGCGAAAGCAGCCGCCCAACATCAAACACGTCGTGGGCACCAACTTCTGCGACCTCTCCATCTACCTCGTCCCCGACCAAGGCACTGGCCACCCCAAGGTGGTCGCCTTCGCCGCCATCGACAACACCCTCAAAGGCGCCAGCGGCCAGGCGGTCCAGTGCATGAACGCGGTCTTCGAAATCGACGAGACGACGGGGCTGATCTAGTGGATGTTCCAGCGTCAAAGGTCCGGTTCCGGGTGCCACACTGCATCCGCGAGACCGTGGCGAGCGGTGCGGTGTGCCGTGCATG
>PPFU01015155.1_pt1 | contig 10968 bp, 8 predicted proteins | sample 1535991 | NCBI WGS metagenome assembly PPFU01 (sample SAMN04901290, study PRJNA319586) | Hypolithon metagenome, whole genome shotgun sequencing project. | isolation source: Antarctic Hypolithon | place: Antarctica: Miers Valley | collected 2014 | reverse complement strand
AATCGAGTAGTGAAAAATCATCAAGCTACACGCCACGACTCCGACGGTCGGCACCCAAGCCGGCACCGGACCGCCAATCAAATGGCGACCGCCTGTCCAGGCTCCGACAAACAACAAGGTCCAAAATCCAAGCGAGGCGAAGTCATAGCTGGGCAAGAGCCGACCGGAAGTCTTGGGCACAATATAGTAGGACCCTGCCAACGCGAGAGGAGCGAGCCAGAGCGTCCAAAGCCCTTGCATGAACCAACCCGCGGCGATCGCCTGAACCGTGCCGCGCACCGGCATCCAAAGCAAAACCGCTTGAGCCGCGGAAAACAACCAGGGGAAAACGAAGAGCGCAGCAACCGCGTACCATTGTGCAGCAAAGGTTCCGTCGCTCCGCCGACCTCCCCAAGCGAGCACGCCGGAGATCGCAATCGTGGCGTACGCGAAAAGCATCAGCGGCTGCACGTACGCAGGAAGCTGCAGCATCGAGAAAGACGTCATGTCGCCCGTGGCGATACCCACCAATCCTGCTGTCAAACCAAGGTTCCAGAAGAGCGTTCCGACAGTGACCCAATTCGTCGCCCGCAGCGGGTTACCGCCCAAGCGACCGAGAATCCACAGCGAGATGGCCAACCCGGCATTGCCGGCCCAACCGTAGATGAAGGTGCTCTCCCGCATCGCGTCCGTTCGCCCGAAGGTGAACCACGAACAATCCGCGAGGAATTGGGGCGTATGGAGCTGAATCGATGCAATGAGCGCAAAGGTACCACTGATCACGAGCCACCCGAGAGCCATGCCCACCAGAAGCAGGAGCGGACCGCGTGCAGTCGGATCAATCGGCGTGACTTCGGCCGAACCGGCGTGAGTCGGAGAGTTTATCATCTCGAAAGTAAGTTAACGGCGGGGAGGTTATTTCATGGCGCCGTGTTGCCTGGCGGTCAGCTCCATGGCCCGATCAATCGGCAGCTGCACCTTACCCGCTGCCTGATCGGCCCATCCATATGAGGAGATTTGCTGAGCTTCGGCGGCGCGCTGCTCCGCCAGTGCCTTCCGGCGCGACTCGGGCGTAGCGCGCCACTCCAGTTCCTTCGGCATATTTTCCGCCGAGAGATTCTGCGGAGCAGTTTGGCTCGGCTCGTAGAAATAGCGCACCACCAGCAGGAAGGCGGCGAACAGCACCAGGAGGAAAACGATGGTGAACAACGAGACCGGGCGCGCCGGATGGACAGATGAATCACTCATGGTGCGTGAGGCTCTCTACAATCCGTGGATCACGAATCGGAATGAGCTTGGTAGTCGGAAAGCTGCGAAGATAGGACCAAACACAGATACCACCCACTCCGACGACGGCGGTAAGCGTCCAAACCAAATGCATCGAGAAGAAGGGCATCGGGTCACCGTGATGATCCGGGTCCTTCAGAGCAGGGAGGATATTATAGCACATATCCAGCAGGATCACCGCGAGAATCCAATATGCGATCCGGCGAATCACCGTGGGGGTCACTTTAAACCGGTACGACAACAGAAAGAAGAACGGGAGAAAGAAATGCCCGAAGAGAAGCCCCAAACCAACATACCACCACTGATTGATTGTTCCGTCATAATTCAACTCACGGATATTATACCAGAATGTCTCCTCCGGGATGTTGGCATTCCAGATCAGGAAATACTGGGAAAACGTGACGTACGCCCAAAAGATGGTGAACGCGAGCATCAGCATGCCGATGCTATGATAGTGATTCTTGTTCAGAACCCCCTGGTAATCGCCGCGATTATAGAGCCAGACCATCATGATCACCCCGATACTCAGTGCTCCGCGAATACAATTAGCAAAGAACCACACCCCGTACATTGTGCTGAACCAATGATATTCGAGGCTCTTCACCCAATAGATGGCCGCGAAGGTCAGGGTCAGGGCGCCCAGGACCAATCCAAAGGCAGAAGTGACGCGATTGTTATAGGTCCAACTGACGCTGCCATCGAGATCCTGGCTGAAAGACGCTTTGCGAAGACGGGCCGACAACCAGATCCAAATGCCGAAGAAAGCGACGGTCATCCCGATGAACATCTGCGGACTAAGAAACCCCGCCTTTTTCAAGAAAAGCGGATCAGCGCCGACTTTGTGACCACCATGGATCACGTGGTCGGGATTCAGCCAAGGCCAGACTAGATCCAGCTTATAAAAAAACGTGGCGAGGACGAGAGGCACAAACAAGAGCGCCAGCCACTTGAAGGCGGACAGGCCGTGCTCCCATTGCCGCCGAATCACCACCGACCACGACGCATCGAAGATGTGATGGATCATGCACAACATCAGCATGCCAATGGCGATCGCCGTCCAGAACGTGACTCCCACGAGCCAGGAAAGGGCGACCACCGATGCGCCGGAGATAAAGATCCCGACAACGGTCAGGCCAATGCCCACGAGCCCAAACATCAGTGCCTTGCTCGCAGCGGAGGCAGTCGATGATTCGCGGGGAAGGGCCGCGGCTGAAGCGGTAACGGCGGGCGAACTCATTGGATACCGAGGGATTGTTTGGCAGCTGGATCGGCGACATCCGCCGCAGAGCCTTGCTGAGCACGCTGGAGAGCGCGGACGTAGGCGACGACCGCCCAGCGATCGTCGGGACTCAATTTGTCAGCGTACGGCAGCATCGTGTTACGACCGTTAGAGATGACGTGGAAGATCTCGCCGTCGGGCATTTGCCGCAGACGGTCATCATGGTAGCTCGGGGTCGATCCCATGCCATACCGTTTCGTGATGCCATTGCCGTCACCGGTGGCACTATGACAAACAGCACAGTAGATTTGGTAACGATCCCGGCCTCGTTCGAGAAGGTTCAAGTCAACGGAAACCCCGGCTGGAAAGCCGCTGGCAAAGGTCTCAGCGCCGGACTTTCCGGCGTAGCGATGCTGATCAAGGCGCAACATACCGCGAGCGACCGTGTGCTGCGGAGGAACGCGGTCCGCACGACCGTCAGCAAAGAACTTGCTCGCGGACTGCGGACGAGGCTTGGGTTGGTTCTCCATGCTCGGGAACGCCCACTCCGGAAAGACGTCGATCGGAGGCTTCGTGAAAGTCGTACCCCGGAACCCGAGGATTGAGACCAGCAGGACGCAGACAAAAAAGGTAGTAAGATAGACGTGGCGCATACGCTCAGCTCTCCAGCTCCACAATCGCTTTGCCGCCGGCCTTCTCGAGCAAGGCCTTGGTGTTGGCGAGATTGAAACGCGGATCGCGCGCCTCGATAACGATGAAGAACGTGTCGTCCATGCCGCGTCCGATTTGGTCGTACTTCAGCACCGGATGATAATGCATCGGAAGGCGATTAAGGACGAACATACCGATGATGGTCGCGAACGCTGTAAACAAAATGGTCAGTTCGTAGCTGACGGGAAAGGCAAACATCGCGCTGAAATACGGCTTGCCGCCGACGATCAGCGGATAGTCGTACGCTCCCGTCCACCAGATCATGCTCATACCGGTGAAAAACCCAATGATGCCGCCCACCAGGGAAATCCTGGGAACGATGGACCGACGCAGGCCCATCGCCCGGTCGAGGCCATGCACGGGACAAGGGGTAATACAATCCCAGTGGCGGTAGCCCGCATCCCGGATTTTTTCCGCCGCATGATACAGCTCGGGAGCAGTATCAAACGTCGCAATGAGACCGTAAGGTTGTGCAGCCATGGTCGTGGATTAATGCTTGAAGTCGCGAGCGGCCGGGTCGCCGTGACCCGCCATCCCGTGACCATGCACGTCGGCCTGAGGAGTGACCGCCTTGAGCTCGGCCATCGGCATGATGGGGAGGAAGCGGATGAAGAGAAGAAACAGCACAGAAAAGACGCCGAAAGTGCCGAAGAAGGTGAAGATCTCCACGATCGACGGGCTATAGTAACCCCAGCTTGAAGGCAGGAAATCGCGGGCCAGTGAGGTGACGATGATCACGAAACGCTCGAACCACATTCCCACGTTAACAAAGATCGAAAGGATCCAGACAAAGGCCGTGTTCTCGCGCACTTTCTTGAACCAGAAGAACTGCGGCGTGATCACGTTACACGAAATCATGATCCAATAGGCCCAGGCGTAGTGCCCGAAGGCGCGGTTCACGAACGCGAAGCCTTCATACGGATTCGCCCCGTACCAAGCGATGAAGAACTCGATCCCGTAAGCGTAGCCCACGATCGTTCCCGTTGCCAATGTGATCTTACACATACAATCGATGTGATACTGTGTAATGAGATCCTGAAGACCATATAGCGCCCGCAGCGGCAGCATGAGCGTGAGCACCATGCCGAAGCCGGAGAAGATTGCGCCCGCTACGAAATACGGAGGAAAGATGGTTGTATGCCAACCGGGGAGCAGTGACACCGCGAAATCGAACGAAACGATGGTGTGCACGGAAAGCACCAGCGGGGTGGAGATACCCGCGAGAATCAAATACGCCATTTCGTAATTGCTCCAGTGGCGGTTGGAACCGCGCCAGCCCATCGCGAACAACCCGTAAAGGAAGGAGCGAAATTTGTTGCCGGCGTTGAGGAATCGATCGCGCAGAATTGCGAGGTCAGGAATCAGACCGACATACCAGAATAGCACCGATACCGTGCCGTAGGTCGAAACCGCGAACACATCCCACTCGAGGGGCGACCGGAAATTCTGCCACACCGCATTCGAGTTCGGAATCGGGAAGAGATACCACGCATACCAGACGCGACCCACATGGAAGACCGGGAAAATCGCGGCGCAAACCACCGCGAAAATCGTCATGGCCTCGGCCGCGCGATTGATGGACGTCCGCCACTTTTGGCGGAGCAGACACAAGATGGCGGAAATCAGCGTACCCGCGTGGCCGATACCGATCCAGAACACGAAGTTTACGATATCCCAAGCCCAGTTGACCGGATTCGCATGGCCCCACACTCCGACGCCGGTGGCGACGAGGTAAGTGATGCCTGCCACCGTGAAAGAGGCGACAAAGCAGGCGAGGATGAAGCAGACCCACCACCATGTGGGCGTTTTCCCCTCGATGATGCCGCAAATCTTCTCGGTGATCCACGAGAAGCTTCGATTGTTTTCAACCAGAATGGCGCGGGGGATGACCGCAGGTTTAACTTCCTGCAGAATCGGATGCGCGGGGGTGGCGTGGTCGGCGTGAACCATTAGCGAAGTCCTCCGAAGATAACCCGGCCGATCGCGCGCCGGCCACGCCCGGTGCGCGAACCAGCGTTGCAGTCAGAACGAAATAAGTGGCGCGTATTCATCTTAATGCCCGCCTTTGGTTTCTGCGCCATGGGAATCATGACCGTGGCCACTCCCTTGCGGCTCGTTTTTCTTTTGATACTCGATGCGACTCGCGGGAAGAACGGTATAGCCAGGCATCCGCGGGTTGCGGTTACGCATCCGGGCTGCATAGGTCGTGCGTGGACGGGTGTTGAGATAGCCGAGGACGGCATATTCCTGCTCCCGCTTCTTCACCTTCATAACGGCGCTCTCTTCATCGAGAATGTTGCCAAAAACGATGGCGTCGACCGGGCAGGTTTGCTGACAGGCTGTCTTGACCATGCCATCCGGGACCATGACGTCACCGGGAGTCCCCTGCTGCGCCATCTTCACCTTGTGCTGGATCTTTCCATTCTGAATCCGCTGGACACAATACGTGCACTTTTCCATCACGCCGCGCATGCGGACAGTGACATCGGGGTTCTTACTCATCGCGACCAGCTCAGGCATGCCATAGTCTGTGAGCGGGCCCAGATAGAGGCTGTCGAGACTACGTTGATTATAATCGAAGAAATTAAAGCGCCGTACCTTATAGGGGCAGTTGTTCGCGCAATAACGGGTACCGATACAACGGTTGTAGGCCATCACGTTGAGGCCTTCTTCGTCGTGAACGGTGGCGTTGACGGGACACACCGTTTCGCACGGAGCCAGCTCGCAATGCACGCAAGTCATCGGCTGGAAGGAGACCTCCAGATCCTCTGGAAGCGCCTTGTTGCCTTCGCCACCAAAAGCCGCGGCATCGAGATTGCCGTCCGAGTAATAGCGATCGATGCGAATCCAGTGCATCTCACGGCCACGGAGCACCTGCTCCTTGCCCACAATCGGAATGTTATTCTCCGCCTGACAGGCCACCACGCACGCCTGACACGCAATGCAGGTATTCATGTCGATCGACATGCCCCATTGGTGCACGCCATCGAACGTTGGCGTTTGATACAGCGAATTTCCACGGGGAATGAGGGAGGCCCGTTCCTGCGGCGTCATCTTCTCTCCCACTTCGCCGATATTGCTCGGCGTATGCGCCTCCATGCCGAAGGTGTTCACGAAACCAGGGTTCTCCTGGTAACTATTGGCCCCTTCAAAATTGGCTTCGCGAACGATATCGCGGCCTTCCATCGACCAATGCTCCTGGGTGTTCGCCAGGCGGAAGGTCTCTTGAGTCGCGATGAGCTTCCCGCCCGTCGCCACGTGGGAATTCGTGGCGATCCGCAGCGGGTAGAAATTATAACCCGCACCCTTGCCCACATTGCCGACCACACTGCGCCCATAACCCAACGGTAGCACGACCGTATAGTTAGCCAGTCCGGGTTGAATGGAAATCGGAGCACGCACGGTCTTCCCATTCACCGTGAGTTCACCCACAAAAGCCATTTCCATACCCTGCTGGAACTTGGCCGTCTCTGTCCGCGCCACCTGAATGAGGGAACCCTCGGGCTGAATGCCGAGCTCCCTGGCAAAGTGGGGACTAATGAAGATCGCGTTGTCCCACGAGAGCTTTGAGATCGGATCCGGACACTCCTGCAGCCAGCCGTTGTTGGCGAAGCGACCATCATCGAGTTTATAGTCAGCCATGAAGCGGACCTCGAGATTGTCTTTACTGAAGGCGACCAACGGCTGCGCATCACCAAAAACCTGCTGGGCGGCACCCTGATTAAACCGCACCGATACAGGCCGATAGGCAGAACCTTCGAGGACGCCATCGTGGAGGAAGCGCTGCATCGTGCTCTCCGGATTGGCGTTCTCTCCACCGAGGCCGCCAATGGTCGCCGCGACCAGTGCATAGGGATCCACCTGGGCTTCACCCGTGAGCCGGGCGAGCACTTCGTTTTGCGTGAGACCGCCAAAGAGCGGCAGAATCATCGGCTGAATCGGTACGATCGTCCCATCGATCGTGCGGCCATCGCCCCACGATTCCAAATAATGGGCGGCGGCAATTTGCGTCGTCGCCGCAGGATTCAACGCCGACGTCTCGTCGACATAATAACTATAGCGAACGACCTCCCCCACGGACTTTTGCAGCGCCGGCCAATCAAGATCCGCCGCGGCATTATAGACTGGATTTCCACCGAGGATTACCAATGTCCGAACCGAGCCGGACTTGATCGAACTGGCGAGCTGGCTGATCGAGGCCGCATTGGTCTGCTCGACCGCCACGTAATTAACCGTGGTTCCCACATTTCCCAAGAGGGAATTGATGCCGTGGACAAGGAAATGAACTTCCGTCGGTAGGTGAGCGCCCGCCACGACCAGGCAAGCCCCACGATGGGCCTGCAAATCGGACGCGCACTCTTCGATCCACTTCGGCGGGGTTTCAAAGCCCTGGCCGTACGGAGCCAAATCCCTCGCGACTTGAGGGAACAGCTGCGAGGACAGCCGTGCCGCAAAGGCCAGCATGTGGCTCGTAGCGACTCGCAGCCGATGATCCGCCATGCTGCCGGTAAGGGTCAGCGCGCTCTCCGCCATATACAGGCGGTTCATCGGATCGTCTTTCTTTAGTAAGCGACGACCATTCGCGAACGAACGCGCGTAATAGAGGCTACCCGCCTCCTGGTGCAGGAAGTCCGCATCGATTGATACAATGCGCTTGGCGCGCGCAAAATGATAGACCGGCCGGACCGCCGCACCAAACGCTGCCTGCGCGGCGGCAAGAGGGGCTTCGTCGACGATGGGCTCATACTCCGACCAAATCGCCCGCGGGAAGCGTGCTCGCAGCGCCCGGACCAACCGAAGGCGGGTCGGCGACGAGGTTTCGTCAGCGAGAAAAGCGAGTCCCGCGCCCCCGTTGCCGCTATAATTACGATGAATGCTCGCGAGCACCTCATTGACGGCCTCGACCGTGAGCGTCTGGTTCCCTTTGGTGTGCGCCGTCGCACGATCCGGGTCATAAAGTTCGAGGATGGAAGCTTGGGCGTGCAGTGAGGCCGCTCCGCCGTGCGGCTGATAGGTCGGATTGCCCTCGAGTTTCGTCGGCCGACCCTGGTGCGTCTCAGCCAGCAGAGGGATCGCCGTCTTCCGCAACGGCATCGACGTCGCGTAGTAGGACGGCAGACCTGGAATCACGCTCTCGACCGACTTGCCGTAGGGCAGAATGTACTTCTCCGGACGGCGGCAGCCCGCCAACCCTGCGCCACCGAGCGCGAAGGAGGCCGCCATGATCTTCAGGAAATGCCGGCGATCGACACCCTCGAGCTCCGCCGCACCTTCGGGGAACTCGCGCGCGAGCTCGGTCTTGAACCCCGGCGTGCCGGCAAGCTCGTCCAAGCTGCGCCAATACTTCGGGCCGGTCAGCTGCTCCTGATCAGAAGGAGCGGGATGGTCAAATTTACGTTTCATCGATGGCAGCCGGAGCAGCTCTGAGGAGGAATCAATTTCCAGTCGTGCTTGAATTTCTCGGCCATTTTCACGCCTTCGGGGCCTTGATCGACCAGTCGTTTGGAATCGAGATTATAAACATCCTTCGGGTCGCGAAGGCGCTGTTCGGGATTACGATGGCACTCAAGACAGAACGCCATGCTCAAGGGCTGCACGTGCGTGACCACATCCATCTCGTTCACCTTGCCGTGACACTCCACGCAGGAAACCCCGCGATTCACGTGCGCCGCATGATTGAAATATGCGAAATCCGGCGTCTGGTGAATCCAGACCCATGGTACAACCGTACCCTTCTCGTAACTTTCACGCACCGGAGCCAAAGACGGGCTGTCGGCCTTGATAACGTTATGACAGTTCATACACGTCTGGGCCGTGGGCACGTTGGAATGAGGCGACTTATCTACATTGGAATGACAATAACGACAGTCGAGACCGACCTCCTGCACGTGCTGCGCGTGGCTGAACGGCACCGGCTGCACCGGGGCGTAACCGACCCGAGAGTACTTCGGCGTCATGTAGTAGGTCACGCCAGCCGTGGCGATACCCGTCACTACACCCAGAAAAATGATGATCTGGAGCGGCAGCTTGTTTGCCGACTTCGGGAATAGTTTCGACATGAGCGAAAAGTACGATCGTGGGCGGCAGCCTTAAACCGACTCGGCGCGACGCGCGACCGAGCGCGCATCACCCCGTAGTTCAAGATGCTTTTTCCCAATCATGCTGGAATTCACCCCGGGGTTCACCGTCGCGGGTTTCGCTTGTAGCTTCGGGAGGAGACTCGCTGCAGCGGCCACTCCGAGAAGCTTGGCGAAGAATTGCTTTCGCGTTGAGTTAGGAATCACAGGAAGCGGATTGGATGGACGAAAATCGCTGTGGAAACAAGGGAGCGGCGTTTCGCTTGTAAACCAAAATTTCCCGAGGAAATTTTCGACGAGGAGTAATTAGCGACCGGATGTGGCAAGGTTTCTCGCGCTAATCGACACGGACTCGGTTTCAGACGTCGTTTGCCTGCACTCCAGCCACCGCGTTTTCCTGACGCCGTACCTTCTCAACCCTCGGGCCATCCGATTCGTTCGATCAGCGGCCACGGCTGGTCGGCCTGACTCCAAATCCACTCCAAACGACGTGGTTAAACGAAGAGCCCGTCGCGCATCGGCCGGGTGAGGTCGCACCGCTGCGCGATCTCCGGATTATGCGTCACGAGCACAACGGCCTGCCCGTTATCCTTCGCGAGCCGCGTAAGCAGATCGAACACCACGGCCGAATTCTTCACGTCCAAGTTTCCCGTCGGCTCATCCGCCAGGATGATCGTCGGCTGATTCGCCAGCGCTCGCGCCACCGCCACGCGCTGCTGCTCGCCGCCCGAGAGCTGCGTTCCCAGCCGCTGGGTCTTCGCACCCAGGCCAACCGACTCCAGCAGACTATGCGCGCGCACTTTCATCGCCTCGGGCGTAAGCCGCCCGAGTTTTCGCATCGGCATCATCACATTCTCCAACGCAGTGAACTCGAGCATCAGGAAGTGAAACTGAAAAACGAACCCGATGTGCGCCCCCCTTGCCGTCGTCCGAGCCAGGTCGTCCGTGTTCGACATCAAACTCCCATTGATCTCGAGCTGTCCATCATCCGGCCGATCGAGCAGCCCCAGGAGATAGAGCAGCGTGCTTTTTCCACAACCCGACGGCCCCACAATCGCATAAACTTGGCCGCGCCGCGCTTCAAACGAGACGCCTTTTAAAACATGCACCCGCCCCTCACCCTGCCCGAGGTAACGGTGAAGATTCTGGCATCGCAGGGCGACGCCAGAATCGGGAGCAGGGAGCAGGGAGCAGGGAGAAGGCATCGACGGACGCGGGCGGGAGCAGGGAGAAAAGAGGAAGGAGGACGGAGCAAGACTCAGCCGAATTTCTCGCGCCGCACTTTGATGAGCTGCATGATTCGTTTGGAAAGTCTTTTGGCGTCAGCAATGAGTGTGACCGCGTCCGTTTCCTTGAGTAAGTTCACGCGCCGCGCAATGAACGTCTGCGATCGAACTTCTCCGCATGAAGCCTTCGCGATGAAGAGAAACCGGATGAAGTCCGGGTTCGAATCCCGCTCGTAGCCCTCCGCAATGTTGCTGGAAATCGAAACCGCTGCGCGCTGGATCTGATCGCGAAACCCGAAATCCCGGCTCGCATGAAACAACTCATAAACTCGCACCGCGAGTTCCACCGCCTCCTTCCACACTTCTAGATTTTCGAATGTATCGTCGTTCATTCTGTAGTGATTGAGTTCCGTGCTCCTTGCTCCTTGCCCCTTGCCCCTTGCCCCTTGCCCCTTGCCCCTTGCCCCTT
>PPFU01002505.1_pt1 | contig 10969 bp, 8 predicted proteins | sample 1535991 | NCBI WGS metagenome assembly PPFU01 (sample SAMN04901290, study PRJNA319586) | Hypolithon metagenome, whole genome shotgun sequencing project. | isolation source: Antarctic Hypolithon | place: Antarctica: Miers Valley | collected 2014 | reverse complement strand
CGGGGGAGGCGTCGGACAATGATTATCTGAAGGTGCTGGGGGTGGGGACGCAGGTGGGGGGCGGGGTGTACCTGCTGGGGTATGGGAGAGACCAGGAGCACACCGCGGATGAGCTGGGGCTGCGGTACATGACACGGCTGAACTACGACCCGAGCGAGATGGTGGAGGTGATGCGGATCCTCGAGGAGGCGAGCGGTGCCGGCGGCGGCGCGCCGGAGTGGCTGTCGACCCACCCGAACCCGGGGAACCGGATCGAGCACCTGAAGGAGCTGATCCGGGAGCGTTATTCGGATGTGAGCCGGGAGGGGGCGTATCGGATCGATCGGGAGGAGTTTGAGCGGAACGTGCTGGGGCCGTTGAGGAGGCTGCCGCCGGCGCCGCCGCCGAAGCAGCAGCAGGGTGGGTGAGGGGCGAGAGAATATGGACGACATGTCGGCTGAAAGCGGCACGCCCGGGGGGTGGGGCTACACTGGTTGCATGAGTGAGCAGGAGCCGCAGTGGGGCCGGAAAAACCTCGCCAATCCGCATACGGTGGCGGACAAGGCGAGGCGTGTGGAGCGGATGTTCGATGCGATTGCACCGAGTTACGACCTGAACAATCGGGTGCATTCACTGGGTCGGGATGTGGCCTGGCGGCGGGCGACGGTGGGGATGGCGGGGGTGTCGCCCGGAGATTTGGTGCTGGATGTGGCGTGCGGCACGGGCGATTTGTCGCAGGCGTTCATCGATGCGGGGGTGGAGCGGGTGGTGGGTGCGGACTTTACGCCGGGGATGTTGCGGGTGGCGATGCGGAAGGCGGAGGCGAAGCGGGAGTATGAGCAGAGGACCCGCTACATCGCGGCCGATGCGTTGGCGTTGCCGTTGGGAGATGAGATGTTCGATGTGGTGAGCATCGCCTTTGGGCTGCGAAATGTGGCGGACCCGGCGGTGGCGGTGGCGGAGTTTTGGCGGGTGCTTCGGCCGGGGGGGCGGCTGGTGGTGCTTGAGTTCGGTCAGCCGCGGAACCGATTGCTCAATGCTATGTATCAGTTCTATTTTCGCCACGTGTTGCCGCGGACAGCGGCGGCGGTGGCGCGGGACACCAGCGGTGCGTATCGCTACCTGCCCCAGAGCGTGGCGACATTTCTGGATCGTGAGGGGGTGGAGCGGCTGCTGGCGGAGCAGGGGTTTGAGTCGGTCGAGGCAAAGTCGCTGACGTTTGGGATCGCGTGGTGTTTTGTGGGGGCGAAAACCGCCAGTCTGTGAATCAAATGCGAAGAGCCGATTGGGGTCACGAGACGGCGGCTGTCATCGAACGCGGCCCTTCGCCTACGGCTCAGGCTCCGGCTCCGGGACCGGCTTGGGTCTGCGCTTTATTCCCGCCCGGCTGAATCAGTTGAAGAGACTCTGGATCCATGCGATCAGGCCCTCGCGCCCGACCGCGATCATGCTGCTTCCAAGGACTGCAGCGGGCTAAGACGGGCAGGCTAAGTGTTGCGTCGTCATGCCGAGGCGGAGGCGGCTACGGCAGCAACGAGGCGACCGTCACTTCGACGCCGGGGCCGTCGGCAGTGGGAAGCATGTGGTGGTCGCCGGGCGAGAGCGTGTCGCTGCGGGTGTAGGTTCGCCGTCGGGGGTCGGGGGTCGGGTTGCTAGGGAAAGGCGGTGTGGTGGCGGTGGCGGTACTCATGGAGGCGTGTCACGCCTACCCCGCTACGCTGTGCCCATGCCTCAAGACGCCGCTAATCTCCTCCGCCTCGGCCACTCCCCCGATCCCGATGATGCCTTCATGTGGTGGCCCCTGGCGAACTTCACGACGCCCGACGGCACGAGCCACAAGCCGCGGGTGGATACCCGCGGCTACGCCTTCGAGCACGTGCTCGAGGACATCCAGTCGCTCAACGAGCGGGCGGGGCGGGCGGAGCTCGAGATCACCGCGATCAGCATGCACCAGTACCCGCACGTCGCGGATCGGTACGCGCTAACGACCTGCGGCGCCTCGATGGGGGAGGGGTATGGCCCGATGATCGTGTCGGCGGAGCCCATGGATCTACGCGATCTAATCACGCCGGTCACCACGCCCGACCCGCAGACCAAGCCGACGCTGGCGATCCCCGGCGAGCGGACCACGGCGTGGCTGGCGCTGCAACTGCTGATGCTCGAGGAGGAGGGCGTTCAGCCAGAGGGGGACCCGGAGCAGGTGGGGGAGCGGGTGGGGGAGCGGGTGGGGGTGAACCGGGCGGTGGATTATCGCGTGGTGCCCTTTGATCAGATTGTCGAGCGGGTCACGAGCGGGGAGTTCACCGCGGGGCTGATCATCCACGAGGGGCAGATCACCTACGAGGCTTCCGGGTTACATCTCGTGCGGGACCTGGGCGACTGGTGGACCTCGACGCGTGGCCTGCCGCTGCCGCTGGGGGGCAACTGCATTCGGCGGGACGTGGCGAACCCCGGCGTCGTCTGCCGGGTGCTGCTGGACTCAATCCGGTACGCGCTTGAGCACCGGGAGGAAGCGGTTGCGTTCGCGATGAACTATGCCCGCGACCTGGACCCGGGGCTGGCGGATCGGTTCGTGGGGATGTATGTCAACGACCTGACGCTGGACTATGGCAAGCGGGGCAGAGCGGCGGTGAATCAACTGCTCAAGGAGGCCGCGGAAGCGGGGATCGTGCCGCCGCTACCGGGCGGGGCGGTGGATTTTGTGGAGGCGGCGCTATAGTGGGGGATGACGAGACGTACCCTCATTATGTTGACTGGATCCACGACCTTGATAGTGACCTCGACTATGTTCTTCTCAGCTTCAGGATGCACCGAATACCGCCCCGGCTTCCGCTATATGCGGGAGGGGGATTCGGAGCGGTGGGACGACCAGCATCGCGACCGCAGGGATCGGGATTCGCTGGCGTTGAACCCACCGACCAAAAGAGCCGCGCACAGAGTAAGCGGTTAGAAAAAGTAAAGGAGCCGCGCACGAAGTAATCGGTTGCGGGCTCGGAAAAGAGCTTCGCATTTTTTTGATGTCAAGGCGAGATTGAGGAGCGGGGTGCGACGGCACTTAGAGCGGTTCAACAAATACCCCGCCACCCGCTCCGCCGCCGTTTCTAAGGCTTTGGTGGCACGGGCCTCCCGCGTGTCATTGGCCCCAGGCCGCTCCGCGGTCCACCGACGGGACGCCTGTGTCACCAAAAGAAGCTCGAAGTGGCGGAAAACGAGTCAATCCGACCTAGCCCGTGCTTGCGATAAAACCGGGGAAGACACGGCCCCAAGGGCGTGGCACCCGTCAGCCTGGGCGGCCGTTGACGGTGAACGATCCAGTACGATGTGTCGTCCGAGCGTCTGTAAAACGCTCTGGATTACCTTCCCATGTATCGCGTTGCAGGCGGGCGGCGGGCCGGGATGTCCCGGCTACATAAGGGAGCGGAGGCTTCGATGGGTGTGGCTCAAAAGGTAGATCGCCGTGTCCGCCCGCAGATTCGGCTCTTCCTCCACCACCCGCCCGGCGTTGGTGTCAAGGTAGACCGCCCGCTCGACTCGATAGCCCTTTTGGTAACAAAAGTCGTCGAAGTCGGCGATCGTTGGGAAGCGGCGGTTGGGGGTGTTGTACCACTCGTAGCCATACATCCCCGACGCCTTGGGCGACCGCCCGCCATGGTAGAGCGCATCGCGGAGGGGCGCGTGGCCGAAGTTCGGGAAGCTCACGATCCCCCGGCGACCCACCCGCAGCATCTCACCGAGCACCCGCTCGACATCCTCCACCGCCTGGAGCGTCTGGCTGAGTACGACCGCGTCGAACTGCCCATCGGCGAACATCGGAAGGCCCTTGTTCAGGTCGATGTCGATCACATCAAACCCCCGCTGCACCGTCGCGAGGATGTTGGCCTGCTCGACATCGACGCCCAGCAAGCGGCCGCCCCCGGTCACCGCCTCCCCTCGCCGACGCGCGACCTCCGCGAGCAGTCCGCCGCGGCCGCACCCCAGGTCCAGCACCGACCCCGCCGGGTCGAGCAGCGAGAGGATCGTGTCATGGTCCAGCCGCTTGGCGTGGTAGATCGACGTCGGGTCGCCGTGCGAGGGGTCCGGGGCCGCGGGGCCCTCCGCTGCGGTGAGGGCATAGGACCCGAGCTGCGAACCTCGGGCGAGCTTGGCCCTGAGCAGCGGGCCAAACTCCGCCACCTCGCGGGGGAGCAGAAACGCATCGTGCCCCGCGTCGGTGGTGACCTCGGCATAGCTAACCGCCTGATCGAGGCGGCACAACCCATCGACCACCTCCCTGCTCTGCGAAGGCGGGAAGAGCCAGTCGCTCGAAAAGCTGCACACCAGCCACTCGCACCGGGCGGCCGACAGCGACGCCCGCAGCGCCGCGGGCGTCCGCCCCAGGTCGAACAGGTCCATCGCCATGCTCAGCGTCACATACGTATTGGCATCAAACCGCTCGACAAACTTCCGCCCCTGATGCGCCAAGTAGCTGCCGACGCTGAATTTTTTCTCGAATTCGGTGCGAATATCATGCGGCTCGTGGCGGTCGGGGTCGAACTTGTCCGCCATCGCCTCGGGGCTTAGATACGTGATGTGGCCGAGCATCCGGGCGATCGCCAGGCCGACGTCGGGACGGGTGGCTTCTTCATAGTATTGTCCATTGTGAAAGTGCGGGTCCCGCTGGATCGCGTTGCGGGCGACGATATCAAACGCGAGCGACTGGCTGGTTAGACGCGGCCCCGTGGCGAACGCTGCCGTCATCGCCACCCGCTCGGGGTGGCGAATCGCCCAGGTCAGCGCCTGGTGCCCCCCCAGCGAACCGCCCACAACCCCCGCGAGGCGGTCAATGCCCAGATGGTCAATCAACCGTCGCTGCACCTCGACCATGTCCGCCAGCGTCACATCGGGAAAGCCCGCGCCGTACGCCCGCCCGGTCGCGGGGTCGGTGGAGCATGGGCCGGTCGTTCCCCGGCAGCCGCCGAGCACGTTGGAACAAATGACGAAGTATTTTCGCGTGTCGATCGCATACACCTCGCCCTCCCCGATCAGCACCTCCCACCACCCCGGCGTGTCGCCCGCATCGTGCTTGGCTGCGTGGCTGTCGCCGCTGATCGCGTGGCACGCCAGCACCGCGTTGGACCGCTCGGGGTTGAGCTCGCCCCAGGTTTCGTACGCCACCGTCACGCCCACCAGCTCACCCCCGAGGGTCAGCTTGAGGGGCTCATCGAAGCAGACGCTTCGGACATGGGCGGACGCGGCAGTGGAGCGTGCGTCGTCGGAGCTGGCGGGCAGGCCGGGCATGGGGAAAGATTAAGTTAATCGGAGCCTGATGGGAGGGGCGGGGTGGCTTCCCCCACCTCCTGTGCCCGCGGCTGCGTCGCCGACGTCGCGTCCGCGTCCCGCGGCAGGGTGTACCGGATCACCAGCCGCGGCGCGTTGGGGCCTTCACAGGAGGAGAAGTCGACCCCGTTGGCGGCAGTCGGCATGAGCACCCACCCCCGGTTCGCCGCGGCCGGGTCGTCCGTCGCCAGCCAGGCCGCCACGCTCGCCGTCACGTCCACCCGCAGCACGCCCATGCCCACGTCACCCGTCACCGTGTCCGCCTCGGCGACCGCCTCGGTGTCGTCCGCCGCCACGCCGTCCTTGAGCGAATCCCATGTGGCCGTGCCCGTCCACGTCGCGATCATGCGGTGGGCCTCGATGGGTTGGCCGTCGTTGAAGACCTCCAGTTCCAGCGACGCCGACTCGACCACCGCACCCGTCGGGATCTGCAGGTCGCCCTCTCCAAAGAGGTCATCAAATCGGATCAGCGTCTGCACCGCTTTGCCCGAGGCGGGGGGGTCATCGCTGTCGACGTTCAGCGGGGTCGCCTCCGCGTTGTCGGCCGAGGGATTCGCCTGCTGCACAAACGTGTCCACCGTCCCCGCATACTCCGCCACGCCCTGCTGGAAGGAGGCGGTGATGGCGGTGTGGGAGGTGTCGATCCGCAGCGTGTCCATCAACTCTCCGCCATCTTTGCCATCACCCCCGGCGAGGGAGAAGAACTCGAGCGTCATGATGCTTCCATCGACGTGGATCCGCACCCCGCCGTATATGTCGCCGAGCATCACCTCGCTGCCCGCCACCCGTTGTTTGGGGGTTCCGCCCGCCCGCCCGCCCGTGCCCGCGGTGACGTAGGGGAAGCCGTTGAGCATAATCCGTTCATAGTGATGATCGTGGCCGCTGAGCACCAGGTCCGCGCCCCAGTCCTGATAATCCCACCGCATCGCCTCCGCCCCGCCACGATTGCCCGAGGTGTAGGCGGGGTGGTGGAAGTACACGATGTTCACCGGCGACGTCGACGCCGCCAGCCCCTCCCGCAGCCACCGCTCCTGCGTGGCTCGAGACTCTTTGCTCGTGATCGCGTGGTCGCTGTCGACCGCAAAGAAGTGCACATCGCCCCGCACGAAGTCGTAGTACGTGCCCGTGTCCTCATGCCTGCCCGAGCCCGTCGGAAGCCGACCCTCGGGCTTGCCCGGGGAGCGGTGAAAGTAATCCAGATAATTCGCTGCCGACCCCCCCGCCTGACTGTCCGCGGCCGGCCCGCCGCTATCGTGGTTGCCCAGGCTGGGGAAGAACCGCTGCGTCTTGCTCGTCTGCTCGGGGAACCTGCCATCGCCCAACATATAGTCGCCATAGTGCGCCCCGACATAGCCGGACCACTGGCTGGCGGGTCCGCCCAGCCTGCCGTAGTTGTTGTCCCCCAGAGTCAATACAAACTCCGGCTCCCACCCCTTCACCAGGTTCGCCACCTTCGCCGTCGGCGAGCCGGCCGTGTCATCGGAAGCCCCAAAGTCGCCGATCACCGCAAAGGTCATCTCCGCCCCTGCAACCGCCGCCATCGTCAGCAACACCACGCAGCACACCGCGATACGAACGGGGCGACACCACGGGCGAAGGGGGGCTGCGTTCATGCGATGAGAATAGCAGGTGGTGACGTGGGCCGCTTCTGACGAGTGGGGGGCAAGGGCGGGGCCCAAACATATTCAATCACATGAGTGGGCGTGGTCAAATTCGAGCCGCGACGCGTGAGCGAGCGGGGCCATTGCTTAGACTTCATCTAAAATGAAGCCCGCTCGCCTACGCTTCGCTGCTCGAACTCGAAAAAAGAACTGCTCATTCACGTTTCGCGGCTGGGTGTGTGGTACCCGCGCCGTACCTCCCGCCGCTTGACCCCGACATCATCCACCCTCCCGCCCACACCTGGAGCGGCCTCGTGGAGAACGGACGAAAAACAGCCCCCCATCGTCCCCAACCCCGCTCACGCCCAAATAAAGCAGGAACTAAATCTGCGTACCGGTATGGAAAGTTTGGGCTTCTGAAAAAGCTCCTCCTACCGTCGTTCGTACGCCTTGCCGGCCGCTAACGCGGCCTCAGCCGATGTTCGCAGAGCTTCGACTTTTTTACCGGTGTGAAAGCCTTTCGCACCGGTAAAACAAGTCTGGCTCAGGTTTCCGTGGCGGTGCGGATGCGGGGACGCCCGCAGCATCAAATGAGCTGAGTGGGGTTTTTCAGCGGCTCGGTGCCGATATGGCACGTTTGCGCACCCCTGAGGTGCTGCTGCTGAAGCCAGACTCTTCATCTTATTTTGCGGCTTTGCGTGAGCCCGCCTTGCCTCTGCGTGAGTTTGGCTTCGCCAGCGGGTATGGTGGATGGTCATGGATGCATTCATTATTCAAGGTGGTCGGCCGCTCCGGGGGACGGTGCGGGTTCACGGTTCCAAGAACGCGAGTCTGCCGCTGATGGCGGCGGCGTTGTTGACCCAGGAGGCGGTGACGCTGCGGGATGTGCCGGATTTGGCGGACATCCGTAACATGAGCAAGCTGCTGGGGTCGCTGGGTTGCAAGGTGGAGAAGGATGCGGCGGACAGCGACGCGACGAATCTGCATGCGCACGATTGGGGGCCGTCGTTGGCGCACTACGACATCGTGCGGACGATGCGGGCGGGGGTGTGCGTGCTCGGGCCGCTGCTGGCGGCGAGGGGGCAGGCGAAGGTGTCGATGCCGGGGGGGTGTGCGATCGGGGATCGACCGGTGGATTTGCACATTCGGGGGTTGAAGGCGCTCGGGGCGCGGGTGCGGCTGGAGGGGGGGTACATCATCGCGGAGGTGCCTGATGGCGGGACGGGTGGGGGAGCGGCCTCGAAGGAGCGGGGAAGGTTGCGGGGGGCGCACGTCTTTCTAGGCGGGCCTAATGGGAGCACGGTGCTGGGGACGGCGAACGTGATGTCGGCGGCGACGTTGGCGGAGGGGGTGACGGTGATCGAGTGTGCCGCGTGCGAGCCGGAGGTGGAGGACCTGGCGGACATGCTCAATTCGATGGGTGCCAAGATCACGGGGGCGGGGACGCCACGGGTGACGATCGAGGGGGTGGATCGGCTGCATGGCACGGACCACACGGTGATCCCGGACCGGATCGAGGCTGGGACGTACGTGATTGCCGCGGCGATCACCAACGGGGCGGTGACACTGGAGAACTTTCCGACGCGGGACCTGACTGCGTTTCTCGACCGGCTGGCGGTGTGTGGCGTGACGATGGAGGCGGCGGATTATGCCAAAGGGGACGCGGTCGGCCCGGCGTTTGCGACGAGGGGCCGCGGCGATACATGTGACGACGATTCGGCGTCAAGCGGACCGGCCGACGCGGCACCCGCCGATCCGCGGGACACGACGCCGGGGCTCGAGCCGCGGCCGGGTCGCCCGGCGGTGAGGCATCCGGGGCGTCGGGACACGGCCCGGGTGGCGATGCAGCGGCGGCTGTGCCCGGTGCATGTGGTGACGCAGCCGCACCCGGGATTCCCAACGGATTTGCAGGCCCAGCTGATGGCGCTCCTGACGCTGGCGGATGGCAACTCGATCATCACGGAGAAGATTTTCCCCGACCGCTTCTTGCACGTCGCGGAACTGCTCAGGATGGGGGCGGACTGCATCAGGTCCGGGCCGACCGTGCTGGTGTCGGGGGTGCGGGACCTGGTGGGGGCCCCGGTGATGGCGAGCGATCTGCGGGCGTCGGCGGGGCTGGTGCTGGCCGGTCTGGCGGCGAGGGGGACGACGACGATCAACCGGGTGTACCACCTCGACCGCGGGTATGAAAGGATGGAGACGACGCTGCGTGGGCTGGGGGCCCAGATCGAGCGGGTGGATGTGGCGGGAGTTTGAGACGGATTATAAATAGCTGTCGCCCTCCCGGAAGCATGAGAGCGGATCATCTTGTTCTCCGCTTCGTCGAGTGATAACTGGTTGTACAGGCGTCACGCCTGTGGGCCGAAGAGCCGCCTCGGGGTAATCACAGCGGGGACGCATGTGCCGCCAAAGCCTCAGATTCAGCAGCGGAGAGGCTGGCGGGAACTTCTTTGATCCGCTCTATAGCACGCTAATAAAACACATCGTGACAGAGAATCATTCGATCGACTCGAAGCGGTTAATCCAGTGGCCCCAATGGCCCCAAAGCCCGCCAGCCATGGAGGACATACGGCGGGCCGGTACGGCCCGGCTATATATTCAAGGTGTTTCCAGTGATTTCACTCGCCGCGTTCGAGGCCGGCCTTTTCGAGTTCTTGGATATAGGCCTCGGTGCGGTCGAGTTCGCGTTCGAGATGGGCGACGCGGAGGAGGCTTTTGACCCGGGTGAGCAGTTCGAGTTTGTTGACGGGTTTGGTGACGAAGTCGTCGGTGCCGCACTCGACGCCCCGCTCGATGTCGCCGACTTCGTTGAGGGCGGTGACCATCATGACGGGGATGGGTCGGGTGGTGGGGTTGTCCTTGAGGCGTCGGCAGACGTCGAAGCCGCTCATGCGGGGCATCATGATGTCCAGTAGCACGAGGTCGGGACGAGGCTTGTCCGTATTTTCGATCCGCGTGATGGCTTCGACGCCGTCGACCGCGGTCTCGACGCGGCAGCCCAGCGGGTCGAGGTAGGCTTCGAGAAGTTCGAGGTTTTGTTCGTTGTCATCGACGAGCAGGATCAGGGCCTGGCTGGGATCGACGGGGCCTGCGGGGGGAGGAGTCATCGGGGAAGGATAGGGTCTGGGGGCCGGGGGTGTGTACGAGCGATCACGATGGGCCCAGCAGGTCGTCCAGCTCCCGTTGCAGCTGGAGCAGAGGCGCGTCGTCGTCGGCAAGGTGGCCCAGGCGATGACGCAGCGCGAGGAGGTCCGCGGCATCGTCGACATCATGCCAGGGCGGCAGGTCCAGCAGCGTCAGCCCGGCCTGGACGGCGGCTTCCTGCGTCTGCCGATGCACCTCGCCGGTGCCCCAGGCGATCCCCCGTACCAGCGGCGGGAGGAAGCGTCCCGCCGCCAAAGTCCAATACCCGCCATCGCCGACGGGTCCGACGGCGGCGTCGGCCACTTCGAGAAGAGCGGGGATCGACCCGAGCGTGGCGGTGGGGACATCCGGGCTGTCGACGCCGAAGAACGCAACCCGCCCGCTGCCGCCCTCCCGCTCGACGCCCGCCCACACCCGCTCGAGCCTAGCGCCCAGGTCGCCCTCACCCTGGGGCAGCACACGCCATCGGTCCCCCGCGATCCGTATCGTTTCCATATGGGACGGCTCATCCACCGCCAGCCACCGCGTCGCCCCCGGCAGGGCCGCCTCAAGCCGGGCGAGCACGCACCGAAGCATCGCCACATGCACCCCACACGCCACCTGCGCGGAGACGCCGTCTGCGATCAGCCGCGTCTTCACCCCCCCCGGCCGAGCGGCCTTGGCCATGACGACAACCCAAAGCGTCGGGGGGGCTGCCATGGCGGAGAGTCTATCGCAAACGCCGCGGCGGGAAAGCTCCACGCCAAGGGGCCAAGAGGACAAAACGCCAAGACGCCAACCGCCAGCAAAAGATCATCGAATGCCGGAGAGATTGATATTAAAGACAGTTCGCAAGCCAAAATCATTCAGTAGAAACATAGAGGGTTCTGAAAAACTCCCGCTCAGGCCGCTTTAGCGGCCGGGACGCCACGCCAGCAACGTCGGCGGCA
>PPFU01001874.1_pt1 | contig 10976 bp, 13 predicted proteins | sample 1535991 | NCBI WGS metagenome assembly PPFU01 (sample SAMN04901290, study PRJNA319586) | Hypolithon metagenome, whole genome shotgun sequencing project. | isolation source: Antarctic Hypolithon | place: Antarctica: Miers Valley | collected 2014 | reverse complement strand
GAGAGAGTGTGGCGGCGGGCCGCCAGCCCGCCGGCGGCGGGGGCGGGCTATTGGCGCGAGAGGGCTGGACCTCGAGTGCAGCGGCGGCGGACGAGGTGCTGCGTTGTTGGTGCTAGCAAGGGCGTGGCCAGTGGTGCGGAACAGGTCAGGCTATTGGGCGCCGGCCCGTGAGCGCCGGGCTGGTAGACGCCGAGCGGTGGTGTGGAGCTTGGGTTGATGGCGGCCGGGGTGCTTTGCCAGGTTGAGGCGTGGGGCTGCGCCCTTTCGATCAGAGCGGATGGGCGGGGTGCCGTTCCTCCCGGCGCCGCTGCCATCTGTGATCGTCCTGCGGGCCGGAAGCGGCCGCCGTCAGGAAGTGCGCGCCTGCTCGATCGCGGCGCCGATCGCCTGTTCGCCCACCGCGCCGTTCAGCGCCTGGTCGCCGACGATGAACGCCGGGGTGCCCTCAATCCCCAGCCGTGCGGCAAGGTCGGCATTGGTCTGTAGCTGCGAATCGAACAGCCCGGTGGCGATCGCCTGCCGCGCTCGCGCCAGATCGACCCCAGCCTCACTCGCCGCGGCCGCGATGCTCTCGGGCGAGGGCGGGCCGAGACGGAACATCGCCCCGTGGAACGCGGCGTAGCGGCCCTGCTGTGCGGCGGCCAGCGCCATGCGCGCGGCCTCGACGCTCTGCTCGCTCAGAATGGGATATTCGCGCACCACCACCCGCAGATCAGGGTTAGCGGCGACCAGCGCCTCGACCACGGGCAGGCTCTGCCGGCAATAGCCGCAGGCATAATCGCTGAACTCGACAAGCGTCACCGTGCCTTGCGTATTGCCCATCACCGCGCCCGGGAATGGTGTTTCCAGTTCGGTCCGCAGCGGTGCGAGGCGCGCCTGCTGGTCGCGGGTCTGGAGCACAGTGATCGCCTCGGTCAGCACCTCGGGGTGGGCGAGCAGATAGTCGCGCGTGCCGTTTCCGCCGAAGCCGCTGGCGCTCCACAGCGCCGCCCCGCCGAAGCCGGCGACGAGCGCGATCAAGGCGGTGGCCAGCCAGCGCATCTCGCAGCCCTTCTTCTAGTTGCGCCGATCGGCGCGTTCGAGCTGCGCGCGGGCCTGCATCGCCACGTCCTGTGCCCGCAGCCAATCGGGCGAGCCGTGGGGCAGCCCGCGACCGGCCGATTCGGCATTGCCCAGCGCCTCGTGCGGGCGGCGGCTCATGATCTGCTGTTCGGCGCTGGCCAGCTGCGCGCGCGGGATGTCGCCCTTGGCGCCGTAGACCACCCCAAGCTGGTACCAGGCGAACGGGTTCTCCCGGTCGCGCGCCACCGCAGCCCGCAACACGCGCTCGGCCTCCTCGTGATGCGTGGCATCCTCGGTGGCGATCAGCGCGTGGCCGAACAGCGCGGCGATCAGCGGTTTGTTATTGGTCAGCTCGGTTGCGCGGCGCAGGGCCGAAAGCGCCTCGACGGGGCGGCCGGATTCGAGCAGCACCTGGCCCTTCAGCTCTAGAAAATAAGGGTCGTCGCCATCCATGGCGATCAGCGCCTCGGTCTCCGCCAGAGCGTCCGCGATTCGCGCCTGCTTGTGATAGGCATAGGCGCGGGCGTAGCGCGCGGGAACGCCGGTCATGTGTTCGGGATATGCGTTCAGCGTATCGGCCGGGCGGGCGAGATACCCGTAAAGCTTGGCCTTGATCCGCTCGAACCGGCGCTGCTGATCCGCATCGGGCGGCGTATCCCATGCCGCGTCCTGCTCGTAATCCGCCCGCAGGCGGGCCAAGCGGTCGCCGGAAAGGGGGTGCGTGCGCGCGAAGCCCGCCTCCTCGTCCTGCCGGAAGCCGTAGCGAAATTCGTAATTCTGCAGCTTCTCGAAGAAGGTGAGCGAGCCCTTGCCGGTGATGCCGGCTTTGGAGAGATATTCGGCCCCGGCGGCATCGGCGCTAGATTCCTGCACCCGGCTGAAGGCGAGGAACGAGCCCATCGCCGCTTGCTGGCCGAGTGCCATCGCCCCCATCGCCGCCTCGCCCCCGCCCGCGAGCGCCGCGGCCACGCCGACCAGCATCGACAGCAGCGAAATTCTGGTCGCATTGCCGATCCCCTCGCCATAGCGAATGATGTGGCCGCCGGTGATGTGTCCGAGTTCGTGAGCGAGTACGCCCTGCACCTCGTTCGCGGTGTCGGCGGCGTTGATCAGGCCCGAATGGATGTAGATGCGCTGGCCGCCGACGACGAAGGCGTTGATCGAGGAATCGTTGATCAGAACCACCTCAACCGCGCCGCGTTGCAGCCCGGCGGCTTCGGCCAGCGGATCGACCAACTCCTGCAGCAGCGCCTCTGTTTCCGCATCGCGCAGGATCGATTGCGCGGCCGCCGGCTGGACGGCGAGCACCAGCATCGCGGCGAAGGCGAGCAGGCGGGCGAGGAGCTGGTGCAAGGGGCGCATCGGCGCCAGTGGTAGCGCACCGGCGACTGAACCGTCGCTGAAGACGGACCGGGCGAGGGGTGAGGTAACGCGGGGGGTGGCCCGTCGTTTGGGGAGCGGGGTCGGCATGCTCATCCGCCCTCCACCGCGGTGGGCACCTTGTCCACCGCGCGGACGATCTGCTCGGTTTCGCCGCCGGGCGTAAAGCCGACGGAGCGCAGGAAATCCTGGCCGGTCTCCCAGCTCTCCCCCAGCCACAGCGGCACCCCGGCGGCCTCTATCAGTGCGCGCGCCGCCTCCTCCTCCTGCGAGAAGGTCTCGCCCGCGGTGGTGCGGATGAAGACCGCTGCCACCCGCAACGGATAGTGCTCCACCGCGGCGGCATAGGCCGGCAGGTCGCCCTGGGTATCGTCGCCGATCAGGGCGAAGCGCAGATCGGGGTACATCGCCAGGATCGCATCGATCGAGCGGCGCTTGTGCGCCCCGTGGCTGCTGGAGCCGAGCGTTTCGCGGTTGAGGCCCCAGTCACGCAGCATCAGCGGCCCGAGCGGCAGGCCCTTGGCCCGTTGGAATGCGACCAGATAGGAGAACAGGTTCCACGGGGAGGAGGAGACGTAGAAGAACGGCCGGTGCGTGGCCGGCACGCGCTGCCCGGCGCGCAGCTCGGCCGGGCCGGGGATCGGGCCGCCGCCAAGAGCGCCATAGAAGGCATCGGCGCCCCCCACAGCGACCCGCTCGCCGGGCATCTGCGCCAGGATGCGCCGCCAGTTGCGGGCAATGGCGGAGAAGCTGCCGCTGATCCCGGTTTCGATGATGGTATCGTCGATATCGGAGATCACCCCCAACCGCCCCTCGCTTCCTGGGACCAGCACCTTGGCCGCCACCTGCTGCGGGCCCTCGCGATTGGTCCAGCACAGCGAGACCACCTCCCACACCGGATCTTTGGGCAGATCGCGTTCGGGTTCGAGCGCGAGTTCGAAATGGACGAAACCGGCATCGTCAGTCTTCGCCGTTTCGCGCACCAGCGTGCGGCCCTGCCCCTGCAGTTCGAGCGTGACGCTCACGCCGCGTGCCTCGCGCGTGACGAATTGCGCGAGCATCGTGCGGATCGCCGTCAGCCGATTGCCCCCCTCGAATCCGGGTGCGGGCGCGCGTAGGGCGCGCGCGGAAAGCACCAGCCGGGAGCGGCTGCGAAACCCGAAATAGGGCTGGATGCGGACGGGGTGGGTGCGGAGCAGCGGCATCGCGGCGCCGCGCTACACAGCGAAAGGCGGCTTGGGTAGAGGCCAATCGTGATGCTCAGCCGGCCAAGCGGCCTGCCGCAAGGGAGAGCAAGGCGGGATCGTGCAGCACTTCGCCGATCAGCCCCGGTGAGCCGGATGCGGTTCGGCGGACCAGCACCAGCGCATATTCGCTGCCCGACGGGGCGAGCGATTGCAGGGGTTGCGAGGGACGCGCGGCGAGCGCCTCCATCCAGTCCGGCGTGCTAGGGGGAAACTCGGCCGGGATAGGCTCCGGCATCGCACCGCTGGCGGATCCGGGGCCATCAGCCCAATCGGCGACCACCATGCCCCGTTGCTGCGCCCGGCGCAGCCCAGGAGTGGGGACTGGTTCGAGCGAGGCGTCACCCGCCACTTCCTTCCAGTTCACCACTGCCAGTACATAGTCGATCGTCGCATCGTCGCTGGAAAAGGGGAGCATGATGCCGCGGTAGAAGATGGTGGTTTGCTGCGGCCCGACGAACGCCGAATCGAACCCGGTGGGCGAGCTGGTGGTGAGGACCTGAGGGTGATGCGCCGATAGACGGGCCAGCAGCGAACCCTCGGGCGCCTCGCACAGTGATTGCAGCCCGGCTGCGTCAATCCCGCACAATTGAGCCAGTTCCTCGCCCAGGTAAGCAATTCGCGGACTGTTCACCCGCTGCGAGAAATCGAGCAGAACCGCCCGCGGGCCAAAATCGCGCATGCCCCCGCGGCTGAGATCGGCCACCGCCGGATAACGCCGGTGGCCCAGCATCGAGGCCCAGAAATTATAGGCACGCACCTGCATCCGCCGCTCTTGCAGGCGCGGGGCGGGATCGGCCTGTGGTACGCTCGCCAGTTCAGCAACGCTGGGCTGGCGGACCTGCGGCCATGCGCAATCGCTACGATCCCAAACCATCCAACGCCCCTTGCCATCGTCGGCAAGGTTTTTCGCACGGGTGCAGTAAAGGAAGCGTGAAGGAAGGGCGTGCCTGCCGGGCTCGGCAGCCCGGCCAGCGGCTACAGCATGTAGCGCATGCGGATGGCGCGGCGGACCGACTGGTGCTCAACCTCGAACGCGGCCTCCGCGAAGCGCGGCGGACCCATCCGCACCGGCGCATCGCGCGAGAAGCCGAAGCCCTCGGTCGGGATCATCGCCGCACGATCGGCCTTGCCGTTGGAATTTTCGTCATGCAGCAGCGCGATGGCGTAGCGGCCCGGCGCCACCCGGCCGAAATCGAGCACCGCTGCCTCGCCCGCCGGAACCACCACTCGGATGCTCTGCGAATCGCCCCGGCACTTGGGGAAGCGCTCGGGATCGGCGGTCATGCAGGCGCGCACGAGCCCATCGGCCGAGCGCAGGCCGGTCACCGTCACCTGCACCGGCGTGCCCGCTTCCAGCCCGGGGGCGGCAGCGAGCAGCACGGGTGCAGCGATCAGTGCGCCCAACGCGAGGAGATGCCGCGATCGGTGCAGCACAGGCGATCCCAGAAGCGAAAATAGAGGCCGTAATTGCATCGGTACTCATCATGATGGCGTTGGTGATGACTGGCCGTTATCAGCCAACTCCCTACTCGCGAGTGAACGAGAGCCTTGGGAAACATCTCCCAGCCCATATGATTGGTGACGCCCATCACGGTCATGATCGCTAGCAATAGGCCCAGCATGCCGACATGGATGGGCAGCAGGAACACCAGCGCGGGGATCACCAGCGCACCGGTGAGCGCCTCGATCGGGTGGAAGCTCATTGCCGCCCAAGCGGTGGGTGGGCGGCTGGCATGGTGCACCGCATGGGCCAGCTTGAACAAGCGCGGGCGGTGCATCAGCCGATGAGTCCAGTAGAACCAAGTATCGTGCGCGAACAGGTACAGCAGCAGCGATACGGGCAGGTACCACAGTGGCCAAGCGGTCCATTCCGTGTAGATCAGCGTCCAGCCGCGCTCCTGCCACCCCCAGGCGACAATCCCTGCGGGCACCCCGTAGATCGCCGCTGAGGCGAGCGACCAGCCCATTTCGCGCCGGATCTGCGGGTTCAGCCCGGCATAGAGGCCCGGGCGAACGCGGCTGGTGGCTAGCGCAAAGGCGCCACTGGTGGCGAAATAGCGAAGTGCCACGATCGCGCTCATAGCCAGCGCGGAGAGCAGGACCGCGATCAGCACGGCGCGTGACGGGCGGCCGCCGTAAGGGCCGGAAGGAGGGCTGCGTTGCCGGGCATGGAGGGAGCCTAGCAGATAACAGCGGGGTGCGACACGGCGCGTGGGGCCGGGCGGCGCAATCCGTGGCGCCTGTGCCGCGGGGGCGACAGGGCGGGGCAAGACGTCGGAGGCGTTCCGCCAAGGGCCGGGTAAGCCGACGATCTTCGCATCGCCATGGCCGAGCGCCACCAGCAAGGCGGCGCAGAGCTTGCGATCCTGATGGACCATCCGCCGAAACCGGCCCCGGCACGCTCAGTCCAGCGCTTGGCCCCAGGTCGCGCAATGCGGATCGAGCGCGACCAGCTGTCGCCGCAGCGCCGTGCGGGCCAACCGCTCGACCTCCACCCGCCGCCGCGCCGCCGCCATCGGACGCGATGGAGCCGAGCGGACGATCTCCGCATCATAGCCATCGGCCACGATCACCCCGCAGCAATGGGGCCGGTAGTCCGCGCCATCGAGGCACGTGCGATCGAGTTCGGGGGGCAGGCCCCAGAAGAACCGGTCGCAAAAATCGAGATAATCCGGCCACTTGCCGTCTCCGAGCAGGTCGGCTCGCGCGGTCTTGATCTCGACGATGATCACTCGACCCCCTCCATCGACCCCCATCAGATCGGCGCGCCGGCCGTTTCTCAGCGGCATTTCTCCCAGCACCCACACGCCGTTGCGTGCGAACAGCCGGCAGATGCCGCGAGCTACAGCCGCCGCGCGCCGCTCCGCTCCGCCCTTGTCATTGGCGAGCGTCAGCGGGTCGGCTTCTCGGGAACAGGATTCGGCCATGCCCCTAGCTGGAACGAATGCGGAACGCGGTCAAGCCTACTCAGAGCGTGCGCGCAAATCCTCTTGGCCGCTCGCCACGCTGTTGCTAGGCGCGAGCGCTGCTGCACGCACCCGTAGCTCAGCTGGATAGAGCGCTGCCCTCCGAAGGCAGAGGTCAGGCCAAAGGTTTCATACGGGGGAGCGCTTTTATTGCCTAAATGCAGCGATCTAGCAAGGGCTGGGTGTGCAGGCAGCGAAGTTTAGAAGTTTCCGGAAGCACTGCGGAAGCAGATGGTAGCGAAGCCGGGCGGGCGGGCGCAAGCGGCGGTGGGCAAGCCGGTATTCTCTGCAAAGACGTAAGTCCGGCGGCAAACTTCGAGCGTTTTCGATGGACCGAACGACGGTGTCGGGTTAAAGGCACTGCCCACGCACCCGTAGCTCAGCTGGATAGAGTGGCGCCCTCCGAAGGCGTAGGTCACAGGTTCGAATCCTGTCGGGTGCGCCATTTCGGTTCAAAAGTGGGAACGCCGCCAGCCGCCGTTCCTCCGCCGGCGGCGGCGGCGAGAGTCCGCAGTAGCTCGGTTTTAGTGCCCATGATGTGGACCTCGCTGTTGCCGACTACTTCGATCCGCTGTGCCACGGCGCGAAGATGGTCGCGGCGATAGCTGCCGTCCTTGTTGCGAAGGCGACGACGCGCCGCCGAGGCGAACGCTTTCACTTTCTCGGTCGTCAGCTCGGGTCCGACGCGTTCGACCGCGCCCGCCGCTCGCTCGGAATCGGCGCGGGCCTGGTCGCGGATGGCGGAGAGTTCGCCGAGCCGCCCTTTCAATGCTGGATCGCCGATGTCGGCGACGCCGTTCTCGATCGCTTCGTAGAGCCTGACGAGCTTGGCGTCAGCGTCGGCCGCGCGCTTTCGCAGCTCGGTGATGTGGCCGCGCCGCCGTTCGACATACTCCTCGCGGCGGTCCAGCACTTCGCCCAATAGGACGGTCAGCCGTCGGGGATCGAGCAGCCGGTCCTCCAGATGATCCGCGACGGCCTTGTCGAGCTTGGCCATCGGCACGGTCGTGCCGCCGCAACCGGTGTTGCCCTGCCGGGCGCGGGTCGAGCAGGTGTAGTAGCGATACTGCCCGCTCTTGCCGGTGCGAAGCGTCATGGCACCGCCACAGGCGGCGCAGAAGCAGATCCCCGTAAGGAGGGTGGGGCCGCTGACCGTACGCGGCGCGGTCCATTGCGGGCTGCGGGACTTGAGGTGCGCCTGCACCGCCTTCCATTCCGGCTCGGTGATGATCAGCGGCACGGCCATGACGGCGTGTTCGGTCTCGGGCTTGGGTCGCCGGGTCTTGTGGTCGCGAGTGTTGAAGCGGTGTTCGCCGATGTAGGTTGTGCGCGTCAGCACCTGATGGACGGCGGCGATGCCCCAGCGCCCGCCGTCGCGGGTGCGGATGTCGCGCGCGTTCAGATACTTGGTGATCGTCTTGAGGCCCATCGGGCCGCTGTCGCCCTCACCGCGTAGCGCCAGCCGATAGATCAGCCGCACGGTCTCGGCGTGGATCGGGTCGATCTCCAGCTTCTTTTTGGTCTTGGCGCCGCGCTGTTCGGCCGCGACGATGCGGTAGCCGATCGGCGGCAGCGCGCCGTTCCAGAAGCCCTGCCGGGCATTCTCGTTCATGGCGCGAAGGGTGTGCTTCGCGTTTTCCTTGGACTGATATTCGTCGAAGAGCGCCATGATCTGGCGAATCATGTTGCTCATCGGGTCGTCACCCAGGTCCTGGGTGATCGACACGAGCCGCACGTCGGCCTTGGCCAGTCGCCGGACATAGAACTCAAGCTGGAACTGATCGCGGAAGAAGCGCGAGAAGGAGTGGACCAGCACCACGTCGAACGGCGCTGGTCGCTCGGAGGCCGCGTCCATCATCCGCTGGAACTCGGGGCGGCGGTCGTCGGTCGCCGACTGGCCGGGTTCCAGATATTCGGAAACGACCTGCCAGCCCTTGGCGGCGCAATAGGCGTCGGCCTGCCGCCGCTGATCCGGAATGGACAGGTCGCTTTCGGCCTGGCGTCCGGTCGAGACGCGGAGATACAGCGCGGCGCGGATGGGCCGACCATTGATCGTTGCGTCGGTCATGGCCGGTCTCCCGCCTTACGGAAGCGGCCCGAACAGCTCATCGAGGATGTCGCCGAAATAGGCCTCAAGGACCCGGACCTCGGTCTCGGTGACGGGCATGACTTCCGGCCAATCGTCGGTGACACGAAGCCGTCCAGCTCCACGATGACGCTTCCGCTTGGCGGGCGCTCGGACAGCCTCAGCATAGTCGTAGAGATCGGGCGGCGCGGCCCCCATCGGCCGGCGCGGCTCGATCGTGTCGCGTTGGTGATCCTGTCGCTCCGCCATCCCGCCAGCATCGGGAGAGGACTCGAACGGCGGAACCAACCATGACTACGCCAGAGTGCGCTTCGGGCTCTGGCGCGCGAATACAGGCGCGCGACGGCCGCCGGTCCCGCTAGCGCAATGGCGGCGGTCACGCCGCTTCCTTCAAGGGCTTCGCACGGTCGATACGCTGCCGCTCCTTAGGGCTGTGCATGGCCTCCCAAAGATCATTGCGCCGCTGGACGTTGAGCCAGAAATCCGGGCTGTTGCCGAACACGCGCGAAAGGATTAGCGCGGTCGCAGCGGTGATGTTGCGGCGGTCGTTGCACAGCTCGTTGACGTGCTTGCGTTGCACGCCCATCGCCTCGGCCAGCGCCGCCTGGGTCAGCCCCATCGGCTCCATGAACTCTCCGGTAAGAATCTCGCCGACGCTCACCGGCTTGCGCTTGGTCATCAACATGGCGTCACCTCAATCATAGCTGTGGTCGTCCAGATACACGTCGCTCGCTTCGCCCTTGCCGCCGTCCCATCGGAAGATCAGCCGCCACTGCTTGTTGACGCGGATTGAATGCCAGCCGTCCAAGCTGCCCCGCAACTTCTCGAAATGGTTGCTCGGCGGCACGCGCAAATCCTGATCCGTCGTCGCATCGTCGATCATCTGGAGCTTGCGGAACAACCGGCTTTCGATGTCGGACGGAATCTTGCGGGACCGAACGTCATCGACGAAGAAGGCACGGAGCCACACGTCCCGAAAGCTCACGATCATTGCCACATCTCACGAGAGAGTGTACCACCTAATGGGACACATGACAAGATCGGGATGAGCGAGGAGAACACGATTGATAGAGGTACCAGCTGAGCGCGATGACAAAGCCGACGCTCTCGTTGATGAAGGCTGGGAGGCGCTGGATACCGGCCTGAAAGAGCTTGCCGCCAACAAGGGGCGTAAGGCGCTGGAGCTCTCACCCTTGTCAGTGGACGCATTCGTGGTCCTAGCCCATGCCGAACGTGCTGCTCCGGTGCGGATCGCTCTCCTGCGCGAGGGCGTCCGGGCCGGGGAGACGGTTCTCGCCGATCTGCTCAAGGCTTGGCGGAAAACCGACTTCTGGCTCGATCTCGACACCCGACCCTATATGCGCGCCGTTCATTTTCTCGCGACCGAGCTTTGGGCGCGGGGCATAGGTGACGACCGCAACGAGGCCGCGCGACTGGTCGGCCATCTGCTCAAGCTCAACCCGAACGACAATCAGGGAGTGCGAATGCTTGCCTATGGCTGGTATCCGCTGCTGGGCAAGTGGGACGCCCTCACGTCGCTCCTGCGGCGCTATCGCAAGGAACAGCGAACAGAGACCGCCTTCGCTCTCGCTTTGGATGTGCGGCGGCGCAGCGACCCAAAGGCCACCGACCTGCTCACGGCGGCGATGGCGATCAATACGCATGTGTCGGGACCCTTGTTGGCCCGCTGTGCTCCAAAGCCCTTCGAGGGAGAGAGCGTGGCTTATGCGTCGCGCGAGGAGGCCCAAGCCTATGCCGAACAGGGACATGAGGTTTGGCGGCTGGTTCCCGGTGCGATCGATTGGCTGCGACAGACCTCAAAAGGTTGATCCGTCTCGCCACTTACAGCCCCAATCCCCGGCTTCGGCCAAGCGTCCAGTCGATGCCGCCGCCGGGCACGGGGATACCGTCAACCTGCTGGCCGAGGCGTTTGGCGAGCGTGTCGCTCCACGGCACGAGCTGGAATCCCAAGCCATTGTCGATCATCGCGAACCGCCCGCTGGCGAGCTGGGCCTGTCCAACGAGCTTTCCCGACACATGATCGCCGCTCGCGGTGGGCTGCCAGGCGAGACCGCGTTCGACCGCGAACTTCATGCCCGAGCGATTGATTTCGGCGCTTTCGAGCTTTTCGATCAGGTCGGTCGGCGCGCGGAACTTACCGCGATTGTCCGCCGTCAGCACCAATGAGACAGATTGGGGGTTCCTGCTAGCGGAGGGTTTTGGTCTCATCGCAGT
>PPFU01084717.1_pt1 | contig 10980 bp, 9 predicted proteins | sample 1535991 | NCBI WGS metagenome assembly PPFU01 (sample SAMN04901290, study PRJNA319586) | Hypolithon metagenome, whole genome shotgun sequencing project. | isolation source: Antarctic Hypolithon | place: Antarctica: Miers Valley | collected 2014 | reverse complement strand
GGACATCTCGAATCGGGCGAGCACGCCGAGGCAGCGGCCGTGCGAGAGGTGAGTGAGGAAACGGGCCTCACGTCGCTCGAACTGCTCGCCGACGTGCAGACCATCGACTGGCACTTCCGCTTCCGCGGCCGACTCGTGCATAAGGTCTGTCATTTCTTCCTCATGCGCACCATCGACCATGCAACAACCCCGCAGGCGGCCGAGGGGATTACGGCCTGCCGCTGGGTGCCGTTCGACGAGGCCGATCGGCTGATCTCGTACGAGAATGCGCGGCAGGTGCTGCACCGAGCACACGGCATCCTGGCCTCGCTCGCCCCGCGCGACGCCGGAGCCCCGACCGTTGCTCGTCAGGCTGCCCCGCCGGCGCCGTGACCCCCCGCTCGGAGGAGGACGTCCGCCGCGGCGCTCGCGTGGCCGCGCACCAGCCGGGCGCTCCCGTGCTCCTGCTCGCGTCGGTGGCGCTCCGGGAGCGCACGCGGTCGGCGCTGCGCGCGGCCTTCCCGCGCCGCCGCGCGCGCACGGTCACCGTCCGAACGGGCGAGGAGCTGCGCACCCTGCTGCGCAGCGAGCTCGTCGACGGGGTCGTGGTCGATCTCGGCGCCGCGACCGAGGAGGGGTGGCACGCTGCGGCGCTCGCGCGCGATTTCCCGGCGATCCCCTTCGTCGGCCTGGCCTCGGGGCGGGTGGCCGACGGGCCGACGATCGCGCGCGCGGCATCGCTCGAACTGGCGGACGTCCTGATCGAGGGCGTCGACGACACCGCCTGGCGCGCCCTGGTCACTCCGCTGCTCTTCACCAGCCGGTTCGAGCGCGCGCTGGCCACCCCGCCCGCGGCGCTCTGCCTCACGCGACCGCTCCAGCGTGCGGTCTGGCAGGGTCTCGTCCGCCGCGGCGGCCGCCCGGTGCGGACGGACGCGCTGGCCGCCGAGGTGAAGGTGACGCGCGAACACCTGAGCCGACGGTTCGCCGAGGGCGGCGCGCCGACGCTGAAACGCACCATCGACTTCGTGCGGGTGCTGGCGGCGGCCGAACTCGCCAAGAACCCGGGCTTCGATGTGGGCGCCGTGGCGACGGTCCTCGGCTTCGCCTCGTCGTCGCACCTGTCGAGTACGGCGCGCCGGGTGGTAGCTACGCGCCCCTCCGCCCTGGCCCGGCTACGGGCGGCCGATCTGGTGGCCCGCTTCCTCGGTACAGCTGAGCGGGAGCCCGACGTCGCGGCCGAACGGACGTCCCGTCCTGGCGCGATCGAGTTCTAGACCGCTCAGCGGCTCGGACTCGCTCGTTGAAACGCTAGGTTCGCGATCGGTCCATTTGACACCCGTGATCGCCGCGACGTGGAGAATCGCCGAGGCGTGCAGACGCTGGCCTGGTCGGAGTCCGAGCGGATCGGCGATCGCGCTCGCCGCGAAACCGCTGCAAGGGGATCGCTCCCCAACCCGCGTGGCGCACGATGTATCGGCTGCCATCGGTGCGATCGTGCCGCTTCCCTCACATCAGGCGGGACCATCCGCAGAGTGGACGGCCCCGCCTGCGACGCGCAGTGCTACGCCGCCCGCCGGCGGGCGGCACCTGCGCCGAGCAGCAGGAGTCCGCCGCCGACGAGGAAGACCGTGGCCGGCTCCGGGACTACCGCGATGTTCTGCCCGCTCACCACGTAGGTATATGCCGCATCGGCAACCAACTGATGCGCCTGCGTGGTCGGATGCAGGTCGTCGACGAAAACGGACACATCGCACGGCGGCGCACCAGCGGGCGCGAACGGCGCCAGACAGGGTGTGTCGACATTGGTCAGACCGTAGCGCGCACCACCGCTACGAGCGTCGGTGAGGATGTTCATGAACAGATTGTCGAGCCGCAGGTTGTAGAACGTGGTGAATGGCTGCGCGGTGCGCAGACCAAGCAGGCCCATGGCCAGTGTGCTGTTGAACACCTCGGTGACCTCGTCGAGGGAGGCGGCGCGCCCGGGGATGCGCTGCGCCTGCGGCAAGACCCCCAGCCCTGGCAAGCTGAAGAGGAGGACCGACTGCGCCTGGGCACCAGCGAGCTGGCCTGCCTGCGCCAGCACACGCTCGGCCGCAGCGGCAGCGGCCGAGCGCCGCGACGCTTCGTCATCGAGGGCCGCTGCGTCGCGCAGGTCGTTTGCGCCCGTGAACAGCGTGTAGAGCCCCGTCGGGTCGGTCAGCGTGCCGGGCGTCGCGCCCGGGCGGGTGAGATAGCGGGCGATCTGCGCGTCCGTGCCCGGCGGCACTGCCTCGGTGGTGCGGGCTCCCGCGAAGGCATAGTTGCCTGAGCCAGCCTGGGTGAAGAACGCCGGCGCGGCGTCTCCGGGGCGCCCGAGCCGCGTCGCGAAATATTCAACCCAAACCGGACCGTTGGAGAACCGGCCCGGCGCGTACGGGGGGGACGGTGGCAATGCCCCGCCGGTGCCCAGCCGGAGATTTCCCGTGTCGACGTAGCTATCGCCGAAAAACGTCAGCGACGTGAACGGGCTCTGTGCGTGCGCCGCGTCGGGCAGTGGCACGATGAGCAGTGCAGCCAGCGCAACGATCCACGCTTGCCGCCGGCCGTGTGGGAGGCGAGCCATCGGAGAGCACCTCAGCGTTCGGGTAGGGGAAACCGGCTGCCGCAGCGGCGCGGGCGGCCGCGCCGCGGGTATTCAGCGGCGCGACCAACATGGCCGCTGGCCGCTGCATCAGGCGCGTCGGAGGATGTAGCAGAGTAGCGGTAGCGATGCAAGCCGAGCGGAGTGGGGTGCGCGGTGCACGTCGGAAGGAGCTCGCTAGCGTGGCGCTGGTCGGGGCGTCAGCAAACGCAGACTCAGCGCGTGCTGCGACGGGAGCGGTGTCCCGGGGGGCGCGACACCGAACCGCCTCGCCCGCAGAGGCGCGCCGCGAGCGCAGAGGTGTGCCGCCGCTCCCCCGGAACCTCGCCGCACCCGCTTCCGTCCCGACCTGCCGCCCGGGTATGTTGACCAGCTATAGCATCACGCCTTGCCCGCGCCGCCAGCTTGTGATAATTTTCACAAGCTGGACGCACCCCTGTAGCGTCCGTTCTTTCCGCACCCTCTCCGACCATGGCTTCCCAGACTGCTCTCCGCCCGGGCGAGATCAAGGACATTCTGATCCGCGAGATTGAGGCGGCCGACCTTCCCACGCTCGATGTCGAGGAAGTCGGCACCGTCCTGGAGGTCAAGGACGGCATTGCCCGCATCTATGGCCTCGGTAACGCGATGGCCGGCGAGATGCTCGCGATCACGTCCTCCGAGACGGGGAATGTCGTCACGGGTCTCGCCCTCAATCTCGAGGAGGACAACATCGGTGCCGTCATCCTCGGCGACTTCCTTCAGTTGAAGGAAGGCGACGACGTGCGGCGCACCGGTCGTGTGCTCGAGGTCCCGGCCGGTCCGGCGCTGATCGGCCGCGTCGTCGACCCGCTCGGCCGTCCGCTCGACGACGGGCCGGAGATCATCGCCTCGGCGATGCGCAAGGTGGAATCGCCGGCGCCGGGTATCATCGTGCGGCAGCCGGTGAAGGAGCCGCTGCAGACGGGCATCAAGGCGATCGATGCCATGATCCCGATCGGCCGCGGCCAGCGCGAGCTGATCATCGGCGATCGCGGAACCGGCAAGACGGCGATCGCGATCGACACGATCATCAATCAGAAGGGGAAGGGCGTCATCTGCGTCTACGTGGCCATCGGCCAGAAGGCGTCGACGGTGGCCTCGGTGGTGGAGCGGCTGCGGAAGGCCGGCGCGATGGAGTATACGATCGTCGTCGTCGCCACGGCCGCCGATCCGGCCCCGATGCAGTACATCGCGCCCTATTCCGGTTGTGCGTTCGCCGAGTACTTCATGTATCACGAAGGGCAGCCGACGCTGTGCGTCTACGACGATCTGTCGAAGCAGGCGGCCGCCTATCGACAGCTCTCGTTGGTGCTGCGCCGGCCCCCGGGTCGTGAGGCATATCCCGGCGACGTGTTCTATCTCCACTCACGTCTGCTGGAGCGCGCCGCGAAGCTGCGCGAGGACGAGGGCGTGGTGGATGGCAAGGTGATTCTGAAGCCCGGTGGGTCGCTGACGGCGTTGCCAATCATCGAGACGCAGGCCGGCGACGTGTCGGCGTACATCCCGACCAACGTCATCTCGATCACCGATGGGCAGATCTTCCTCGAGGCGGATCTGTTCTACGCCGGTGTGCGCCCCGCGGTGAACGTCGGTATCTCCGTCTCGCGCGTGGGCGGCGCGGCGCAGACCAAGGCGATGAAGTCGGTCGCCGGACGCCTCCGCCTCGATCTGGCGCAGTATCGCGAGCTGGAAGCCTTCTCCGCCTTCGCTTCTGATCTCGACGCGACCACCAAGCGCCAGCTAGATCGCGGCGCCAAGACGGTCGAGGTGCTCAAGCAGCCCCAGTATTCGCCGATGTCGGTTGACCAGCAGGTGACGATCCTCTACGCCGTGACCAACGGCTTCCTGGACGACGTCCCGCTCAACCGCGTCCGCGAGTTCGAGTCGAAGTACCATGTCTTCATGGAAGAGCAATATCCGCAGGTCGGGCAGGCCATCGGCAACGAGCGCGCGCTGAGCAAGGACACCGAAGTCGAGCTCAAGCGCGGGATCGAGGCGTTCAAGAAGGTATTCCTGAGCAATGGCTAAAGGCCGCGAGCTCAAGGGACGCATCAAGTCCGTTGAGAACACGAAGAAGATCACGCGGACGATGGAGATGGTGGCCACGTCCAAGCTCAAGCGTGCGAACGACCGCGTGATCGCCGCGCGGCCGTTCGCGTCCGCGCTCCGCGACGTGATCTCGAGCCTCTACTCGCCCGAACTCGCCGAACGGTTCCCGCTGCTCCGGCAGCCGGAGCGCGAGGGAAACGCGGCAATCGTGCTGCTGACGTCGAACCGCGGCTTGGCCGGGGCGTTCAACGCGAATCTGATTCGTGAGGCGCGCGGCCTGCTCACCCGGCTGGAAGCGCAGGGCACGCGCGTGGACCTGCACATCGTCGGAAAGAAGGGCGCGGGCTACTTCCGCTACCTCGGCCGGACGATTGCCTCGAACGACATCGACATTACCGACCGTCCCACGGCGGCCGACGCGGCACGGCTCGTCGATACGCTGATGGCGGACTTCATCGCGGGTCGGCTCGACGCCGTCTACGTGGTGACGGCCAAGTTCAACTCCGCGTTGAGCACGCCGCCGACGAGCGAGCAGGTGCTGCCGGTGACGCCGCCGGTCCGCACCGGTCCGCAGCCGGACTACCTGCTCTTTCCCGATGCGGAAACGATCCTCGACGAACTGCTGCCGTCGTACGTCCGCAATCAGGTCTACAAGGCACTCGTCGAGACGGCCGCGGGCGAGCAGGGTGCCCGCCGCACGGCGATGAAGAGTGCTACCGACAACGCCACCGAGATGCTGGGGATCCTGAAGCGCGACTTTAACCGCGCTCGTCAGGCACAGATCACCCAGGAGATCGCCGAGATCGTCGGCGGGGCATCCGCGCTGGAATAACCCACGGGCTGCGAGGCGCGGCCGTCCCGGCGCGCCTCACGCGACACAGCCTCCCGACTGAACGCTAAACACCCGCTTCTCCTCCAGTCCCAGAGCAATGGCTACCGCTACTCCAGTTCAGGCCGTGGGCAAGGTCATTCAGGTCATCGGACCGGTGCTCGATGTCGAGTTCCAGACGGATCACCTCCCCGAGCTGTTCAACGCGATCGAGATCGATGCGCTCACCTCGACGGGCGAGCGCGTGCGCGTCGTCGCCGAGGTTCAGCAGCACATTGGACGCAATCAGGTGCGCGCCGTCGCCATGTCGTCCACCGACGCGGTGGTGCGCGGCATGGAGGCCCTCGACACCGGCTCGGCGATCACCGTGCCCGTGGGTAACGCGGCGCTCGGGCGGATCCTGAACGTGCTCGGTCAGCCGATCGATGATGGCCCACCGATTCCGGAGGATGCGCTTCGGTGGCCGATCCATCGCAAGAGCCCCGACTTCGTCACGCTAGAGCCGAAGACCGAAATCTTCGAAACCGGCATCAAGGTCATCGACCTGATCGCCCCCTTCGTGAAGGGCGGAAAGATCGGTCTGTTCGGCGGCGCCGGCGTTGGCAAGACGGTCATCATTCAGGAACTCATCAACAACGTCGCCAAGGGACATGGCGGCAAGTCGGTGTTCTGCGGCGTGGGTGAGCGTACGCGTGAGGGGAACGATCTCTTCCTCGAAATGCAGGAGTCTGGTGTCATCGACTCGTGCGCGCTGATCTTCGGCCAGATGAACGAGCCGCCAGGCGCACGCATGCGCGTCGGCCTCACGGGGCTGACGGTGGCCGAGTACTTCCGCGATGTGGACCACGCGGACGTGCTGGTGTTCATCGACAACATCTTCCGCTTCACGCAGGCGGGTTCGGAAGTCTCCGCGCTGCTCGGCCGCATGCCGAGCGCCGTTGGTTACCAGCCGACGTTGGCCACCGAGATGGGTGAGCTGCAGGAGCGCATCACCTCCACCCGCGACGGCTCGATTACCTCGGTGCAAGCCATCTACGTGCCCGCTGACGACATTACCGATCCCGCGCCGGCGACGGCGTTCGCGCATCTCGACGCGACGGTCGTGCTCTCGCGCGCCATCACGGAGCTCGGCATCTACCCCGCGGTGGATCCCCTGGCCTCGACGTCGCGTATCCTCGACGCGCAGTTCATCGGCGAGCGTCATTACAACGTGGCTACCGCGGTTCAGCGGATGCTGCAGCGCTACAAGGAGCTGCAGGACATCATCGCGATTCTCGGGATGGACGAACTCTCGGAAGAGGACAAGCTCGTCGTCGGGCGTGCGCGGCGTCTGCAGCGGTTCATGTCGCAGCCGTTCGCGGTGGCCGAGCAGTTCACGGGCATCACCGGGAAGTATGTGAAGCTTGAGGAGACCATCAGCTCGTTCGAGCGCGTGGTCGCCGGCGAGTTCGATCAGTATCCGGAGCAGGCCTTCTTCATGTGCGGCGGCGTGGACGACGTGGTCGCCAACGCCGAACGTCTGGCGAAGGGTTGACCGGCCGATGCTGACGGTATCGGTGATCTCACCCGAGCGAATCCTGTTTGAAGGCGCGGCCGACTCGGTTGTCGCCCCGGCGTTCGACGGCGAGGTCGGTGTCATGACCGACCACGCGCCGATGCTCACCCTGCTCGGCCGCGGCGAGTTGCGGCTGAGCGTCGGCGGAGCGGCGACGCGGTTCACGGTGCAGGGAGGCTTCATGCAGGTGGTGGACAATACGGTTCGCGTGGTGACGGAGTCGGCCACGCCGGCGTAGCGTTGTGCCTTAGCCCCGACTGGGGTGAGCCAATCGACGGATGTCGAGGGGGCAGTCGCAATCGCGACTGCCCCCTCGTGATGTAGTGGGGTGGCCGATCGCGCGTTCCGTGACCGCAGGACCCGTGGGCGACCGCCAACAACGAGAACTTCGGTGACTGGTCGCGTGGTCGCTCCCGGAGAGCCCCCGCGGGATATACCGTCCAGATGACGGTTCGACGAAGGGCCGCTCGCTTCCGGGCGCCCCTTCGTGCGTCCCGGCGGACGCGAGTCCGCGCGGCCATATCGAATTCCCTTGTTCTTCGCCTCCTGTTGCGCTTGCTTCCCGGGGTGACTCCCCCCACCTACATCCTCGGGATCTCCGCCTTCTACCACGATTCGGCGGCCTGTCTCGTGCGCGACGGCATCATCGTCGGTGCGGCGCAGGAGGAGCGATTCTCACGCCTCAAGGGGGATGAGGCGTTCCCCGCCCGCGCCGCCGCGTGGTGCCTCGAAGCAGCGGGCATCGGAATCGGGGATCTGGCCGCGGTCGCGTTTTACGACAAGCCGCTGCTCAAGCTCGACCGGTTGTTGGAGACCTGGCTCTGGACGGCGCCGCGCGGCCTCCGGGCGTTTCTCACGTCGGCGCCTCTCTGGAGCAAGCAGCGGCTGCATCTGGAGCCGGTGATCCGCGGCGGCCTGGGCGGCTACGAGGGCCCACTGCTCTGGTGCGAGCATCATGAGTCGCACGCCGCCAGCGCATTCTATCCGTCACCATTCCCCGAAGCCGCGGTGCTGACGGTGGATGGCGTCGGCGAGTGGGCGACGGCGTCGATTGGGGTGGGGCGGGGCGCATCGCTCCGGCTGCTGATGGAGCAACACTTCCCCGATTCGCTCGGACTCCTCTACTCGGCCTTCACCCATCATGCGGGATTCCGCGTGAATTCCGGTGAGTACAAACTGATGGGGCTCGCGCCGTACGGTGAGCCGCGCTATGCCCGCGCGATTCTCGACCATCTCCTCGACCTGCGCGAGGACGGCTCCTTCACGCTCGACCAGCGGTATTTCGACTACCTGGCCGGCCTGTCGATGACGAACGACCGCTTCTCCGCGTTGTTCGGCGGGCCACCTCGTGCCGCCGAATCGCCGCTCACCGCGCGCGAGATGGACCTCGCGCGGAGCGTGCAGGACGTGACGGAGGAGATCGTTCTGCGCATGGCGCGCACGGCCGTGCGCGAGAGCGGCTGTCCCGACCTGTGCATGGCTGGCGGTGTCGCGCTTAACGCGGTCGCGAACGGCCGACTGGTGCGCGAGCGCGTGGCGCGTCGCCTCTGGGTCCAGCCGGCCGCGGGCGACGCGGGCGGCGCGCTGGGTGCGGCGCTCCTCGCCTGGCATCGGTGGCAGCGCGGCAGTCGTGAGGCGGATGGTGTTCACGACGCGATGCACGGCGCGCATCTCGGCCCATCGTTCTCGCCTGACGAGATCGGGACCGCCCTCCACGCGATCGGTGCCGTGGCCCACGATCTCGGACGTGAGGCGACGATCGCCCGCACGGCGGACGCGCTCGCCGCCGGTCAGGTGGTAGGATGGTGCGACGGGGCCATGGAGTTCGGCCCCCGGGCGCTGGGTGCGCGCAGCATTCTCGCGGATCCACGCGATCCGAGGATGCAGGCGACAATCAACCTGAAGATCAAGTTTCGCGAAGGGTTTCGCCCGTTCGCGCCCGCGGTGCTCGCCGAACGGGCCGCGGACTGGTTCGAGCTGCCTGACGACTCGGCGTCGCCCTACATGCTCCTCGTGACGCCGGTGCGCTCGGAACACCGGCGAGCGATGACCGACGACGAGCGTACCAGGTGGGGGATCGACCTGCTCAACGTTCCGCGGTCGACCGTTCCGGCCATTACGCACGTCGACTACACCGCGCGTCTGCAGACCGTCACGACCGATGCGGCGCCGGGACTACGGGCGGTGATCGAGGCGTTCGAGTCCCGCACGGGATGCCCGATGCTCGTCAACACCTCGTTCAATGTGCGCGGCGAGCCGATCGTCTGCACCCCGGGTGACGCGTATGCGTGCTTCATGCGGACCGATCTCGATGCGCTCGCCATCCCGCCGTTCTTTCTGCTGAAGTCCGAGCAACCCCATCAGGATCCCGCGACATGGCAGCGCCCGTTCCAGCTCGACTGACCGCCCGCGACGGGCGCCGGTTCGGTCTCACGCTGGCCGTCGGATTCGGTGCGGTGGGGCTGCTGCTCGCCTGGCGTGGGGCGGATATGGCGGCACGGGTGTGCTGGACGATCGGCACGCTCGCCGCCGCCGCCGGACTCCTCGTGCCGACGCGGCTCGGCGCCGTCGAACGGGCGTGGATGCGATTCGGGGTGGCGCTCTCCCGCGTGACGGGACCAGTTTTCTTCTCCATTCTGTTTCTGTTCGTGATCACGCCCGCTGCGCTGATCCGGCGCGCGACCCGCGGCAGCCCCTTCCGCCGAGGCCCCGCCGCTCCGACCTACTGGCAGCGTCGCGAGCCCGCAGACCCTGATGTGGAGCGCCGCCGCCTGGAACGCCAGTTCTGAGGGGTGCGCGGGGGCGCACTGCTCTACACGGCCGCGTGAGGCATCCGTTTCATCATCCGGTTCCCGATGAGCACTTTCACCCTCGTTCGTGAACTGTGGGCATTCATGCGAGAGCGCAAGAAGCTCTGGTTGCTGCCCATTCTGGTGGCCCTCCTGCTTGTCGGCGCCCTCTTCGCCGCCGTCCAGGGCACCGCACTGGCGCCCTTCATCTACACGCTCTTTTGACGCGCCGGCATGGGCCGCGGCCGCGGGGCGTGGCACCGGAGGCCGCGGTCGACCGCACGGTATCACCGCCGATACGCGGCGGGCTGACGCGGCGAAAGCGCGTGGCATTTCTGGCCGTGACGCTCAGCTTCCCGTTGATTCTCCTCGGGCTCGCGGAGATCGCCCTGCGGGTGTTCGACGCCGACGGTGGCGATCCGTTGTTCATCCAGACCACCGTTGGCGACCGCGAGATGTTCATCGCCAACCCGGCGGTGGGCGCGCGATGGTTCGGCGGGGAGGCGGCACCGCCGGCCCCGCGGGGCGATCCGTTCCTCGTCGACAAGCCCGCGAACGGAGTGCGCGTCTTCGTGCTCGGGGAATCGACGACGTACGGCTTTCCGCACCCCCCGACCGTGGCCTTTCCGCGGATGCTCGAGGACGTGCTCCGCGACGTGCTTCCCGGGGCCGTGGTCGAGGTTGTGAACCTCGGCATTCCGGCGACGAACTCCTGGACGATGCGGGACATCGCCGGTGACGTACTGGCGCGGCAGCCCGACGTGGTCCTCATCCAGGCTGGGCACAACGAGTACTACGGCGCGTTGGGTGTCGGATCGGCAATCGGGGGGAGTTCGCCGCCGCTGGTGATCCGGACGACGCTCGCCCTGCAGCGGTTGCGCACCGTGGCGGCGGTCCGCGACATCGTGAGGGGCGTCCGCCGATCGTCCGGAGCCACGCCGTGGGCGGGTGCAGGCGGGTCGGAATCCAGCGCGACGTTCATGGAGACGATCGTCGGCGATCAGGCTATCGAGCTCGATGGGGAAACCTATCGGGCCGGGCTCGCGCAATTCGAGTCGAATCTGAGCGCCGTGGTCCGCCGGTTCCGGGACGCGGGCGTTCCGGTGGTCGTCGGGAGCCTGACGAGCAACCTCCG
>PPFU01013026.1_pt1 | contig 10982 bp, 8 predicted proteins | sample 1535991 | NCBI WGS metagenome assembly PPFU01 (sample SAMN04901290, study PRJNA319586) | Hypolithon metagenome, whole genome shotgun sequencing project. | isolation source: Antarctic Hypolithon | place: Antarctica: Miers Valley | collected 2014 | reverse complement strand
GGGGGGGGGGGGGGGGGGGGGGGGGGGGGGGGGGGGGGGGGGGGGAGACATGTCGAGCCGCTGGGTCGGCTGTCGCCGACGGACTTGGCGGGACAAATGAAGCGGGCGGGGATCTATTGCCTGCCGGCACAGTATGAACCCTTTGGTCTGTCGGCCCTGGAGGCGGCGATGTCGGGGTGCCCGCTGGTGCTGGGGGACATCCCGACGCTGCGGGAGGTGTGGGGGGATGCGGCGGAATATGTTCAGCCGGGGGATGCGGCGGGGCTGCGGGAGACTTTAGACACCCTGATCCGAGATCCGCAGCGAAGACACGCGATGGCGACCGCCGCGGGGCAACGAGCCGAGCGATACACTCAGGGGGCGATGGCGGAGCGGTATGTGGAGCTGTATCAAGTGCTGATCGGGTAACGTGGTTATGGGGGCCGCGGCGGAGTCCCCCGGGGAGGCCCCGTCTGAGGCCGCTTTAGCGGCCGGTTCTGAAAAGGTTGAAGGGGGGCCTCGTTGGCTTTGCGAAGCATCAAGACCGGCCGCTGAAGCGGTCTCAGCCGTTCCTACTCTTTCAGTGTATTTACTTGAACATCGTCTTCTTCGTCCACTCGCTGGTGTCCGACTGGAACCACGGGAACGCCCATTTTCTTCGGGGCGTGGCGCGGGCTCTGATGCGGCGGGGGCACACGGTGCGGCTCTATGAACAGCGGGACAACTGGAGCAAGTGGTGTCTGGTGCGGGCCCACGGGGAGGCGGCGGCGGAGGCGTATCGGGAGGCATACCCCGACCTGCACAGCGAGGTGTACGAGCCGGACACGCTGGATGTGGCGGCCGCCACCCGCGGGGCCGACCTGATCCTCGTGCATGAGTTCAACATGCGGGAGGTGGTCGCGAAGATAGGTCGGAACCGCCCAGACCACGCGGCTCTCTTGTTCCACGACACGCACCACCGCGGCGTGACGAAGCCGCGGGAAATTCGAGAGTATGACTTGTCAAGGTACGATGGCGTGCTCGCCTTCGGCGAGGTGCTGCGGGTAACATATCTAGAAAACAAGTGGACGCAGCGGGCGTGGACGTGGCACGAGGCGGCGGATATCACGGTGTTTCATCCGATGGCTCCCACACCGGCTCGCCCGATGTATGACCTGGTGTGGATCGGGAACTGGGGCGATGAGGAGCGGACGGCGGAGCTGCACGAGTTTTTGCTGCGGCCGGTGAAGCAGCTGGGGCTGCGGGCGAAGGTATATGGCGTGCGGTACCCCGAGGAGGCGGTCGCCGCTCTGCGGGAGGCGGGGATCGAGTACGGCGGGTATCTGCCCAACCACCGCGTGCCGGGGGTGTTTGCGGACGCGAGGATGACGGTGCATGTGCCGCGTCGCCCGTATGTGGAGGCGTTGCCGGGTATCCCGACGATTCGGCCGTTCGAGGCGCTGGCGTGCGGCATCGCGTTGATAGGTTCGCCATGGGAGGACCGCGAGGGGCTGTTCCGCCTGGGAGAGGATTTCCTAATGATAGAGAGCGGCGACGCGATGCAGCGGGCTATGGTGCGGGTGCTGTGCGAGCCTTCGCTCAGGGCATCGCTGATCGAGCATGGTCTGGAGACGATCCGATTACGACACACCTGCGATCACCGCGGGGTGGAGCTGCTGGGAATTGCGGGAGAGTTGGGGGCGGGTTGACGTCAGCAGCGGGTTGTGGTCAGAGCGTCGCGTCGTCGAAGAGGCGGGTGACTTTTAGGACCAGGCGGGCGTCAAGGCTAGAGGCGAGGGTGTCACCGTCTGGGTAAATCCCCACCTCTTGGTAAACACCCGCTTTGAGGACCAGGAGCACCACGTGCCGCGTCGCGGGGTCGACGATCCAATATTCGGGCACGCCCGCGGCGGCGTCACGCTCGGGTGTGAGGTAGATGACGTCGGGGAAGCGGAACTGTCCGGTGGGGATACGGATTTTGTGGCCGGCGGGGAGGCATCTACCGTTACCCTCAAACGCTACGAGGATGATGTTGGCCAGCGTCAAGATGAGTATTTGATGAGTTGTCGTGGGCATCGGCAGCACCTCCAGCACGCCGTTGTTGTACTCCAAGCGGCGTTGATCGAGCAGTAGAAGGTATTTGCGTTGGGATCAGTGCCCCTGGAGCGGTAGAAACCCCGCCAGATGGGTGATGGGTTCGCCGATGGGAACTTGGCGGAGGCGATGGGGCGGGTGCGGGCACAGTCTGCCCAACGAGGCGGTGGCGGGCGGTTTGGGGAGGGTGGCGGTGCTCATGCCCGGACATCGTTGAGCGGGCCAGCCAAGGGTATCTAAGAGCCGGGGGCTGAAGCCCCCTTAGCCGGTGTCATGAGGCTTGATAGGTCGCCTCCCGCACCGCCTGCACGATTTTGTCGGCGTTGGGGAGGAACGCCTGCTCCAGTTCCCTTGCATACGGCGGGGGCACGTCGTCCGCGTTCACTCGATACACACGATTGTCTAAATAATCCATCGCATTCTCGTAGATTTGAGCCGCCACCTCGGCCGCGATCCCGGCGAAGGGCCAGGACTGATCGACGATCACGACATAGCTTGTCTTCTTGATACTTTCGATCACTGTCTCGATATCGAGCGGGCGATACGTCCTGAGGTCGATCACCTCGACGTCGATCCCCTCCTCCTCCAGCCGCTCGGCGGCCTCAAGCGCGAAGTGGACGGGGCGGCCGGCGGTGACGATGGTGCAGTCGTTGCCCGCCTTTTTGATCTCGGCTTTACCAAAGGGGATGGTAAAGTCATCGTTCTCTTCATACGTCGGAGGCGCCCACGACGGCCCGTTCCCATTGCCGTCGCCCTGAAGGTATTTTGAGAAATCCTTGCCGCCCCGCCCGCCCATGCCGAGCATGCGTTCGGATTCTAGAAAGAAGACGGGGTCGGGGTCGCGGATGGCGGTCTTGAGAAGGCCCTTGGCGTCGCGTGGGGTGGCGGGGATCGCCATCTTGAGGCCCGGCACGTTGGAGAACAGGGCCTCGACCGCCCAGGAGTGGGTCGAGCCGAGTTGCCCGCCCGCGCCGTTGTTGCCGCGGAAGACGATGGGCACGGGGAACTGCCCGCCGGACATGTAGAGCATCTTGGGGGCGTTGTTGATGATTTGGTCGGCCGAGACGAGGCAGAAGGACCAGGACATGAACTCGATGATCGGTTTGAGGCCGTACATCGCCGCCCCGATCCCGAGGCCCGAGAAGCCGGTCTCGCTGATGGGCGTGTCGACGATCCTGCGTGGGCCGAACTCCTCGAGCATCCCCTGGCTGACCTTGTAGGCCCCGTTGTACTCCGCGACCTCCTCACCCATGAGGAAGATGCGGTCGTCCGCACGCATTTCTTCTTCCATGGCTTCACGGAGCGCCTCGCGGTACTGGATCTTGCGTTCGTCTTTTGCGTCGGGTTGAACATCGGTGGGTGCGTCGGGCATGGGGGGAGTTTAGCGGGTGCGGCGGGGGACGAGGCGTATGGCCCATTTTGCGACGGACGCCCGCCGATCCGATGCTCGTTGACCGGGTGTGTCCCGCCTCATTGCGATGTAGGATGATTCCGCGGCGACGATGCCACCGCCTGTCTCTGGAGCCTCACCATGCCCCGCACGCCCGTCTTCATTCTGATTGTCGCGATCACCCTCCTGTGCCGCCCTGCGATGGGAGTGCCCGAGACGCGGGAGGTCGGGGCGGAGGAGCCGTGGGCCGAGACACCGCCGACCTACGAGGAAAAACTTGCAGATGTTGACTGGATGACCGACCCAGACGCGCCGTTTCGGAGGCTCCGCCCGACTCTGCGTGAGCAACTCCTAGTGGACGCCGCGGCCGAGGAAAAACTTTCCCATCCCATCTCGTTCGCCACCGAGGGGGTTCGCCTCGATAATGTGATCGAATATTTTCGGAAGATTTGCAAGCTCAACATCATCGTATACTGGAATGTTCTAGCTGAAGTGGGGGTCCAGCAGGACACCCCCATCACCCTCAAGATGGAGGAAGCCCCCGCTCGCGATGTGCTGGCTCGGGTGTTGCATCTTGCGGCGGCGGCTCCGGAGGCGGACGCACCGGGCGGGGTCGCCGCGAGAGTGACCGAAGGCTTCCTGGAGATTTCCACCGAGGCCGACCTGGATCGCGAGGGGGAGACACGGGTTTACGACGTGCGGGACCTGCTCGCGTCGGCGGAACTGGGTGAGGAGACGCCGACGCGGCTTCAGGAGGTGTTGACCGCACAACTCAATCTGTACCCGGACCCGCTCGCCCCGCCCAAGCAGGTCACGATGCAACTCCTCAACGGAAACCTGATCGTCAAAACGGACGCCGGCTCCCACGCCGTCATCCTCGGCGTGCTGATGCGGTTGCGATCCGTGACGGCGACGAGAGCCGATAGCGATCAACTTCAGGACTTCGATCTGGACCAGCCGTTGGGGTGCGGCGACAGCGGTGGAAGTTCCGACTGATCCAACGTCGGATGCCGGGATCAAAGCGGGTGGTCAGCGTCTGGAGCGCTCGGTTGTAACGTGTTTCACCGCTCACTGGGCGGAACGATGTCGCGCTTGCTACAGATCACACGGGTCATCCTGCCCGCGATCTCGCTCTGGCGGGAAATCGGCTGGATCCGCCGGTTTGCGGGGTTTGTCCAAATCTCATGGTTGCCGTCTTCCCGCTCGTAGCGGCAACCCCGCTTGCGAAGATGTCGGAGAAATTTCTGCCTCTTAATCCGACCGCCACCACCCCCCTCGAGGTCGCCTCCCGTAGGCCCCGCACCCCCGTCTCGCGGCGATAGTCGAGCGCCGCTTGGATGCACGACCGCAGGTCATCAATATCGCCGGCCTCGTCCCCCCCCTGGTCATAAGCCTCGGGCACCTCGAGGCAGAACGCGAGCTACCAAGGGCCGTCCTCGGTGGGGGGGTTCGACGAGGTACGTGAACTCATTTCGCATGGATGGGCCTCGATGAAAACGGGCGGGCAATGTAGAGCTTCAAAGTATATCCGTTGATTCGCCGGGGAGCTCCGGGGGCGGGCCCCGGTACACTGCCCCCATGCCGCGACGCGTCTACATCACGGGGCTGGGCGTCGTCAGCGGGTTCGGGCTTGGCGTAGAGGCGGCGTGGGAGGGGGTGCTGGCGGGGGCGTCGGCGATCCGGCCTGTTCAGACGTTCGACGCGTCGGGTTTTGACTGCACCGTCGCGGCGGAGGTGCCCGCGTTTAGCATCCGCGACCACGTGCCCAAGAGCTATCGCAAGGCGACCAAGGTCATGGCGCGGGACATCGAGATCGCGGTCGTCGCGGCCGACCTGGCGGCGAGGGACGCGGGGCTGGTGACGCTGGGCACGGACCCCGACGCGGAGCCGACGCACGACCCGGCCCGGGTGGGCTGCCACATCGGCGCGGGGCTGATCGCGGCCGACCTGGATGAGCTGACCGCGGCGCTGGTCGAGGCGACGGGGGAAAAAACTCCCAGCGGGCCCGGTGACTTTGATATCCACAAGTGGGGCCGGGAGGGGATGAGCCACCTCACGCCGCTGTGGTTGTTGAAATACTTACCCAATATGTTGGCGTGCCACGTCACGATTATCCATGAAGCGCGTGGGCCAAGCAACACGATCACATGCGGGGACGCGAGCGGTGGGCTCAGCGTGGGCGAGTCGCTTCGGGTGATTCGGCGTGGTTCGGCCGACGCGTGCTTCTGCGGCGGTGCGGAGAGCAAGCTCAACCCGATGGCGTACCTGCGTCAGGCGTTGTCGGGGCGGCTGGTCGGGGGGGGGGACGCGGGCGATGTGAGGCCGCTGGATGAGCGGGCGTCGGGCATGGCGGTGGGCGAGGGCGGGGGGATCCTCGTGCTCGAAGAATCGGAGGCGTGCCGGAGGCGGGGGGGGCGGGCGTATGCGGAGGTGGTGGGTTACGCGGCGACGCAGTCGGTGAACCGCGACTCGGCCGACTTCGCCCCCGAGCCCGACGGCCGGGGCATCGCCTCGGCGATCCGCGGCGCCCTTCGCAATGCAGGGATCGATGCGGACATGATCGACCTGATCGTGCCCTACGGCTCCGCGTGCCCCGCATGGGACGCGTCCGAGGTGGCGGCGGTGCGGTCGGTGTTCGGCGATCGGCTTTCTCAAGTAGCAGTGCCGGGGCTCAAGGCGATGCTGGGCAACACAGGCGTCGCCGCGGGCGGGATCGAAACCGCCTTGGCAGCCCTCGCCCTCCACCACGGCACCCTCCCCCCCGTCACCCGCCGCGACGCCCCCCTGCCCGGCCTCCCCGGCAATCAAGCTGCACAGCCCGACGCAGCCCCGCGACACGCCCTGGTCTACAGCACCGGCGTGGGCGGGCAGAACACGGCGACGGTGCTGGCGAGGGTTTGAAGCGTCTCACGCGGAGGCGCGGAGGGAGGCGTCACGCTAAGCCGCGGAGAGGGCGGAGGGGGCGGAGGGGGCGGAGGGGGGGGTGGCGAGGTGAGGGAATGAGCGAGCAGGTACGGGGGAAATTGGGGGGCGGAGATGTCTCTAATATGTTTGCACGTTTCACCGCCGAGGCACGGTTGATCTAATCCGCCCCCTCCACGTCCTCCGCGTCCTGTGCTTCCTCTGCGCCTCTGCGTGACACCCCTGCTCACCATCTCGCGGCTCACCAAGCGGTTCACCCCCGGCGGGCCCGCGGTGGTGGAGGATGTGTCGCTGGAGGTGGGGGAGGGGGAGCTGTTCGTGCTGGTGGGGCCTTCGGGGTGTGGCAAGACCACGGCACTGCGGATGGTCGCGGGGCTGGAGAGGCCTGATGAGGGGAAGGTGATGCTCGACGGGCGGACGCTGGTCGATGTCGCGGGGGGGCGGGGTGTGGTCGTGCCGCCACAGCGTCGGGGGGTGGGGCTGGTGTTTCAGGATTACGCGCTGTTCCCGCACCTGAGCGTGCTGGAGAACGTGGCGTTTGGCGTGAGGCGGGAGCGGTGGTCGGAGCACCTGCCGTGGCGGAGGCGGGCGAGTCGGCGGCGGCGGTCGGAGGTGGCGCGGGAGCACCTGTGGCGGGTCAAGCTCGCCAGCGTCGAGGGGCGGGCGGCCCATGAACTCTCCGGAGGGCAGCAGCAGCGGGTGGCGTTGGCGCGGGCGTTGGCGGCCGGTTCGCGGGTGGTGCTGCTCGATGAGCCGTTCTCGAATCTGGACCGCCATGTCCGCGAGGAGATGCGGGACCGGATCCGCAAGCTTGCCGCCACCACAGGCGTCGCGGTCGTGCTGGTCACGCACGACCAGGAGGAGGCGATGAGCCTCGCGGATCGCCTGGCGGTCATGCACGGCGGCCGCCTCGAGCAGGTCGGCCCACCCCGGGATGTCTACGCCAGGCCCGACACCGCCTTCGTCGCGCAGTTCCTCGGCGGCACCAACCTCATCCGAGCCCACTGCTGGGACACCAACACACCCACCAATCACCCCACCGATACCCATACCCCCCACGCCCGCACCCCCCTAGGCCGCGTCACCCTCGACCGCCCCGCCACCGGCCAAGTGACCATCTCGCTCCGCCCCGAGCACATCGCGGTCCTCCCCCCCGACCAAGCCACCGACGCCGACCCGCACGCCACCGTGATCGCCTCCTCCTTCAAGGGCCACGACCACACCTGCCGCGTCACCCTCGATGGCCTCCGCGGCGTCGAGTACACCCTCCACACCCCCCACGACGCCCCCCACGCCCGCGGCGACCGCCTCCGCCTTCGGCCATGCGGCCATGCGGTGGTGGTGCGGGACCAGCCCGGATGATGGATCGCGAGCTCGATCAAAGAGCCGCGCACGAAGTAAGCGGTCTTTCTTCGAGAGCCGCGCACGAAGTAAGCGGTCTTTCTTCACCCGGTTCCAATGGAAAACCCGCTTACTACGTCCGCGGCTCCTTACGATCAAACCGCTTACTTCGTCCGCGGCTCTTTGAGAAACTTTGTCATTCGACGCGGGGCGCCCGGTACGCCGGCACCGGCTCCGCAGGCGTCTCGGGGGCCGGCATCATCTTGAATCGGCCGGACACCGCGGTTTGGCCCTCCACGCTGGCGTTACCTACGAACTCGAAACAATCTCCCTCCCTCCCCCGCAGCGTCACGTGCACCTCCAGGCACTGCCCGGGGCGAACCATTGCGGCATACTTCACGTTCCGCACCTGCGTTACGATCAGAGGCTGGATCGGCCCATCCTCCAGCCCCTCCACCAGCCTCGCGGCCGCCTGCACCAAAGACTCGAGCATCATCACCCCCGGCAGCACGGGGAAGCCCGGGAAGTGCTCCAGCAAATACTCCTCCGCCACCGTCACGCACTTGACCGCCCGGATCGTCTGCGGGGTCTGCTCGATCACTTGGTCGATGAGGTCAAAGTGCATGGCCGATGCACCGTACCAGCCTAAAGCCTTCCACGTCTTTTACGTCCGCGCCAGCTCCCCCTTAAGCCCCTCCACCACCCCCACCAGCGACACCGGCTCCACGCCACCGGGCAGCTCCGCCGCCTCCCCCGACTCCATCTGACCCCGCAGCCGCTTGTCCGCGGTGACTGCGGTCGAGTGCGTCCGCCTTCCCATGGCCGTCGCGATTTCGGGGTAGCTCATCGGCGTCATTTCACGCAGCAGGTGCACCAGCAGCGAGCGACCCAGCACCGCCAGCCGATGCCGACCGCTCCCCAGCACTCGCTCGCGGTCTACCCCCGTCCGCCGACACACCGCCTCGAGCACTGCCTCAAACCGCACCGGACGGCGCGGCCTAGGCGTACCCCGCGTGCCCCCGCCGTCCGCCATCGCGGGATACGCCGCCTCCAGCACCGCTCGATCTACCACCACCGGGCCCTCACCGCCTCCGCGACCTCTCCACTGCGACGCTGAGGAGCAAAGTGACGAAGCGACCGGTCCCCTGCCCCCCCCCAGCATCATCACCGCCCGCACCCGCGTTAGCGTCCCCTCGATCTCCCGCACCGACTCATAACCCCGACCTGTCAACGTCTCGAGCACACCGGCATTCAATTCCATCCCTCGCCTTGCCGCAAACCCACTCACCATCGCCCGACGCGTCGCTTCGTCCGGCCGCTTTACCTCCACCACCAGCCCCCCGGCACACCGGCTCACCAGGGCGTCGCTCATCTGCTTGATCTGCTTAGGGTGGCAGTCGCTCGCGAGCACCACCCGCGCCCCGGCAAGCTCCAGCTCGCCAAACATATGCAAAAACTCCTGCTGCGTCGCTCGCTTGTTGGCGATGAAGTGCAGGTCGTCCACCGCAATCAGGTCCAGCCGCCGCATCCGCCTGCGGTACCCCTCCAGCCCGTTGCTGCGTACCGCCGCGATGTACGCATTGGTGAACATCTCCCCGGTCGTGTACAGCACTCGCGCACCGGGCCAACACTCCGACGCCCGCCTGCACAACCCCTGCAGCAGGTGCGTCTTGCCCTGCCCACAAGACCCATGCACGAACAGCGGCGGCTGCACCACCCCCACCCCACCACCACCGCCACCACCCACACCACCGTTCACCCCGCGGTCACCACTTATTTCCCCCTCCGCCATCCGCACCGCCGCCCGGTACGCCAACTCGTTGCACGGCCCGACGATGAAGTCCCCCAGGCTGTGGCGCCCCGGCAAACCCGCAGCCGCTTGCGGCTTGGCGGGTTCCGCCGCTTCCTCACGAACCCCCGCGGCCGCAGGGGCCCCCGCCTCCGCCTCGCGACACCCGAACGCCCCCGCGTCCACCCGCACCTCGACCGCCGACCGCCCGCCCCCCGCATGCGTCAAGGCATCGCGGAGCTCCCGCTGAAAGTGCTTGCCGATCCAGTCCGCGACGAATTGGCTGGGCACCTTTACCCGTAGCACCTCCCGTTCCGCATCGTGCTCCAGCTGCGCGGTGCGGTCGAACCACAACGCGTACCGCTGTGGCCCCAGCGTGCTGCTGAGACTCTGGACCACGCGCGCAGTGACCGCGCTGGATGTAGTGACATCGTTCACCATCGACTCCTTCGTGCTAGGGCCCAAGGACCGCCAAAAAAAAGGGCGGTTCTCAGGCCCGCGTGACATCCACCGCACCGCGGCGGGTCACGCGACAGATCGTGCATTGTCAAGGGGTCCATCCGACATGCCGCCACATCGAGCTGCCTCAGCAGCCCGTACCGCCGGGCCCGTCCGATACTCCATCGGCTCGGTAATCCCCAACGGTGAAGAGGCGGGGCGAACTCCTTGTTCGCCGGGGACGAGGATACCGCAAACCCTCCTATCTTCAACCTCCCACTCCACACTGACGCCCCTCCGAATCGTTCAGGTTGCGTGAATCCAACACGTTAGACCGACCGAAAATTTCTTTTCCACCGCCCCCCCGAAATCGATCCGCTTCTGTGGAAAACCCGACGACGGCTCGTCACGCCTACCCTCACCTCATCCCCCCGCACGACCTAAACCACGCATCCAGGCCACCTTCCGCTCCACCGCCACGAACCCACCCCGGCGATACAGCTTCAACGCCGGGGCGTTGGCCCCATCCACCGCCAGCAGCATCCGCTCGCCCCCCGACGCCGACGCCGTCGCGACCGCCCCCTCCAGCAGCAGCCGCCCCAGCCCACGACCACGCCAGCGCGGCAGCACGCCCAGGTAGACCACCTCAAAACCCGATCGCTCGGGCACGCGGTTCACCAGCAGCACCGCCGCCGCCCAACCCGTCGCATCCCCGCCACCCCCCCCACCACCATCGCCCTCACGCTCCACCAGCACCCCCCACATCGTTGGCTCAAACAACCCCGCCCCACGGTGACCATCCAGCACATCCCCCACCGACCGCGTCCCAGTCATCCCCGGGCAGTCCAGTGTCCCCTCATACGACCCCTCCAATGCCCACTCAAACAACCCCCGACGCTCCGGGGACCACCCCACCCAATCCAATCCCAAATCCCCCCACCCCACCGACGCCCGGGGAACTGGTTCCCCGGGTCCCGTCGCTAAGGGAAATCGTTCCCGGGGTTTCCCACCCCCCAGCTCACGCTCCATAAAAACCAGCTCCGCCAGCCG
>PPFU01029486.1_pt1 | contig 10989 bp, 14 predicted proteins | sample 1535991 | NCBI WGS metagenome assembly PPFU01 (sample SAMN04901290, study PRJNA319586) | Hypolithon metagenome, whole genome shotgun sequencing project. | isolation source: Antarctic Hypolithon | place: Antarctica: Miers Valley | collected 2014 | reverse complement strand
AGCCCATTCAGCGTCAGATAAGTCGGTCTGGTATGCTCTTCTCATGCTCGGTAGGGTACCGAGTCACTGCCTCAAAACCACTTTTCGGACAGTTTCAGAGCATCAATTCCCGGAAGCTCGCTACATCAATAGAACTCTTAGGTCGACCCGCGCGCACGCTTATGCAACGGCTATGGGATTCAGGGAGTCGAACAGATCAACAGAACATGTACAGACTTATTACGCCCCGCCTCGTTACGCGCGGAACAACTGGCGCAGTCTGGCCCAGATGAGCCTGACCGGGGTCCATCCTTGCTCGGCGCGCAGAGCCTCCAGGAGGGCTTGGTACTCCTCGCGGCAGTCGCCGCACTTCTCCAGATGGTCCTGGACGAGTGGCATGGCCGCCGCCGCGTCTAGACCAGCGAGTTCCATCTCCACGAAGCGATCCAGCTCCTCGAAGCACTCGTCGCAGGCAAGCTCTTCTTCGCGGGTCATATCTAACGCCCGCGCTAGTTTCCCAAGCTCCTCCGGATTCAGCATCCTGATAGTTCCTCTTTCATCTCCTACCTAGACCATTCGTCGCAGGTGCATCTTACCCCTCACTCATCGTCTCCAGTACCTCTCTGGGCGTGAGGCCCTCGGCCTCGATCCGCTTCTTCAACTTCTTGCGAGCGTCGTAGAGCAGCTTGTAGAGGGCGTTGCGGTTTGTCTCCATACGCCGGGCTGTCTCTTCAAGAGGCATACCCTCAAACATTACCGCGACCATGGCTTCCCGTTGCCTCTGTGTAAGCTCCTCGTGGATAAAGCTTTGCAGGGTTTCGGCCATCATCTTCCTCTCCGTCTCCCGCTCCGGGGACGACGACCTCCGGTCGGTAAGCGCGGCAGGCTCTCGGCTGCTACCTTCGTGCCGCTCTACAATCTCCTGCAAAGACACATCGCGCCAGCGTCTGCGCCTCAACTCCGTGTATGCCACCCGGACGGCGATCCTCTGCGCCCAGGTGGTAAAGCGGCTCTCGCCTCGGAAGGAGTCCAGATTGTTAAGGACCTTCATCAGGGCGTCCTGCGCGAAGTCCTCGGCAGTTTCGTCTAGGCCTCGCACGCGCCCGGCGAAGGTGACCTTGAGACTGCGTATGATCACGACGCGCAGATCTCTGATCGCCCTATCCCGCTCCGGTCCTCGTAGCGTGGTGAGCCATTCCTCATTGGTACGCTTCGTCAACAGACTCCTTATTACCCGAGATGCACCAACATTCTACCTATCGTGTCGCTTTTTACCCGCTGACGATGCCGGGGGTAAGATGCCGGACCTCTGTACAGTCTGTATCAATAAGATCAAAATTCGTGGAAGGTAGCGGAACGGTGAACATGACGCGGTTAGGTAAACGTAGGGCGAAGGACAGGTGGGTGCTGCCGGGTGCGGTGATGGGGGTGGCTGCGGGGATGGTCTTCATCATCTTCCAGATGGTGGCCGCGGTCTTCGTAGGAGTGGACTTTCTCGCGCCTTTGAGCACGGTCGGGAACGCGGTACTGGGGTGGGGGCTCTTCGGCGGACCATACTCCCCGGAGATCGCGCCGTTCGTCGGGCTGCCCGTTTACGCCGTGGTCTTCGCTGCTCTCGGGGCGGCTTTCGGCACCTTGAGCGTCGTGGGTTCCGCCCGCCGGAGTCGCGGAGCATTACTGGTCGCGGGGACGACTTTCGGAGCCCTGCTCTGGATGTTCGACCTCGCTCTGATCTCGTGGGACGCATTCTATCCGTTCCCTGCTACAGACTTGATGTTGCAGCTGGTGGCTCACGGAGTGTTCTTCGGCACGACCCTCGCGGTGATGCTGGCGATCCGGATGAGGGTCGAGGAACCGGCCGCTAGTCGGGTGAGAGTTGATAGAGATGGCAGGACTCCGGTCTTCTTGGAGCGACATGATGACAACCTGAAAGGAGGTCGCTAATGCGTCATTCGCAGCTCGGATCGGGATCGTTTATGCAGGCATGCTTGCCTTTCTCATGGGGACGCTCTTTGTGTTGTTAGTCATAATGGCCGCGCTGGCATTCGGTATCTAGCGTCCGGCCGATACTGGAGAAAGGAACGCAAATGAAAGCAGCCAGCATAACATCCAGCCCCGACTTTTTGGTTTGCCCCTTGTGTGAGGTGGGCAGGCTCGGTGTCTTCAGTGGGAACGCGGTGCGTTGTGACTCGTGCGGCTGCCTGTTGACTCCGGCCGTTCCGGAGACCTTGAGAGAGATCGTCCAACTACCGGACGCCCTGGGGAGCCACGCCTGCGAGTGCGAACATCCCGAGATGCGGCTTCTTCCCGGGGACATCTACCGCTGTCCCGCCTGCAGCGCGGAGGTCCTTCCCGTGGAGAGCTCTTCCTCGCCGCGCCAGGAGGTGAAGGAAGGTTGTGAGTCCTGCCTGTAACGGGTGGTTCGGACCCAAACGGGGCGCGTTGCAGGGGGATGGGCTGACCCGCCGCGGGTCTCGCGGCGCCGGATGATGTGCGCAAGGAGGTCGACGAGGTGAATCGTGTCATACCCGGCCAACGAGGTCGCTTGCACGCTGCGCTTCACGTAATCGCCCGGAGGGAGAGCGGGGCACCCGTGCTGATGCGGCTACCCTGTAAAGGGGGAGACGCGCTCGCGGTCTTCTCTATAATGCACGCGCCGGGTAGCTTCCTGCGGTCGCGCGGCCTGGATGAAGACTGGTTTGCCAGGGTTACGTCCCCGGGCGAGCTCCTTTCGTTGCTCTGCGGACTATATGCTTCGGTCGGTTGGGTGGCGCTGGATCCGCCTGCCCGATCCTGCCTGCCGGAAGACTTACACGCCACGGTAGTGGAGCGCGAGTTATTTATAGTTCGTCTGCTCCACGGAGCCGGATAACAAAGGGAAGGACCACGGATGCGCCGCGGCGCATCCGTGGTCCGGTAGGTAGGTCTGGTCTCCGAGACCTGCTCGACTCAGACTCCCCCCACGAGGACCGGCCACCAGTAGAAGACTATGTACGCCCCGGCCAGCACGAGCAGTACCGCCGAGATAATCTGGACATACGGTACGACGCCGCGCAGCCGGGAGATCACGCCCTTTTTAAAGAACGCCAGTGCCAGGGTAAGGACCAGGAGCACCGAGGTCATGCCGAGACCGTAGCTTACGAACTGCCCCGCCCCCGAGGCGAGGCTACCGGCCGTGAGGCCGCCACCCATGACCGCAAGGAACACGGGCAGAGTGCAGCTGAGCGAGGCCAGCCCGTAGGCGAGTCCGAACAGGAAGAACCCCCGCACACCCATCGCCGTGGGGTCGCCGATGCGCGCGGCGAGGCGCTCGAAGAAGCCGGTGTAGAGGGTTCGCCCGGCGAGCAGCCAGAGTCCCATCAGGATGAGACTCGCACCGATGATAGCGCCGACCCAGGGCATCGTACCCAGGATCGCGCTGCCCCCTGCGGCGACGACCACACCCGCCAGCCCGAAGAGAAGGACAAACCCCAAAGAGACGACGCCCCCGACTAGGACCGCCCGCGACGCCCTCCCGGCGGCGGAGCGTTTCTCGAACCCTTCCTCCTGGCTGCCGAGGTAGAGCGAGAGGTAAGCGGGCAGCATTGCGAACCCGCAAGGGTTGACCGCCGCCACGATGCCCGCGCCGAAAGCGAAGCCGAACGGGAGTAGCCCTCCGAGGCTCGTCAGCCACCCGGTGACCAGCTCCTGAAGTCCGCTCACAGCACGCCCTCCAGCTCTGCTCTCAGGGTAGCGGCATCCGTGATGGTGGCGTCCCGGAAGATCTCCTCACCGTTACGGTCCAGGATGATCGTAGTCTCCAGCGCTTTCACCCCGAACCGCCGGACGATGTCACCGCTGTCGATCACGGTGGGCAGAGGCTCCTCGATGCCGGCCCGGCTATTGAACGCCTCGATGGACTGCTGTGTCTCGTACGGGTCGATGGAGACCATCAGCATGTTGAGCCCACGATCCTCGTAGGCCGGGAGGATCTCGGACCATGTCCGAGCTTCCTCCATGCACCGCGGTCACCACCCGGCCATGAAAAATAGCGCTGTGGCCTCGCCCTGACCAATGCCGACTTCCTCGCCCTCGATCGTTGTGACGCTCAAGCCTGAGGACTCTTCGTCCTCCTGCGTGGCTCCCTGCTCGCCCTCCGCGACCTCATCCTCCGCCGGTGCCTCCTCCTGCACGGTCTCCTCTTGAGCAGCCTCTTCAGTGACACTTTGGGAGGTGGACGCCTCCTGTGTCCGGGGCTCAGTCGGGGCGGCCCGTTCGGACTGTTCGGTGCCGCCACCGCCGCAAGCGGCGACGGTGAGCGCCGTCGCCAGGAGCAGTATCAGAGTCAGGGATTTCTTCATTCTCACCTCTCGCTTTGGGGATCGTAGACTCGCGTTTCGGGCCGGAAGGCCGCCCAGGAGAACCAGAAGTGGTCTACACTCACGACGGGCTCCAGCCGCTTTCCTTTTAGATCTCCGGCGACGGCTTCTCCGAGGACGTTCCATTCGCTGCCGGTCTCCTCATCGAGTATACTGCCGTCCCCGGAGCGGAATGTGAGCGTCCTTCCGTCGAGCCTCCGAGAGAAGACCCCCGCCGAGCCCACGTCGCGGCCCGCGTCTATCGAGCTCTCGTCCAGCGCCGATGCGGTGCCTTCCTGCCAGAGAACTGCTATTGGCTCCCCATTCACGACATCGTTTATGGCGCGGTGTTCTCGCAGGACTTCGTAAGGGTATGCCACGGAATCCTCTGCTTCATCGACCGTGATCACCCGTGCCATCGGCGGGAGGTCGCCCGGCGTCTCCGGCCCGTCGTAGAGGAAGGGCGAGGAATCCACGTCGTCGTAGCCAGTGTAGGGGTTCTGCCCGTAGCTGCGGTTGTAGCCGGTCTCGCGGGAGAGCACCTCTCCGTCCGGGTGGGCGGAACGGAAGTCGGCCCAAGAGACGATGGGGGCCGGGCGGGACTCCAGTTGCTTGCCGGTAAGCTCCCCGGCGACGGCGTCACCGGTTGCCTGCTGCCACCAGCTCTCGGTCTGGCGGTCGTACATGATCAGGTTAGAGAACCGCAGTCGTCCCGTGGTGCCGAAGTCGATCTCCCGTCCCTCGACGGTCCGTTCGAAGGCGATGGCCGTGTTGCAAAGTGGGCAGAACGTCACGGCCACGGGAACACCGCCCACCGTGTCGTTGACGATCTCGTGCCACATGATCACCTGGATCGGGTACGCCCGGACCTCGTCCGCCACCCGCAGCAGGATCACCGGCTCCCGGGGATCGATCCAGGCGTCCGCCTCACCGACGCCGACGAAGCGCGGCTCGTCTATGGAGGGGATGCCGTCTTTGGGCGGGCCGCCGGAGAGTATCTCGGAGTAGGGGACGCTGTGTCGGGTGAAATCGGTGGCGAACTCCCGTTCGGCGCCGGCCGGTGGGTCTTCGTCCGAGGAGGTGGCGACCGTCCGCTCCCGATCTCCGGTCTCGGACTGCGGTCTGTCTCCGCCGAAAGGACCGCAGGCCGCCAGGAGGAGCATCGCCACGGCTAACATCGCGCTGGCGAACAAGAAACCCCTCGACGATAACGCTCTCATCCGGACACGCTCTCCTTCTCACACGCCGGTGGGCCGCCGGCCCCCGGGATTTCTTCGGCCTTTCACTTACCCGACTACCCGCAGGGCAGATTTCTTACGGGCCTGCACACATCAGTCCGGTAAGGAAAGTGCATTTCGTGCAGTCTTATTAAAGAGGCGGACCACGGTTTCCCCGCCGGCGGTTCCGGTGTAGGTCATCGAAGCGGGGTGAGGCAGACGTGATAACAGACGATGGGCAGAGATCCGAGGTCACCGGGCTGCTCGAAGAGATGCTCCGGTCGATGGTAGACGGCGACGAGCTGCATCCCGCCGTCGAACGCGTCTATGCCGCGCTTTGCGAGGCGGAGGCCCGGTCCGCGACTTCGGAGCGGCGTGGCGTGTGACCGTGGCCAGACCGTGCGTTACGGCGCCGAAATTTGCTACACCGCCGCGAAGCTGTGTTAGGCTTTGTTCATGTTTACGACTCGCAAGGTAGCGCGAGAAGTCCTTCCGCTGATCGTTCTGGTCTGGGCCACCCTGGTAATTCTGGGCGGGGCCTACAAGGCCATCGAAGGCGGGGATGTGGCCGACGGGGAAAGAGAAACCGTCGCCACCGCCGGGCTCGGGCTGTGCGCCGTCACGGTGGCCGCGCTGTTGCGGGCCAGCGCCAAGGGACCTGCTGCGCCCCGGCCCGAAACGAGGACCGTTGCGGCCCCCGGCCTGTTCCGGGCGGTCCGTCCGGCGGTCTACGCAAGACCCATCCCCACGGCTCCATCCCTGGAGCTACTGCAAATACTGCGCACGTAAACCGAGACTTCCCCTTCCCCCGTCGAGCCTTTCCGAGAGGCTGGCGCCACCGTTACGCGCGTCCGTTTCGCTTGGGTGTTCGCCGGGGGACCTCAAGCATGTAGTTCGGCGGTATCTCGCGCGAAGACCTGTTCTCCGCCCGCGGGTCCCGTCCGAACCCACTTTCCTGAACAACCCCGAGTGGGGAGGAGATCTCTTGCAGATACCGGGACTGAAAGGCGCGCGAAGACCGGCCTTCGGCGAGCCGGACGCCGTCCACGCCACCCGTCGCGGAAGAGGTGGTAAACGAGGCCGGTCCGGCCGGAACCTGGCCTTACTCGCCCTGGCCGCCGGGGCCGCCATTGCCCTGCTGGTCGCCCTCGACTATGGTCTGAACGCCGGCAAGGTCTACGGGGGCGTCCGGGTGGGCGAGATGTCGCTCGGCGGCAAGACGCCAGAGGAAGCGCGGGCCGCGCTCCGGGAACAGGTCTTCGGACCGCTCGAAGAGTTCGAGTTCACCGGGCCGGAAAGGGTCACGTACGCCGCCGGAGAGCTCGGCGTCGCCTACGACGTCGCGGCGACGGCCGAGAAAACTTACGCTGTGGGGCGCAGCGGCAGCCTACTCGAACAGCTCTCCGGGCGCGTCCGGGCGGCCGGCGGGACGGTTACCGTCCCACCCGAGACCGACTACCGTCCCGAGGTCGCCCGGGAGCGGGTGGGGGAGCTGGCGGCCGGGCTCGACCGGGAACCGGAGGAAGCTTCGATGGGTGTTAGCGAATCGGAGGTCCGGGTCACGCCTTCGAGCGAGGGGTACAGTACCGACCTCCCGGCTACGGTGAGCAACCTCGAGCGCGCCGTAGAAGACATGACCGGAGAGGTGGAGATCGTCGGCGAGGCCCGCAAGCCCAGGATAACCACCCGCGAAGCCGAGGAGGCCGCCCGTGAGGCCCGCGAGGCGCTGGACGGCGGACTGACGTTCGAGGCCGCCGGACAGAGGTGGACCCTCTCCCCGCCGGAGGTGGGAGCCGCCCTCGAGTCCGTCGAAGACGCCGGGAGGCTGCGTGTAGACCTCGACCGCGACCGGCTCCGGAACAGCCTGGCCGACGTGTACGCGGACCTCACGGTCGAACCCGTTGAGGCCGGATACGAGATCGAGGGTAACGAGGTGTCCGTTACCGGAGGCCGTCCGGGCACGGGGATCGAGGGCCGGAAGCTGCTGGACGCTGTCGAGGCCGGAATCTTCGAGGGCAAGCGGGAGTATGCGGTACCGGTGGCGAGCGTGGAGCCGGAGCTGACGACAGAGAAGGCCGAGGCGCTGAAGCCGACGGAGACGCTTGGCCGTTACCGGACGAACTACACCATCAGCGGCGACGACAGCCCGGAGAGGGTCGAGAATCTAGAGATCGCCTCCACGGCGATAAGCGGGACGATGCTCGCCCCCGGGGAAGTCTTCTCGGCGAACGAGATCCTGGCCCCGCTGGACTACAACGAGGCGAAAGTAATCGTAGACGGCAAGGTCGACTACGCCGACGGCGGGGGGCTGTGCCAGATCGCCTCGACGCTCTACATGGCGGTCAACTTCGCTGGGCTCGACGTTACGGAACGTCACCCGCACTACGCGGAGCTCCCGTATATAAGGCCCGGCTTCGACGCGACCGTCTGGTTCGGCTCGCTGGACATGAAGTTCCGCAACAACTCCTCCGGGTACGTCCTGGTCCGGGAGTACGTTGCCGACGACGGCTACGTCTACGCCGAGGTCTACGGCAAGCCCACCGGCCGCGAGGTCGAGATGCGCTCGAGGAAGGTCTCCGCGGACGGCGATAGCACGAGCTGGATCACCTACCAGACGATGGAACAGGGAGAAGAGACTCTCTTCGACGGGGTTCTCCACCGGGACACTTACGAGCCCCTGATGTCCGAGGAGGGCGAGCTGCTCCCCAACGCCCGGCCCGCGCCGGTGAGACCTTGAGACAGCGAAGGACGGAAGCCGGAGATCGTCAACGACAGGAGGTCAAACGCGCATGAATATAAGGAACGTAGTCTCGTGGCTCTTTAGCCTCGCCATGATAGGAACCGGTCTGGCACTGGTGACCCTGTTCTTCGCGGGGCAGCTCTCGCTGCTGAGCAGCGCGGGCGACGAGCCCGGACCGGGAGGGACCGGCCCGATCATCTCCGGGGGCGAGGGCGCAGCCGAGAAGAAGTCCGCCGGCAACCGGGAAGAGGCGGACGCGGCGCCCGAGGACAAGACGCTGAAGCTGACAATCCCGAAGATGGGCAGGATAGAGAAAGATACCATCCCCTACACCACGGGCGACGACGAGCCGGCGCTCAAGGCGAACGCCGGCATACACCTGAAAGGCACCGGCTTTCCCTGGGAGGATGAGGCGAACGTCTACATCGCCGGACATAGGCTCGGCTTCCCCGGCACCGACAGCTTCCTCGCCTTCTACGACCAGCAGAAACTCCAAAACGGCGACGAGATCTACGTCACGGACTCCGAGGGTAACCGTTATACATACAGGGTCTTCGAGGAGTTCGTCGTACAGCCCGAGGACTTGTACGTGACCGAGCCCGTTGAGGGGAAGAACATCCTCACCCTCCAGACTTGCACCCTTCCCAACTACACGGAGCGACTCGTCACCCGCGCGGAGCTAGTGGATGCTTAGAAGACCGCACTACGAACCACGGAACGACCGGAAGGAGGCTTACAGCTTTTGATTGGCAAACAGAACAACCGGCCGCGCACGACGGTCGTTGTCTCGAAGCGCCGGCGCTTCGTCCGGCGGAGGAGGACCTGGCCGCTGCTCGCCGTCGTCCTGGCGCTGGCTGCGCTCGGGGCGCTGCTCTCGGCCGGCAACGTGCGGGCGGACGGCGGAGAGTCGGTGGCGAGGGTGGCGACCCCGATGGTGTCGAAAGCCCCGCAGGCGCCGGCGGAGGTGGAGCAGAGTCCGCAGCCGACCCGGGAAAGCGAAACGAGCGCGCGGCAGGCGTCCACCTCCGGCGAAACCGGGACAAAGGCAGAGCCAGCCGCGTTCCCGCCGCCCGAAGACCCGACCCTCTACCTGACGGTCCCCAGGCTCGGCCTCTACGGGCACACCGTGAGGAACGACGACTCGGAGTGGGCGCTGAGCCAGGGGGCGGTCAAGCTCCCCCCGACCGGCTTCCCCTGGCAGGGCGGGGCGAACATCTACATCGCCGGCCACCGCATCGGATGGCCGAACACCGAGAGCTACTACCAGTTCTACAACCTCCCGGCCATGCAGAACGGAGGCCTCGTTTATCTGGAGGACGCGAACGGCACGGTCTATACCTACGAGGTGTCGGAGATCTTCGCCGTAAGCCCCTCCGACGTGTGGGTGACGAACCCGATCGCCGGCCGGGACATGGTCTCCCTTCAGACCTGTACCGAGACCCCGAACGACTGGTGGACCATCGGGCCCAGACTGTTCGAGTCCGGACCGGAGTCCGGGCGTCTGATCGTGCGGGCCGACAAGGTCGCCACGGACTACGCCTGACGAATACCGGTCGGGCGCACCTGGAAACAGATCGCGCCCGGCCGCGCCTTCAGCAATCCCCCGTAACCCGGCAGGCTTCGACGTGCTCCCGGTTCTCCGCGAGAAGCTCCTCGCCCAGACGGAGCATCTGGAGGACCCGCTCGTCGGTTATGGAGTAGTAGGCGTAGCGTCCCTCGCGCCGGCCCTTGACGTAGCCGCACCAGGCGAGGCATTGGAGGTGGATCGAGACCCGCCCCTGGGTGGCTCCGACGGACTCCACGATCTCCCCGACCGTCGTCTCGCCCCGGCGGGCCAGAAACGCCAGGATGGAGAGGCGGGTGGGATCGGCGAACCCGTCGAAGAGCTTGGCCGCAACCTTCATGTCCGGGCTGTCGCGCCCGATGGTCGCCTCCGCGAGAGGAGGAACCTCTTTAGTCATTTCCGGCATTCTGTTTCCTTCCTTTCTTACGCCGCGCAGCAGGAGAGCCTGGAGACGTCGCGTCCGAAGGTCTGGGCGGCGAGCTTGAGCCCCTCGGACATCGTCAGGTAAGGCGCGAAGTTGTCCGTGAGGTCGGAGACCGTAAGGCCGAACTTCACCGCAAGTGTTGCGGCGTAGATGACGTCTCCGGCGTTCTCCGCCACGACGTGCGCCCCGAGGAGCCTGTTAGTGTTCGCGTGGGCCACGAGCTTTATGACGCCCAGGGTGTCGTGGTTTACCAGGGCGCGCGGAACGGCCTCCAGCGGGAGCACTGAAGTCTGTACCTCGCGGCCCTTCTCTCGCGCCTGTTGCTCGGTGAGGCCGACGGTGGCGACCTGGGGGTCGGAGAAGATCACACCTGGGAGCGCGCTGAAGTCAAGCGACCTCTCCGCTCCCGAAAGCGCGTTGTCCACTACGAGCGCGCCTTCGTAGGCGGCGACGTAGACGAACTGGGGGCCGAGCGTTACGTCTCCGGCGGCCCATACACGGGGGTTTGTGGTCTGGAGTTGATCGTCAACGCGCACGGCGCCCCGCTCGTCCAGGTCCACCCCGGCATGGTCCAGGCCAAGCTCCTCGGCGTTGGGCTGGCGGCCGGCCGCGACGAGTATCTCTTCGCCTTCCAGCACGCGCTCTTCACCGTCCACGGTTACGTAGAGGCGTTTGCCGTTTTCGGTCTTCTCTGCCTGCTGGATGTGGATTCCGGTGAGGACCTCGAT
>PPFU01164340.1_pt1 | contig 10994 bp, 8 predicted proteins | sample 1535991 | NCBI WGS metagenome assembly PPFU01 (sample SAMN04901290, study PRJNA319586) | Hypolithon metagenome, whole genome shotgun sequencing project. | isolation source: Antarctic Hypolithon | place: Antarctica: Miers Valley | collected 2014 | reverse complement strand
GGAGTAGCTGCTTAATAAAGGATGCAGCGGCAGGAGGGGTCTCTTCTCAATAACTTCTTGCAACAGAGCCAATAAAGTCGCCGCTGTCGATCGCACCCGATAGAGTCACCATCAACTGCACCGGATGCTGACTCTCCGGAAACCGTAGAGTGACATCTTGGTAAATGCGATTAAAAATACACAGATCTACACCTGGCTGCAACTCCATCTCTCGCTGGTAGTCCCTGCCCATTTCAGGCGGCACAGTATAAGTCGTTTCTAAGCGCGGTCAATAGACTTCACAGGCGCATATTGCTGCTCAGCCTTTGCCCACAGCGCCGCAGATTCTTCCAAGTTCAAATCAAGACTCATACCAGTATTGAGATACGTTATTGTAATATTAATGGGAATCACTCCCGCCAACTGTGCCTTCGACAGCACTTTTCACTGCTTGCCCTCACGCTTACCGCTATGAGTCTTTCTATTACCTGCTTAAAGCAACATGAAAAAGAAAACGCGATCGCCAAAAAGTGGGTACTACGCGGACTCCTCATCGCCGCAGGCGCACATTTAGGACTCATCCCGCTCATGGCTTTTGTCCCAGTCGATGTCGCTAAACCGCCAGAGCGAATTGAGCTAGTGGTCACAGGGCCAACAGAGCCGATTGAAACGCCTGAGACAGTGCTCGAAGAAGTACCGCCCGACGAAACGGTTGAAGCGCTAACAGAGGCCGTAGCTCAAGCCGAGCTAGCCGCCGAAGCTCAAGTTTCGGGCGGCATTTCTGCGCCGCCCCCCTTGGCCGCATTCCAAGCCCCATCCGAATCTGCAACCGCTTTAGCCGAGCCATCGGCTGAACCGTTTGAGCCTTCTGAACCAGAGATTGCAGAGTCTGAGATTGTAGAGTCTGAGATTGTAGAGTCTGAGATTGTAGAGTCTGAGATTGTAGAGCCTGAGATTGTAGAGCCTGAGATTGTAGAGGAGCCTGAGGCGGTAGAGCCAGAGGTTGTAGAAGACTCTGAAACGACAGAATCCACTGAGACAGCGGACGAACCTTCGGAAGCGACAGAACCTGAGGTAGCAACAGAGGCGGAAGAACCTACCGAAACAGAAACGGTTGAAAGCGATTCTGAGCCAGTCGAAACAGCCGCCAACAACACAGCAGACAACAATAGTCCTGACCTAGACGTGCTTAGAGATCGACTAAATCGCGCTCGTGCTAGAGAGGCAAATAGAGCAGGCACTGGATCGAGCAGCGATGCAGACGCTGAGAATGCTGAAGTTGACTCTTCGGGTGCAACGCCCACCGCACCGACAAATTCTAGTACAGGTGTCGCGCGTAGTGAGGGGCCATCTGAAGGATCGGGAGCAGGATCTGCTAGCGGCAATGGGGATGGTGACCGCAGTGGCGCAACGACGGTAAGTTGTCGAAAGTGCGATCGCCCCGAATATCCAGAAGAAGCCCTAGCTGAAGGCGTCGAAGGCTCTCCTTCAGTCAGCATAGAATACGACGAAAATGGCAATGTCATCGGCGCTGTATTAGAACAGTCTAGTGGCAACGCAGCGCTAGATCGAGCTGCCCTAGAAGCTGCCCGTAGCTACGAAATGGATAGCGGCGGGCGCAGTGGATCTGTATCGGTAGAAATTGATTTTGGCATTGAAGGATCGGAGCGCTCTCGTGCCGCCCAACAAAGAGGTGAAAGAGAATCCGTCAGTAACTCTGCTCCCACGCCAGTGAACGAGCAAGAAGTTGTGAGAGGGTCTGTTCCCGAGCAAGCGTCTCCCGCACCAGCGACAACAACACCAAATCGAAACACCCCTACCAGCCAGCCTGAAGATATTCTCGGCGCGCCCCTACCTGCGAGCAGCGAGCAGCCAACCGTACCAGAAACGACACCAAAACCGGAACCCGTTGCGCCACCGCCAGAACCGATTGCGCCACCACCGGAACCCGTTGCGCCACCGCCAGAACCGATTGCGCCACAGCTAGAACCGATTGCGCCACAGCTAGAACCGATTGCGCCACAGCTAGAACCTGCGCCTATTCCCGACATCATGTCACCAGAGTGATTGAAAGTGAAACAAACGGCGTGGCTTAAAACCGCCGATTTGGGGTCACACTAGCAGCACAAATTAGACCACCTTCGTTGATGATCTAGCCTGCTGATTAAGTCAATTTCTACGCTCTTTGGAAGCGCTCGAAGCCAAGTAGTTCTAGCCAATGTGGGTGAGACTGGCCGGTCAGTAACGCTGTGGGACTTTTACCCACCCGCTCCGGCACCCAGGGCTATTTCATTCTAAAGAGAGACTTTAGTAAATCGAGTCCGTGTCCAGCTTTGCGTTGAGCTTGGGCCATATCGTCAAAGCCATGGTTACGGGCCAAGCGCTGTCGCCCGTATCTTAAGCCCACCCATGACTCGTGGAGGGTGGACGAAACGTACATCTTTTATCGAAGGATCGTTCGGGACTTTTATTTCAGTACCTAATTTCAGGAAGAAGCCATCGCTGAACGGTTGGGCCGAGCGAAGATCATACGACCCGCAGAGGTTTGCAGGGCGCCCGTCACTACCACTACTAAGTCATCACCGATAAACTCGTTGCCTTCTTCAACTACTACCATTGTACCGTCGTTCAGATAGCCCACCCCTTGAGAAGGTTCTTTGCCTTCTTTGAGTACCTTAATTTCGATGTCGTCGCCCGGTAGATAGGTGGGACGAATTGCCTTCGCTAAGTCGTTGATGTTAAGAACACCGACCTGCTGAACGCTGGCAACTTTGTTGAGGTTGTAGTCTGTTGTGATTAGGCCCGCATTCATTTCCTGGGCGAGCTTGACCAGCTGGGCATCGACCTCATTGATGTCGCTGTAGTCAGCCGGATCGATCACAACTCGGTCGGGATAGGTTTCGCGGATGCGGTTGAGAATGTCGAGCCCTCGCCTGCCGCGCGCCCGCTTTTGGTCGCTGGCCGAATCGGCGACGCGCTGTAGCTCTTGCAGCACAAACTGTGGGATGACAAGCTGCCCTTCAACGAACCCGGTTGCGAGTAAGTCCTCAATACGACCGTCAATAATGCAGCTAGTGTCGAGTACTTTGGACTTAGAAGGCTTGAGCGTCCCTTCATTAATTAGCATCGTTTCGTAGCTGTTGGGGTTGATTAGCCTGAAGAGGGCGCGACCGTTAGTTTCGGCTAGGCTCATGCCGGAGACGGCGAAGAGTAAGCTGCCCATGACGGCGGTGACCGGCTTAACGAAGCCAAATTTTTCAGGAATGGGCAGTAAAAACAGCGGTGCGAGCATTAAGTTGGCAATCAGCAGGCCAATCACTAAGCCGATGGCCCTGGCTAAAATCAGGTCGGGAGCCATGTTTTTAATCTGGCGCTCTAGTCGGCGATAGCTGGTTTGCACTACGAGGCCAGCGGCGACGCCAATGAGTGCGCCAAAGCCACCGGTGACGGCTTCTAGTCCTTCGATGTTGGTGACTTGCTGAAGCGCGTAGTCGGGCAAAAAATCGACGCTAAAAAAGCCGATGCCTGCTCCGGTTAAAACGAATGAAAAAATGATAAGGGCGTCGAGCATAAGATAGGGATAAGGCCGGTGAGCGGTGGGTCTACAGAAGATCTTTGGAAGATCTTTTGGAGAGCTTTGGCACGTGCTAAAGCATTGATATAGTTATGATTACGGCTATTATAGGGGTTGGGCTTGCGATCGCCTCCTTTATCACTTTTTTTGTAATCTTGTTCAGTGCAAATTGGCCTAAACCCCTGCCTAACACTCTGCCTAACAGCGAGTCGGCCTACGTCCATATTCCCTTTTGTCGGCGACGCTGCTTTTACTGCGATTTTGCCATTTCGGTGGTGGGCGATCGCAAACGAGGCGACACCTCACCCACCATCAGCCGCTATATAGACACGCTGATTAAAGAAATTCAGGCAACACCTATCGCCGGAACTGCTCCTTTAAAGACTGTCTTTTTTGGGGGCGGCACCCCGTCTCTACTCGCCGTTTCTCAGCTCGAAGCGATCTTAACCGCAATAGATCAACGGTTCGGCATTGCGTCCACTGCTGAAATTTCAATGGAGATGGATCCAGCGACGTTTGAACTTGCTCATGCTCAGGGCTACCGGGCCGCAGGCGTTAACCGCGTTAGCCTGGGCGCGCAGGATTTTCACGATGAGGTGCTGGCAGCCAGCGGACGGTTTCATCGACGCGCTGACATTATTCGCGCTGTTGAAATCTTGCAGCAGGCCAATATTAACAACTTCAGCCTTGATCTGATTTCTGGACTGCCCCACCAAACGCTAGAGAGCTGGCAGATTTCACTGGAAGAGGCGATCGCACTCAACCCCACCCACATTTCCCAGTACGACCTCATCGTCGAGCCACAAACCGCCTTTAGCCGATACTTTGCCGCCGGCGAAGCGCCCCTACCCAGCGACGCTCATACGGCCAAAATGTATCGCATGGCCCAGCAAGCTCTCACGGCAAACGGTTTTGCCCACTACGAAATTTGCAACTACGCTAAACCCGGCTATGAAGCAAAGCACAATCTCACCTACTGGAAAAGTCAGCCCTGCTACGGCTTTGGCATGGGCGCTACCAGCTACGTAAACCACCAGCGCATCGACCGGCCGCGCACTCAGGCTACCTACAGACAGTGGGTAGAACAGTTTATTCAGGCGGGAGGCCACACGGCTGAGCCGGTTGTATTGCCTGAAGAGCGTGTGCTGGAGAGCATTATGGTGGGCCTGCGGCTGAAAGCAGGCATTTCACTGAGTGAGCTGTATGAAGTGTATGGAGAGAAAGGACTGAGGGCGGTGGAGCAGGCGATCGCACCTCACATCCATCAGCAGTGGGTCATCATTGAACCCTCTAATGGCACTATTCATAACGCTCAGACTGAGCCAATCCCTGAAACATACCTGACGCCCACTAGCCGCATTCGCCTCAGCGATCCCGAAGGTTTCCTAATGTCGAATGTGGTGATTGTCGATGCCTTTAATGCGCTAGAGGGGCTTTAGTCGTAACCACCCTTCACCCGCTTTGCAGTAAGATAACCCTCTGTATAAAGCTCAAAAAAATTTGTCATCCATGTCTAAGGTACTCGTTTCAGATCCCATCGACCAAACCGGCATAGACATTCTCTCTCAGGTCGCCAGCGTAGATGTTAAGACCAAGCTGCCCCTAGAAGAACTCATCGCCATCATTCCGGAATACGATGCTTTGATGATTCGCTCGGGTACCAAAGTCACCAAAGAGGTGCTCGAAGCTGCGACTAATCTTAAAATTATTGGCCGTGCAGGCGTCGGGGTAGACAACATAGACGTTCCCTGGGCAACTCGTCGCGGCATTGTCGTGGTCAATTCGCCCGAAGGCAACACCATTGCTGCCGCTGAGCACGCGCTGGCGATGATGCTCTCGATGTCGCGCTACATTCCAGCGGCGAACAAGTCGATGAAGGAAGGCGAATGGGATCGCAAAGCCTTTACCGGCGTAGAAGTGTATAAGAAAACGCTGGGCGTGGTGGGCTTAGGGAAAATTGGCTCGCATGTGGCGACCGTAGCGCGGGCGATGGGGATGAATTTGCTGGCGTTTGATCCGTTTATTTCGAGCGATCGCGCCGAAGAACTCGGCTGCCGCCTGGTAGAAATGGACTTCCTGCTAAGCGAGTCAGACTACATCACGCTGCACATTCCTAAAACGCCCGACACCGCCAACCTCATCAACGCCGAATCCCTGGCGAAAATGAAGCCCACGGCTCGGATTATCAACTGCGCACGCGGCGGCATTATCGACGAAGCCGCCCTAGCTCAAGCCCTGCAAGATGGCGTTATCGCCGGAGCCGCGCTAGACGTATACGACAGTGAGCCGCTAGGTGAATCTCCTTTGCGGTCGGTCGGCAAATCTTTGGTATTAACCCCCCACTTAGGCGCTTCTACTGCCGAAGCACAGGTCAACGTTGCCATAGATGTCGCCGAGCAAATCCGCGATGTGCTGCTCGGCCTGCCCGCTCGCTCAGCCGTTAATATTCCAGGACTGCGCCCCGACGTATTAGAAAAGCTACGACCCTATCTCAGCCTGGCTGAAACCCTGGGTAACTTTGTCGGCCAGCTAGCAGGCGGTCGGATCGAAGAACTCACCATTCGCCTACAGGGTGAACTCGCCCAAAATGACACTAAGCCAATCGTCGTTGCGGCTTTGAAAGGCTTACTCTCCAACGCATTGCAAGAGCGTGTGAACTACGTTAATGCCTCCATTGAAGCTAAAGAGCGCGGCATCCGTGTGATTGAAACCCGCGACACGACTGCCGAAGACTACACCGGTTCGCTATATCTAGCGGCTAAAGGCTCATTAGGTGAGCACTCGGTTACCGGTGTGCTGTTGGGCGGCACCGAAGTCCGCCTTATCGACATGGATAACTTCCCCATCAACGTACCGCCGACGCAGTACATGCTCTTTACCCTGCACCGCGACATGCCGGGCCTTATCGGTAAAATTGGCTCCCTGCTGGGCAGCTTCAACGTCAACATCGCCAGTATGCAAGTCGGTCGTAAAATCGTTAGAGGCGATGCCGTAATGGTGCTCAGCATCGACGATCCGCTGCCCGAAGGCATTCTAAATGAGATTAAAAAGGAGCCTGGAATCAGCGATGCCTATACGGTAGCGCTATAAAAAGGCCATCCGATAGCGCCCCAGCGCCATTAGTGGAAAAACCTGAGGATAAATGTGATAGCGGAGATAAAAATGTCCAGGAAAGCCTGTCCCTGTATATTCAGTTTCCGCCCAGGTGCCGTCTTCTTTTTGAGTGTTCAGCAAGTAACGAGTGCCCGCTTCTATAGCGGCCCTAGCCGTTGAATCCAGGCTCAAAGCAGCGTCAGCGTCGAGTAAGCCCAGCAGTGCCCAGGCCGTCTGTGAAGCCGTGCTCACGCCTTTTCCCTTCAGGCTCGAATCTTTATAGCTCTGGCAGGTTTCACCCCAGCCGCCGTCGCTATTTTGGCAGCCTACTAACCATGCCGCACCCCGTTTAATTGCCCGTTCAGTTGCCCGTTTAGCTGCCCGTTTAGTTGCCTGATGATCGCGCTTTGAATGGGCTAAGGCCAGAGCAGAAAGGGCTCCGCTGGTGCCGTAAAGGTAGTTGACGCCCCATCGGCCAAACCAGCTTCCGTCTGCTTCCTGCTGCTGGAGTAAGTAGCGCAGTCCGTCCGCTGCTCTTTGCGGTGAGATTCCAGGGATATCAGCCGATAAATGGCCCTGCATTTCTAGCACTCGAGCAGTAATGTCGGCAGTGCCAGGATCAATCATGGCCTTAAGGTCGCCGTAGGGAATGGCGTTGAGCCAGTCTTGATCGTTGTCGATGTCAAAAGCGGCCCAGCCACCGGTTTTGCACTGCATGGTGGCAATCCAGTTCACGGCTCGGGCGATCGCGCCCCTTTTCAACGCCTCATCAGGCAAAGTAATATCTTGCAACGCCATCACCACAACGGCAGTATCATCCACATCAGGGTAAAAGCGGTTTTCAAACTCAAAGGCCCAGCCGCCCGGTTCACCCTGAGGATTTTTAACGGCCCAGTCGCCATAGCCGGTAATTTGCTTGCTGAGCAGCCACTCCCCAGCCTGACCGATAGCCGAATTGGCAGCCGCCCCGTCAGAAATACCTGAGTCGGCCAGCGCCCTCAGCGCCAAAGCCGTGTCCCACACGGGAGAAATGCAGGGCTGCACCCAGTAAGTTGTTTCAGTTTCTACGGCAAAGTTATCGATGGCCTGAAGGCCGCGCTGCACGAAGGGATCGTTCAGGCTGTAGTTGAGCGATCGCAATGCCAGCATCGAGTTGAGCATGGCAGGAATAATGCCGCCCCAGTCACCCGAAGCTTCCTGTCGCTCAAGTATCCATTTTTCAGCCCGACGAATGCCTTCTTCGCGAAACGGCACCAGCTTCAGCGACTCCGCCAGCTTAAAGCCTTTGTCCAACCAGAGAAAGGCGTCGCTCCAGTCGCCGTTTTCAGGCAGCGCCCACTGCACATTCTCAAAGCCTTCGGCGTATAGCTCATTGAGGTTAAACGGTGAACTAACGGGGTAAACAGGTTTTTTATCGAAAACAACGAGTAGCGGAACGGTGCTGCCCCTAGCCCAGCTAGAGAGTTCGTAAATGTTGACGGGGAAGGGATGCTCTAGCAGCATGATCCAGGCGGGTAAGGAAGGCAGTCCTTGCCAGTCGTAGCAGCCGATGAGCGCCAGATGAAATTTAGTGAAAATGCGAGTTTTGCTGATTCCACCCTGTTTGAGGATGAAGTCTTTGGCCTGCAATAAAGCGGGATCTGTTGCCGGAGTGCCTAGCAAACGCAGCGCCATGTAGGCTTCTACAGAGGTGCTCAGGTCGCCGCCGTCGCCGTAGAAGAGTTCCCAGCCGCCGTGATTGCGCTGGTGCGATCGCAAATAAGTCTCAACCTTAGCCGCCGGATAGCGGCCTTTAATGCCCCACACCTCATGGAGTAGAACAACCTCAGCGGTAATAGAAACGTTGGACTCTAAATATGTCCACCAGTAGCCTTCGGGCTTTTGAATAGAGAGCAGATGGTTTTGAGCGGTGGCGATCGCGCGGTCGAGCTGAGCAGATATTTCAAACGACATAAACGAGCAATCTCAACTAATTCTTAAAGCGGCAGTTGCTATCGTTTGTTTTATAGCACTAATTAGACGGTTCACTGCTTTTAGGCGGCTCGTAGCCCCAGCGGCTAATAAATGGTTGCCAGTGAGCCTCAACCTGTCGGATAGCGTCCTCTGGAAAAGAATACTGATTTTTTTGGTAGTTCTTTTGAGCGTCTAAATAGTTTTGGAAGAAGGGTTTTGCGGCTTCCCATCCGTTTAATTCAAGCTGAGTGTACACGGTGTAGAGCTGACCCATCGGATCGGCTTCAAAGGTCTCAAACTGAAGTGCTATAAAGTTCTTTTTCGGCAGCTTTTCAGTATCTTCTAATACGGCTTTCATCATTTTAGGATAGCTCTCTAAAACAATGTCTTGAATGGGCACCTGTGCGAAAGGCTGGAGGGCTAGCTCTGGGAACAGCTTGCGATAAAAGTTAAGGGTGGACTGATAGACGACGTAAGGATTGCGGTAAATGTGAATGAATTTGGCGTTGGGCCACATCTCATGAAGCTGTTGTACTCGGGCGGTATACACCGGGTTTTTGGTTAAGAGCTGTCTACCAGGGTTTTGAATCTGTAGTTTTTTATAAAGGTATTTTGTGGTCTGCTGCCAGCGTTCAATTTCCGACGGGTCGCAGCCTTCAAAGAAAATGCCTGCGTTGAAGTGTTTGGCAAAATGCTGGGGGAAATAAATGCCGTGATAGTAAGAGAGCATTTGCATACTGGCCAGGGCAATCTCGTCTTCTTGAGGAGAGTCTGGATTGACCGCAACTCGGTCGATAAATCGATCTTTTGGCAGGGCGCGTTCTAAGACAGGCCGCAGCAGCTTGCCCAGGGTGAGAAAGTCCCAGGGGAGGCCAGTTGCTAGCGGAGAAATGTAGGCGAACTGGGGCGATCGCGTCAGCAAATTGTGCAAAAACGTAGTGCCGCTCCGCCAGTGCCCGACAATAAAAATCGGAGCCGTCTGCTCACTCGATGAATCGGGCGAAAGGGTTGTGCGCGCTACCTGACAGCGCTCGTAAGTAGAAAAGGGCCAGCGCAAAAAGGCAGCGGCCAAAATAATGGAAAGCTGAATCGGATAGCGACCCGTGCCGTTGCGAACAAGCAGCGTTATCAAGGTGCGCAAATCGCTGCCCATCAGAGGATGCAGCATTCGAGGAGTCGGCGTCATGCTTTGGTACGATGAAAAGCTTAAACTCTAGCTTACCGTCATAAATATCCTCTCTCATGAGCGTTAGCTATGAAACTTGACCAGAGGAATACGCTAGCAAGCTGCTGTGAATTTAATTGCTTTTCTATTTCAATTTTCCTGGCGGGCAGTGGCGATCGCCCTCATCACTGGCCTCGTCAGCGGCGGCTGTAGTGCGGGCCTGATCGCGCTCATTAGCCAAACGATTACCCAAGATGCGTCGCCAACTAGAGCAATCACGGTTCTTTTCATCAGCTTGGGCCTGGTTTCGCTGTTCACCGCTGCGCTCTCTCGCATTTTGCTCGTGCGATTTTCTCAGGCGGCTGTGCTGAGCCTGCAAGTTCGCCTCAGTCGTCAAATTTTAGCCACTGAGCTGAAAACCTTGGAAGGCTTGGGACTGCCGCGTTTGCTGGTGGTGCTGACGGAGGATATTCAGGCGATCGCCACCGCCGCCGGCATTGTCCCTGTTATCGTTATCAACATCGCTAGTGCGGCCACCTGCATGGTTTATATTGCATGGCTTTCGTGGCAGGTGCTGGCCCTGGTATTTGTGCTCACGCTAGTCGCCTCGGTAAGCTGCCGGTGGTTTTTAGTGCAGGGGCAAAAGGGGTTGAACGCAGCCCGCGAGCAGCAAGACAAGCTGTTTCAGCACTTTCGCACCCTGGTTGATGGCGTTAAAGAGCTGAAGCTGCAATACTTCGGGCGAGCAGACTTTTTGCAGCGGGATCTGGAGCTAACGGCCCGTCGGGTAAAACGCTCTAATACGCTAGGACTTAGCCTATACGCCATACTCGATAGCTGGGGCCGGTTTATTTACTTTTTTGCCGTGGGCCTGATTCTATTTGCCCTGCCTCGCTGGATAGGCATCAGCTCTGAGACTCGGTTTACGTACGTGCTCACCTTTACCTATTTGCTAGGGCCGATGGAAAGCCTGGTGAATAAGCTGCCCTTCTTGAGTCGGGCTAGCATTGCGCTGAACAAAATTGAGCGGTTGGGGTTAAGCCTGAATAAGGACTTGGCAGCGATCGCGCCACCGCCACCCTCAGCCCACCATCCTCGGTTAGAGCTTCAGGGAGTTACTCATACTTATAGATTAGATAAGGAATCTATAGATAAGGAATCTATAGATGAATGGCGCTGACTTAAGAATGTTTCATAGGTAGAAAAATGGCCAAGAGTCGCTCGAATCAA
>PPFU01088163.1_pt1 | contig 11002 bp, 11 predicted proteins | sample 1535991 | NCBI WGS metagenome assembly PPFU01 (sample SAMN04901290, study PRJNA319586) | Hypolithon metagenome, whole genome shotgun sequencing project. | isolation source: Antarctic Hypolithon | place: Antarctica: Miers Valley | collected 2014 | reverse complement strand
TAGGTGTCTTTTAGGCTAGCTGCAAAAGCTCAGATGCAACTCCAGAGGGCTGTTACAGGGACACCCATTGATGATCCAGATACCATTGGCCGACTGCTTTGATCCCTTCTCGATCTGAGTGTCGAGGGGTAAAGCCTAATAGGTTTCTGATCTTGGATGTGTCGAACGAACGGTCTTTGGTATAAAAAGCAAGCCTTCTGCGATAGATCGGCGGTTCGATGCCGAGCGGACGAAAAACCAGTTCACATAGGTCTGCTAAGGCGAATAGGGGCGGGCCTGGTAGGGAAAGAAATTTAGCGGGTACTGAATACTGCTCGCTGATGAGCGACACCATCTTTCTAAAGGTAATGGCTCGTTCGTTGCCACAAATGAACGTTTCTCCGACCGCTTTGGGGTGCGTTGCGGTGATGAGCAGGCAGTCGGTCAAATCGTCTACATGGATGAAGTGCAGTAAGTTGCTGCCGTTGCCGATGGCAGGCACCCAGCCTTTGCTAACCATTTTGTAGACTTTGAGCAGGCGCTTATCTCCCGGCCCGTAGATGACAGCAGGCCGGACGATGGTGAAGGATAAGCCGCTTTCTGCCGCGAATTCTTTGATCCATCGCTCGCCTTCTAGCTTGGTCTGCTGGTAAATATCGCCGGGATCGGTACGATACGTTTCATCAGCAGGTGGGTCTTCAATATGGCCGTGAATGCCAATCGTTGAGACATGTACGAAGTGCTGAAAATTAGGCTGCTTGAGTGCAGCTTTAGCGAGTAATTGGGTACTTAGAACATGGACGTTGTAGTAGCCTGAGTCGGGAGATTTGGCTTCGCGGAATGGCGTGACCATATGAAAAATATGTGTGACCCCGGCCATGGCCTGATCGATCAGGGCTTCGTCGAAGACATCTCCCTTGAACCATTCGATGGGCAGATCTGCAAATTTCTGAGTGTTTGAGGTGGGACGAGCGATCGCGACGACCTCAACCCCTTGCTCAACGAGCTTGCGCGTCAATACGGTTCCCGTAAAGCCAGTTGCGCCAGTGATCAAAACGCGACTATCTGGGGGTAGCTGCGTGCTTGTCTTCGCAGCGTCTGAATGAACGGTAAGCGAGTTGGGCGTTGAGTCAACCATAAGAAGTTGCTTCCTGTTTGGTAGGGTAAAGTAGAACCGTGAGGTGAGCGCTAAGACGTTTGGCCAAGGCGTTTGGGAAACCCCTAGCTCGCAGAAGCGCCATAGGGATATGAAGCTAGCCTAGTCTGATCAGGGACTGATTTTGGACAAATTTCCAGAGGGAGAGCGATTGTCCGTAGTTCTGGATCAAGGGGTGGGGCGATCGCAAGATCTGCTTCAGACTTTCTCCCGGCTTTGCCTCATCGAGCTGACCCTGAGTTAAAAAACCAAAGCTACCCGCTCGACTGACTTCATTGGGCAGCGGCAGCGGATCGCTCCCCGGTAGCTGAGGTCGCTGCTGAAAGTAATCAGGCAGCGGCCAAAACCTGGGTCTACCGCCGTTATCTCCAGTAAACAGCGGAAAACGAGCCGCCTGTAGCTGTGACTCTACTAGCTTGCCCCGCTTTCCGATCCATTTCCCCACGCCCCAGGGTAAAACGGGCAGTCCGTCGGCTAGGGCGACCTGAGATAGCGTGTCTGCTAAACTTAGCCCTTCCTCGATAGCGGCTTCAGTGATCAGCGCTAAGACTTCAATCCCCTCCTGAGTGACGACCTGACGCCCCGCTGTGACTAGGAGTGAATGCCCTGCTGAATGGTTTACCCAAAGTGAATAAGCCTCTTTTGTAGGACAAATTTCCCAATCTGGTAGCTGCTGGTTGAGCTGCTGCTGGCTAACCAAACTGGCGAAAGCCTCGACGCCGCTGACTTCTGCGAGCAGTAAGGCCCCTGTCACGGGTTGCGCTAGCTGAAGCCGACGACTTTGAGCGCGAAAATTTTCTAAGGCGGTATCTAGAAACTGCTCTAGATCAAAGCAGGAATGTAGATGAACGTGGGCATCTACTAACAGATGAGTTTGGTCATACTGCAAAGTCATAACTGAAGGTGCGAAGCAAAAAGGATAATCAGTCTAAGGCTTACGAGTTTTGGGAACGAGGCTTAGCAGCGCCGGTTTTGGAGCCCACTTTAAAGATTCGCAACCCAGCGAAGAGGCAAGCTGCATAGATCAGCTCTGCGCCGATAAAGACCAGATGGCTAGAATCCCACAGCCCGCGTGAGTGATGAACGGATGGAAAAATTGCGAAAGGCAGTTGAAATGTCTGATTGCTTAAGGGCCATAGAAGTGGCAAGCCGCTGCCACCACTGGTCAGTAGATCCAGCAATATGTGCGAGCCGTAGAGCCCGAATGTAAGCGTAAAGAGTGTTCTATAGCTAGGCTGATGGCCTGATCGATGGCCTGATTGTCGATAACGATGAACTATCCAGGCCAAAAGGCTGCTGACAAGCAGCGCTGCAACCAAGCTGTGGGATGGCCCGCGATGAAATCGTATGCCTGTCAGAAGCTGCGGTACAAAATCTAGATCAGGGATATTCGACACCAATATGCCGTAGAGGGCAGCAAGGGGCGTCATTGGCCAGAGCTTACTGCGGAAAGTGCGAGCTTTAACAAAAGGCAGATGGGTCAGGGCATAGCCCGAAACTGAGTGAGCGATAGGGGAAGGCACGGCGATGGACTCTCGATAATGATTTCAAGACGGGTCAGATAGCATAAGAGGCTACTGTCAGGGGAGCTTACACTGGGCAGGGAGGGGATGCGGGAGAGGTCTCCGGCGATCGCTGGGGCTCAGACTGCGGCTGCATCCGCCACTGGTTAAATCTCTGCTGAACCTGCTGAACTTCGGCGCTTTGCCGGTCTGGGCTCCAGCCTAGGGACTCGCTCATGATTTGACCGCATAGTTGCAATACCTCATCGCCCGGATGTCCGACAGCACCAAGCTCGGTACGCCGAAAAATCATGTCGCCTAAGGTCTGAGGCATCGTACTTTTTAAGTTATACCTGACTTCTGCGGCTACAACATTGGGGGCTGACCCGTTAGGTTTATTTGCTGGGCTGCATTCTAACTGTTTAAGAACCTCTGGGTATGCAGAGCCGTAGTTGTATACGAGCTGTCGGATTGCCTGAGCCGGAATCGTTGGTGCATGTGCATGGGTTGCGGTATCTAATAATGTCTGAAACTGTTCAATATGGCCGCCATACAGGGGTTCGCGGTGAGACGTGGAAGGGGGAAACGCGCCGCGATTCTTTTTGGGAGGAGCGAAGCCAGCGCGGAAGACCCAATCGACAGCTCTACGCGCTAGGTCGAGGGCTGTTGTGTACTTTACGCCAGTGACCGACAAAAGACCTTCCAGGCCGTCACTGCGATGGTCTTTCAACTGGAAGTGCTTGGTCAGATTGACCTCTCCGGATTTTGAGGCAGTCCCCAGGCTGGGCAGTAAGCCGGTATGCACCCATTGAACATCGTGGGTAGTCAGATTGAAGCTGGGATAGGCTTGGTTGATATCTGTTAAAAAGCTCTCAATTTCCGATGCTTTCGCAGTGGGTGGTTTTACTCGTCCGGTGTCTTGTCCATACCAGGTGCCGATGAGGGAGCAGCCTCGCCAGGGGGCAATGAAGAAGAGCCGACTGCCAGGGGCTCGGCTGGTGATCCCTACGGCATAGTTTAGCTGGGGGCCGAAGAGAGGACGGGTGACCAGGTTCATGGCTTTCGCCAGCGGCCCGTGGGTGAGGGCATCTGTCGCGGTGGCGATGAGCTGGCTAATCCAGGGGCCGCTGGCGTTGATGACTGCTTTGGCTTGAATAGTGAAGCGATCGCCCGTTAGCTGATCTTCGGCGGTGGTCGCTGTGATCCGATCACCCGCTTTCACAAAGCCAACAGCGCGAACGTAGTTAGCTACCTGCGCGCCGCGCTGAGCAGCAGACTGGAGAAAAGCTAGAATAAGCTGCTCTGAGTTGTAAACCTGAGCGTCATGAAAAAGCGCTGCGCCCGTGAGTCCGTCGGTAGGGAGATCGGGTAGCTTTTCAAGACAGGCTTGTTTCGAGAGGATTTGGCCTTTGGGAATGTGCTTTTGAGGGTCGGTGAGAGTGAGATTGCGATCGCAGCTAATCCAGTCGTTCATTTTCAGCGCGACAGCCATCGCCTCTTTGCCCTTGAGGCTATGACCATAGGTCGGCACCAGCACTGGCATCGGATGAACCAAATGAGGTGCGATCCGCATCAGCGCTTGGCGCGCTCGTATCGACTGTCGCATCCGCTGAAAATCAGCGGTTTGAAGGTATCGCAGTCCGCCATGAATGACTTTCAAGCTGTTAGCTGAGGTGCCAGAGGCAAAGTCAGACTGCTCTATCAAGGCGACCGAAAGCCCTCTGAGGGCTGCTTCCCAAGCCACGCAGGCACCGTGAATACCGCCACCAATTACTAATAGGTCAAATGACCGATTGGATAGGGCTTCTAGGTCTCTCTGCATACTGCTCACTGTGTCTCTTCGATAAAAACCTGAAAATCTTGCCGGGTCGTCGGCTTTCCTAATTTTATAGCTAACTTATTAAAACCGCCGGTAGCTCGCCGTCAAGCCAGTTATACAGAGCGTTGAGCTTTGTTGAGAAAGCCTCGTAGGTATGAGACCTGGAAATATATTCCTGCGCCACTTCCCCTAATTTACCCCGTAGCTCAGGCTGGCTAATAAGATGCAAAATTTCTCTGGCGAAAGCAGCCGCATTGGGCTCAGCTAGATGGGCTATTTCGCTGTTGAGCACCTGGGTATGCGTTGTGAGGTTGGTTGCTAAGAGTGCTTTGCCACTATCTAGGTACGAATAGAGCTTCATAGGTGTATTATTACCCTGAATGCGAGGCGACACGACAATATCGGCTTGGTCTAGATATTGCTTCAAATTTGCAATGGGACGCGGGCCAATGAAATGGATGTTCGAGCTGGCCTGGTAATGGCGAACTTGAGCCTCATACTTTCTAATGTCGCTGGCGCTGCCTCCGATGGCGACTAGCTGGGCTGTAGGCGCTGTACGCAAAACTTCGGCGAAGCTTTCTAGCAGTAAGTCAATGCCCTGATACCCCTCTAAGTTGCCGACATACATCAGTAGGACGCCTTTGACGCCGAACCAAGCTCTCAGGTCTTCCGTCGGAAATTCTGTCGAGTCTTCTGTCTGGTTTTCTAGAACGGGTGCTGGTAACAGATTGGGTACAGCAGATTTTGCTTCAGTAAATGTCTTCATGAGCGGCGCAGGTGATTTCCAGTAAGTGACAGTAGGGCAGGTAAACTGTAAAGCCAGCGGGTGCGGGGCTAGCTACGGCTGTAGTTGAGCAATGAGATATCGGGAATGACAGCGACTTTGTTCGGTCTATACTGCTCAATCTCCGTTGCCAAAGCTTGGCAGACCGGAATCACTGCTTTAGCATTACGGACGGCGAGCCCTTCGCAGGTCTGGAGTATCTTCCTTAAGAACCGGATCTGAGGATACTTATCGAGCAGCTGCTGCACCAGAGAAGAATCCATATCGTAGACATAGGGAATGCCCCATAGCTTTTTGATCGCGAGCGCGATGAAAACCGCCTCTTCTCCGGCATGAATCAGATCGTAGCGATTGCCTTTGACAAGCCTGATCGCTTTCACCAGTAAAAACAGATCGCAAATGACCTTCTTTACAGAAAAGCCAGGGCAAATATTTCGGACGATCCCAAGCGCTGGGGTGCGGTAGATCTGAATATTGGGGTACGCTACGTCGCTGCCTTCTGGAAAGGTGATCACATCTACCTGTTCCCCGCGTTCAGACAGTACTCTGAGCACCAGATCTACGTCGATAGGGGTGCCTCTTACCGTGTAAAAAGGATGCGGTGCCAACATTAGAATTTTCATACAGATACCATACTCAGTGTATTTACTCAAACACCCTACTTCATTTATAAGCGATGTCAGTACAACAACGGTTGCAAAAAATACGGAGTTCACGTAATGTTCACCCTTGTCGTCTGTCGATGAAGTTTGCGAAGCCGTTTCTACAGAGGATAGGGTCGGCCCAGTCGGTATCCTTGGGCATAGCGAATGCCCTGCTGCTGAACGAAATGAGGTGCGTCCGCATCAGCGCTTGGCGCGCTCGTATCGACTGAAAGCCCTCTGAGGGTTGCTTCCCAGGCCACACAGGCACCGTGAATACCGCCGCCAATCATTAATAGATCAAATGACCGATTGGATAAGGCTTCTAGGTCTCTCTGCGTACCACTCACTGTGGCTCTTCGATAAAAACCTGAAAATCTTGCCGGGTTGTTGGCTTTTGTTGAGCTTGTGGCTAGCTTATAAAGCCGCTGGTAGCTCGCTGTCAATCCAGTCGTACAGAGCGTTGAGCTTTGCTGAGAAAGCCTCATAGGTGTGGGCGCGGGAAATGTAGTCCGGGGCTGCTTTCCCTAAGCTATCCCGCAATTCAGGCTGATGGATAAGATGCAAAATTCCTTCGGCAAAAGCCGCCACGTCAGGATCAGCTAGCTGGGCTATTTGGCTGTTGAGCACCTGGGTATGGGTGGTTAGATTGGTCGCTAGGAGAGCTTTGCCGCTATCTAAATAGGAATAGAGCTTCATGGGCGTATTGTTACCCTGAATGCGAGGCGAAACCACAATATCGGCTTGATCTAGATATTGTTTTAAGTTGGCGACGGGGCGAGGGCCAATGAAATGGATGTTTGAGCTGGCCTGATGATGGCGAACTTGGGCTCCATACTTCTGAATGTCGCTGTCACTGCCGCCGATGGCAACAAGATGGGCCGTAGGCGCTGTCTGCAAAACCTGGGTAAAGCTTTCGATCAATAAATCAATGCCTTGATACCCCTCCAGATTACCGACATACATTAGCAGTATGCCTTGGATTTTGAACCAAGCTTTCAGGTCTTCTGTTGGCAGGTCTTCTGTCGGCAGGTCTTCTGAGGTTTCTAGGCAGTGTTCTTGAACAGGCTCCGGAAGCACTGGCGGCTTCGTCTCATAAGATGCTTCAATCGGTGTTTTCATAAGCGGTGCACAGGCGAATCTTAGCAGATAACAATAGCGGTAGGGCCGCGAGCGGAAACGGGATAGCGGCTAATTGCGGCTGTAGTTGAGCAGCGAAATATCGGGGATGACAACGACTTTGTTAGGTTCATACGGCTCAATCTCAGTCTTCAGGGCTTGACAAACTGCGATCACTGCCTTGGCATTGCGGACAGCCAGCCCCTCACAGCTCTGAAGTAATTTTCTGGAGAAGTGGAGCTGAGGATATTTGTCCATCAGTTGCTGCACGAGTGAAGAGTCCATGTCGTAAACATAGGGAATACCCAAGAGCTTTTTGATCAAGAGCGCTATGAAAACAGCCTCTTCCCCAGCGTGAATCAGGTCGTATTGATTGCTTTTGGCGAGCTTAATAGCCTGCACGAGCAAAAACAGATCGCAGATGACTTTCTTTAGCGAAAATCCGGGACGAATATTTTTAACGATTCCCAAGGCTGGCGTTCGATAGATCTTGACGTTGGCATACTTGACATCGCTGCCTTCTGGAAAGGTGATAACATCTACCCGTTCACCGCGTTCGGACAGTACCTTGAGCACCAGATCTACGGCAATTGGGGTGCCTCTTGCTTTGTAGAAGGGATGCGGTGCCAACATCAAAATATTCATACCGGTAATCGCGCGTTTACTGAGACAGCCTGCCTCCTTTATAAGCGATGCTAGTGGGATAACGGTTGTAAAACTCGCTGAGTTTATGCAATGTTCATCCTCCCCATCGATCGATCAAGCTTGTAAAGAATTCTTTACAGTGGCTGGGGGCGTCCTGTCTGGTATCCCTGGGCATAGTCAATGCCCTGCTGCCGAACAGCTTCTAGACTGGCCTGAGATTCGATGCCTTTGGCGATCGCCTGCACAGAGTGACGCTGCATTGTTTTACGAAGAGCCTCCCAAGGCCGCCCGCCAAGCCGGAGGACCTTGAGCGTAGCCGGGGCGATTTTGACATAGTCGATAGGCAACTGGGCAATCAGGTCGGCTGTAGCGCGGCTGACTGTCGCATCGTCGTCTAGGGTGACTTGGCAGCCGAGGGCATGAAGCGCTTGCATGAGCTGGCGGGTAGGTTCTGTTGAAGCCAGCGCGGTCGTTGCCGAAATTTCAAAGCAGAACAACTGGGGTGGCAAGTTGGCCTTAGCAAGTTGGCTCTGCACAAATTTCACTAGACTTGTATCCTCGACGCTGTCTTGGGAGAGATTGATGGCGTACAGCGGGTCGCTGCTGCTCTCATCTGCGGTCTGGGTATCCGAAAGCCGTCGGCCTTTGGACTTGATTGTTTCAAATAAGTGGCTAATGACCCATCGGTCAATCGCGCGCATCAGACCGTATCGCTGTGCCGTGGGTAAAAAGCTGCTAGGGAGGGCGCAGTCATCCCGACCACTGCGCAATCGTAGCAGTAGCTCTTTTTGCCCTGAAGGTTGCCCCGAAGCCCGATCAACCGAGGGGAATCGAGAGAGTTCATCTACCGCTGTCTGGACAAGGGAAACAACCGGCTGCTGATAGAGGGCAAACTGATCGGTTTCAAAGCCTTGGGTGATTTGCCTTAACCAGTAGTGGCGGCCCTGATGCTGCTGGTCTTGATAGGATTGAATGCCGTCTTTTAGGACTTTCTTAGTCAGAAAGAAGGGGCTGGCTAAGGTGCTGATCAGCAGCTCGCGGCGGCAGCTTTCGGGCAGGTTTAGCTGGCGCTGAGGGCCATGGCGTAATCGATGAAGCGCTAGCTTGCGGATATCGTTAGCCAGGTAGGCGGGGACTGCTAGCGGCCTCTTCCAGGGCTGGGTTCCTAACAGGCGAATGTGAAAACGGCTGAGTCCAACGCAGCGAAACAAGGGAACAAGGTAGTCTTTGCGCAGTCGAACATTGGGAATATGGTGGTGAACAACCATGTCAGGGTTGTACCAAACTTCCCAGCCAGCCTGCTGAATGTGAAGAACAGCTTCTAGGTCTTCGCTGGCCAGGCCCGCGCTTTTGCCTTTGTTGTTGAGAAACAAACGCGGGGGGACGGCATCGAGCCAGACCTGTCTGCGAACGACTAGTCCGGCGGCAGGGGGGAGAATCTTTTTAGCGGGTTCGTATCGGTGGGGCTGCTGGCCGCGCTCTATGATCGCTAAGAAGCACCGAATGTCTTCGAGTTCGTCGGGGAGTTCGGTTTCGAACTTGCCGTGAATTTGTGAGCCGAATGCACCGACTTGGGGGCGATCGCGCGCGAACTGATAGGTCTGAGCAATCCAATCATCGGTAGGGACATTGTCATCGTCTAAAAAGGCGATCAGCTCGCCCCGGGCACACTCGACTGCATACTGACGGGCAAACGCTGCGCCCTGCTCGGCGGCAAAGCGGTAGTGGAGGGGACTGTGACTTGGCCAATTGGCCTGGTATTGACGGACAATGGCGGCGGTGTCATCGGTACTACCGTTGTCGCAAACAATGATCTCCCAACGGATCGGGTCTGTGTTTACTTGCGATCGCAGATGATCTAGCAGCAGCGGTAATTTCTCTGCTCCGTTATAGGTAGGAATGGCGACCGTGATATCTACAATAGTTCCGTCTGCATGGGCAGTATTGAATGGGTCGGAGTGTGACATAGCTGTGTGACATCGCTTATTCAGGAAATGCAGGTAGGAAAAGTACATTTCCTGCCTACGAAGGGAGCAGACTGGGAACGGTACTGCTAGCCTTGCTGCTTGAGCGGAGCAGGACAGACAGTTCAGGCTGAGGGCTGGCAGGGAAGTACAGCGCTCATTTTTGGAGACGGCTATATGAAGCTGCCTTACTCTGGAGAGATAGGCACATGTACTGATGGCATTAGGCGCTGATATCTTTCCCTGAGTGAAAATACTGTCACGTATCAATTGCAACATGACATGTTTGAAATAGCAAAGGCTGAGGAATATCTTCAAACACTCTTTACTGTTCGAGGGGATTCTTGATGAGATCAGCGGTTGCCCCGTGGCGCGTCACTCAAGTTTGTCACCGCTGATGATAAAGATGGGATCGACTGAAGCAAAGACCTGACGGTTGCCCCGGGTTTCGAGTCGGTTGACCGTGGGTTGAGCGACTTCGATATTGCGCATGTGGAGGGCTGCAAATGTCTCTGAAGCGGTGTAGAGGGCTTCTAGGTTGTTGGCAGTGACGACGATGCGGCCGTTGAGCGTGAGCTTTTCCCAGGCGGCTTTGAGCGTCGTTTTGAGCGGTGCCCCTTCGATTAGAATGCAGCTAGGCTGACCTTTTATGTAGTTAAGACATTCGGGGGCGCTGCCAGCAATGACCTCGACATTGCTGACACCAAAGCGATCGCTGTTTGTTTTGATCAGTCCGGCGACTTCTTCGTCGCGCTCGACAGCCGTGACTTTGCCTTGCGGACACAGGAGAGCTGCTTCGATAGTGACGGTTCCTGTGCCTGCGCCGATGTCCCAAAGGTGGGCATCCGCTTTGAGCCGTAAATAGCCGATCACGAGCAGGCGGACATCTCGGTTGGTCAGGGGAATGCCCGGTAGCTGCTGGAAGAGTCGATCCGGAATGCCGGGCGTCGCATAGGGCCAAAGTGCAGACATACAAAGAAGGCGGACTGGGTAGGTTGAGCAATGGAATGACAACAAAATCCTAGCAGCGACAACAAGTTAGGGCTTCACCACTAAGAGTGTTTCTAAGCTGGGATCGCTACAGCCCGTGAGCTGTCCGCCAGCGCTGAGAGTGCTTTTTAGGGCGGCGATCGCTTCTGCCGAAATCAGCTCTCCAGGCAGCAATACCGGAATGCCGGGTGGATAAGGACAGATGGTTTCGGCGCAGATTTGCCCGACTGCTTGCGCGGTGGGTATGCGGAGTTTGCGGGCGAAAAAGGCTTGGCGGGGCGGTGTTGCTGAGGTGGTCGGGGGAAGGAGTGGGGGAACTGGGGAATGGGGCAGTGGGAGAATGGGGTGCCGCTGGCAGAGGTGTTTGAATCCGGTGATTAGCTGGGTGATGTCGGTTTCGGTG
>PPFU01035543.1_pt1 | contig 11007 bp, 7 predicted proteins | sample 1535991 | NCBI WGS metagenome assembly PPFU01 (sample SAMN04901290, study PRJNA319586) | Hypolithon metagenome, whole genome shotgun sequencing project. | isolation source: Antarctic Hypolithon | place: Antarctica: Miers Valley | collected 2014 | reverse complement strand
CGGCACGACCAACCCGGCATGGGAGGCAGATGTGAACCCCGACGACCAGGCCGAGCTGCTCGAGCTCCGCACGCAGATCACCTTCCTCGAGGAGGAGATCACGATGCTCCGCCGGCGGCTGGAGGACTCGCCATCCCGCCTCCGCGGCGTCGAGGAGCGGCTGCTGGAGACGAAATCGCAGCTGTCGGGCGCCATGGCGCAGAACGCGCGCCTCGCCGACACCCTGCGCGAGGCGAAGGAGCAGATCGTCTCCCTCAAGGAGCAGGTCGAGAAGCTCGCCGCCCCGCCGTCCGGCTACGGCGTCTTCCTGGGCGCCGGTCCTGGTGACACGGCGGAGATCTTCGCGCAGGGGCGCAAGCTGCGGGTCAACCTCTCGCCCGACGTCGAGGCCGAGCAGCTGGTCCTCGGCCAGGAGGTCGTCCTCAACGAGGCCCTCAACATCGTCGAGGCCGCCTCGTTCGAGATCATCGGCGAGGTGATGAGGCTCAAGGAGAAGATCGACGACGAGCGGCTGCTGGTGGTCGGGCGCACCGACGACGAGCAGGTCGTCCGCATGTCCGAGCCCCTGAAGGCGCAGGCGATCCGCGCGGGGGACTCGCTGCTGGTCGAGCCGCGCAGCGGGTACGCACTGGAGCGCCTGCCGCGCTCGGAGGTCGAGGAGCTCGTCCTCGAAGAGGTGCCCGACATCGACTACACCGACATCGGCGGGCTCGGCCCGCAGATCGAGATGATCCAGGACGCCGTCGAGCTGCCGTTCCTCCACGCCGACCTGTTCGTCGAGCACGAGCTGCGTCCGCCGAAGGGCATCCTGCTGTACGGCCCTCCCGGCTGCGGGAAAACGATGATCGCCAAGGCGGTCGCGAACTCGCTCGCCAAGCGGGTGGCGGAGAAGGAGGGCCGCGCCGACGCGCGGAGCTATTTCCTCAACATCAAGGGCCCCGAGCTGCTCAACAAGTACGTCGGCGAGACCGAGCGGCAGATCCGCCTCATCTTCCAGCGCGCCCGCGAGAAGGTCGAGGAGGGCTTCCCGGTCATCGTGTTCTTCGACGAGATGGACTCGATCTTTCGGACCCGCGGGTCCGGGGTCTCCTCCGACGTGGAGACCACCATCGTCCCGCAGCTGCTCAGCGAGATCGACGGCGTCGAGACCCTGAAGGATGTCATCGTCATCGGCGCATCCAACCGCGAGGACATGATCGACCCGGCGATCCTGCGCCCCGGGCGCCTCGACGTGAAGATCAAGATCGAACGCCCCGACGAGATCGCCGCCCGCGAGATCTTCGGCATCTACCTGCACGCCGGGCTGCCGCTTCACCCGGACCTGGTGAAGGAGCACGGCGACGAGCAGGCCGCCGTCGAGGCCATGGTCGCCGAGACCTGCGCGCGCATGTACGCCGAGGAGGAGACCAACCGGTTCCTCGAGGTCACCTATGCCAACGGCGACAAGGAGATCCTGTACTTCAAGGACTTCAACTCCGGCGCCATGATCGAGAACGTTGTCGCGCGCGCCAAGAAGATGGCGATCAAGCGCTACCTCGACGAGGGCCAGAAGGGCATCAAGGCCGAGGACCTCTATCAGGCGATCCGGGACGAGTTCAAGGAGAACGAGGACCTCCCGAACACCACAAACCCGGACGACTGGGCGCGGATCTCAGGCAAGAAGGGCGAGCGGATCGTCTACGTCCGCACGCTCATCTCCGACGGCACGGAGCCCGGCAAGTCGATCGAGAGCGTCAACACCGGTCAGTACCTCTAGCTGCGGCTTCGCCCGATCGTTGCGTGTGGGCGAGATTTCGCCCACGACCAACGATGGGCGGGGTAGGCCGGCCACCTCGTGTGGGTGCCGGTGGTGGGACATACGATCGATGCGGCGCCGCTGCACCAGGCAGGACGCCGACGCGAGGACGAGCACGTGGCGATCACCAAGTACATGGGCACCGAGACCGAGTTCGGGATCTCGGTCATCGGGCGACCGGACTTCAACCCCGTCCTGGCATCGTCCCTGGTGGTCAACGCCTATGCGGCTGAAGGCCGGTCGCGCCCGCGGTGGGACTACGACGAGGAGAACCCGCTCCGCGACGCCCGCGGCTTCACGCAGCCGGGCGCGCACGCGCCGCCCGAGGACGACATCGGCCTGGCCAACTCGATCCTCACCAACGGCGCCCGCTTCTACGTCGACCACGCGCACCCCGAGTACGCCTCGCCCGAGGTCTCCAACCCCTACGACGCGGTCGTGTGGGACAAGGCGGGGGAGCGGATCCTCGAGACCGCCGCCGCCCGGGCCGCGGATCTGCTGCCCGGACAGGACCCCGCGCATCCCGGGCGGATCCTCATCACGAAGAACAACACCGACGGCAAGGGCGCTGCCTACGGGATGCACGAGAACTACATCGTCGACCGGACGACGCCGTTCGGCGAGCTGGTCCGGCAGATCACGCCGTTCTTCATCTCGCGGCAGATCATGGTTGGGGCCGGACGCATCGGCAACGAGTTCGACCTCGACGACGTGCCTTACCAGATCAGCCAGCGCGCGGACTTCTTCGAGGTCGAGGTGGGCCTCGAGACGACGCTGAAGCGGCCGATCGTCAACACCCGCGACGAGCCGCACGCCGACCCCGACCGCTTCCGCCGCCTCCACGTGATCATCGGCGACGCGAACATGTCGGAGATCTGCACCTACCTGAAGGTCGGCTCGACCGCCCTGGTGCTGTCCATGCTCGAGGACGGGTTCCTGCCCGACCCGCCGATGGTGAACCAGCCGGTGTCCACGTTGCACACCGTCTCCCACGACCTCACCTGCGCGAAGCCGGTCGCCCTCAGCGACGGGTCGAAGGCCTCGCCGATCGAGCTGCAGTGGCACTACCACGACCTCGCGTCGAAGTACTGCGAGGACGGGCGGGGGCCTGCGTGGGGGCCCGACGTGCTCGCGGTCTGGGAGCGCGTCCTCACCACGCTCGAGGACGACCCGCTCCGCCTCGACGGGGTCGTCGACTGGGTGACCAAGCACCAGCTGCTGTCGCGCTACGTCGAGCGTGACGCCCTGGCCTGGGACGCGGACAAGCTGAAGCTCATCGACGTCCAGTACCACGACGTCCGCCAGGACAAGGGCCTGTACAACCGGCTCGTCGCCGCCGGGCGCTTCGAGCGGCTGGTGCGCGAGGACGAGGTCGCGGACGCCGTCGCGCACCCGCCGGAGGACACCCGCGCCTACTTCAGGGGGCGCTGCCTTGAGAAGTTCCGCGACCAGGTGGCCGCGGCCGGGTGGGACTCGATCATCTTCGACACCGGGGCGGACACGCTGCAACGTGTCCCCATGATGGACCCCGGCAAGGGCGGCAAGGCGACGACCGGCGCGCTCATCGACGGAGCCCGGGACGCAGCGGAGCTGCTCGAGGCCCTTGGCCGCTGAGCCTGACCGTCGCTGACCGCCCCCGAACTGAACCATCGACTTCTCCCTCGGGGGGCTCTAGACTCCCCCCAGCAGCGTCTCTCGTAGCCGATCAGTGCCGTGGTGGCTCGCCCCGGCGCCCCATGGCGAGGTGGTGGAGGCGTGAAGGGAATCGCGCATGAGTGTTCACGGTGGGGACCGGGGCTGGGCCGGTGACGACGCAGAGGTGTCCGAACCCGTCGATCTCGGCATCGAGGGCATCACCGATGCCGTGGAGGTCGGCCGGGGCGGCTTCGGCTCGGTGTACCGTGCCCGGCAGGCGGTGTACGACCGGGTGGTGGCCGTCAAAGTGCTCTCCGCCAGCGGCCTGACGCAGGAGGCCCAACGCCGGTTCGTGCAGGAGATCCGGGCCATGGGGGCGCTGGGGGATCACCCCCACATCGTCAACGTGAACAGCAGCGGCCGGACCGACACGGGGCAGCTCTACATCGTCATGGAGTACATGAGCGGCGGCTCCCTCGCCGAGCGGCTCAACGCCGACGGTCCGCTGCCGTGGCCGACCGTCCTCGACATCGGCGTGAAGCTCTCGGGCGCGCTGCAGCGGGCCCACGAGGCCTCGATCCTGCACCGAGACGTCAAGCCCGAGAACATCCTCGTGTCCGGCTACGGCGAACCGAGCCTGGGCGACTTCGGCATCGCCCGCATCCAGGGCAGTCCCTCCACGACGACCGGCACGATCACCGGCACGCTGGCGCATGCCCCGCCGGAGATCCTCAATGGCGATCGCCCTTCGCCGAGGTCTGACGTCTACTCGCTGGCCTCCAGCCTGTACGCCCTGCTCGAGGGGCGGGCTCCCTTCGTGTCGGCGACCGACGAGTCGCTGCACCCGCTGATCGTGCGCGTGCTCACCCAGGCGATGCCGGCCGTGCGGGCGCAGGACGTGCCCAAGGAGCTCAGCGACGTCCTGGCCAGAGCCCTGGCGAAGGACCCCGACGAGCGCACGCCCTCGGCGCGGACGCTGGGGGAGCAGCTGCAGCAGGTCCAGGTCGCGCTGGGCTTGCCGGTCACCGTCATGCGGGTCGGTGCCGTGGCGGCCCGCGCCGGCGTCCGTCTGCTCATCAGCAACACCTCCGATCGCGTCGCCGCGTCGGAGTCCTCGTCCGAGGTCGTTCCTCCGACGCTGCTGCCCGTTCCCTCGGCGCCGCACGAGGAGCCCGCGAAGTCCCTTGGGGGCGCTTCCCTCGAGGGGGCTTCCCTTGAGGAGGTTTCGACCACGCCGGCGGAAGCGGTGCAGGACGGTTCAGCCGACCTGCCTTCCTCAGTCACGCCCTCGGAGGAGGAGGCGTCAGCAAGAGCGGTGTCCGAGCCGGCTGCCGGTCCCATGGCAACGGTGCTGCCCGAGAGGGCAAGCGAGTGGGTCGCGGACGCCACGTCCACGGTGGACTATCGCCGCAGCCCGCCCGTCGTGGAACCTGCGGTGGTCGAGGACCATCGTGGCCGGCGCGGCGCGCTCGTCGTCGCGGCGGGCCTCTTCGTCGTCGGCCTCGCCATGAGCATGCTCCAGGTTCGCGGACCGCAGGAGGACCGGCTGGTGGGCTTCCTCGGTGCCCTCGGGGGCGAGCCCGGCAGCACGGCGGACGCTGAGGAGGGTCCTGCGGAAGTGCCGGAAGCGGCGGCGGTGCCCGACGCCGCCGAGGCAGCGGGTGCCCCCGAGGCACCGGATGCCGGCGAGGAGCTCGCTGCCGCGGAGCCGGCGTCGGTAACCGAGGAACCCGAGCCGCGGAGGGTTGCTGCGACCCTCACGGGAGCGGAGGCCTTCAACGAAGCACAGCGGTTCCACCACCGACGCGCGCTGATTCTTGCCGCACCGGCGTCATCCGACGAGGCGCCAGCGGTGGCAGAGGGTGACGGCGGGACGCCGGGCGCTGGCGGGTCCGGCACGACCGCAGCGTCGACCAGCCCCTCCGCGGTCACGACCTCGAGGACCACGACCGCCGCTACCACGACCACGAAGCCGCCCGCGCCGACGGGTGGAACCCAGAGCACCGCGGGCACGACGTCGGGAGGAACGTCAACGGGGACGGCGCCGACGTCCTCAGGGACGACGTCGGGGGGGACGACATCCACGGGCACGACCTCGGGAGGCACCACCTCGACCGAGACGACCTCCGGCGGTCGGACGGTCGACAACAGCAGCGGCGATACGCCCCTCGGAGGGGCTTTCGAGGGACCCGCCACAGATCCGGATCCGTAGAGGCGTAGACGACAACCGCTGCGGCGGTGGGACGGGAGAAGTGGGTCATGGGGGGATATGCATGGAGGCGCCTTGCCCTGATCGCGCTGTGCTGCACGGCCTTGCTGGCCGGGGGGCTGCAGCCGGTGGCCGCCGACGACGCGCCCGCGGATGCTGGGAAGGCCCAGGACAAGGGCCCGGAAGGCGGGGCACCGGTCGGGCCGAGCGAGCCGTCCGCGCGAGCCCCGGGCGCTGACGCACGCGAGTTCGCCGAGGCGCACGAAGGGGTCGCCTGCTGGAACGACCCCATCGACGACACGCGGCGCGACCACGACGACGTCGCGGAAGCCTTCCCACGCGCCGACATCTCGCTGCACTGCGGCGCCTACGACGACGGTGGCCTGACGGTGGCCGTGAGCGTCGAGGATCCGACCGACCCCTTCAGCGACGACAACTGGCAAAGCCGCTCCACGCTTGCGGACTGGTACTTCGACACCACCGGGGATGGCCGCTGGAACTTCAACGCAGAGCTCCGCTTCGACCCTGCGACCGCTGCCCTCGTCGTCCGCATGTTCGTGCCGGACGGTCAGGGCGGCTTCACACCGCACCCCTGCGAGGACGTCATCGGCGACTTCACGGAGGACCTGTACATCATCTCACTCGAGGGTGACTGCCTCGGCAACCCTGCCGCGGTCCGCGTGCAGGTCCTGTTCCAGTACGACTCGAACCGTCAGCAGCCGGACGCCAACCTTGCGCCGGTCTACCGGGATCGGGCACCCGATGTCGGCTTCGACGGCCCCTTGAGCCTGGAGGACGAGCCCGAGCAACCCACGGACTGCTCGACGGCCGTCCTCCTCGAGGATGGGCAGCCAGATGTCGTCGACGTCACCAGGGTGCATGCCGGCGGTGCCCGGACCAGCCCGATCCAGCAGGCGGTCACCATGTCGCGAGCCAGCTGGTGCAGCCAGTCGGCGCGGTGGGTGGTGCTGGCCCGAGGGGACGCGTTCCCCGACGCGCTGGCCGGGAGCAGCCTCGGATTCGGTGGTCCGGTGCTGTTCACCCACTCCCCTTCATCGGCACCCGCGGGGGCTGACCCCAACCGCCTCGCCCCGGAGACACGAGCGGAGATCCAACGTGTGCTGCCCCGGGACGACAACAGGATCGTGTACATCCTCGGCGGTGCCAGCGCGCTTTCCGGCTCCCTCGAGGCGGAGATCACCGCGCTGGGCTACGAGCCTCGACGCCTCTCCGGGGGCGCACGTGAGGACACCGCAGCTGTCGTGGGGCTCGAGGCGAGAAGGCTCTACAAGTCGCTGAGTGTGTTCAACCCATCGGTCTACCCCGACCCCGGCGGTGTGCTGCTCGCCACGCGCTCGAACTGGCCTGATGCCGTCGCCGCGGGTGCCATGGCGTCCTACTGGGGGATGCCGGTGCTGCTGACCGGGAAGGACGACCTCCACCAGGCCACGAGAGAGGCCATCCAGTCCGTGCTCCCGCGCCTGGTCTACGTGGTGGGCGGGCAGGGGGTGATCTCCCAAGGCGTGCAGGAGCAGGCGGCCGAAGCGGGACGCGTGCGCACCGTCCGGCTGGCGGGGCCCACCCGCACCGAGACGGCCATCGATGTCAGCAGGGAGCAGCGACGGCTCATCCTTGAAGAGCAGCTCTCACGGCGCGTCACGGAGGTCATCCGACCGGACCTCGCGGTCGCGATCAACCTGTGGCGGGAGCCGGACGGGTTCGCCCACGTCCTGTCTGCCGCGACCATCATGGGAAGGTACCCCAGCGTGGTGCTCCCCGTCGCCGGCTCCAGGGACGGTGCCGCCGACTTCATCACCGACAGCACGACGCGGTTCGTCTGTGACATCCTCACGCCGCTCGGGCAGCGCATCGACGTCGTCGTGGCCGGAGGGACCGACCTCATCGCCGGCGGCATGGACGAACGCCTCGGTGACCTCATGAACCGGCGACCCTGCTGAGGTCGCGTCAGCCGCCGCCGTCCTCTGCGGTCGGGTCGTCGCCAACGCCCTCCGGGCCGATCGGGTCGGGAGCGCCCGGCTCACCGGGGACCGGCTGCTCCTCCTCGCCCTCGATGGTGGTCGACGGCTCGGCGTCCTCGCAGCCGGTGAGCAGCGCGGCACCGAGCATGGCGCTGACGGTCAGCAGGCGGAGACGGGGGAAGCGGGAGTGCACGGAGGACCTCGGATCGCACAGGGGATGGGCGGCAAGAGGCGTTCCCGGCAGGGGCGCCGGCTACACTCGGCACTCGTGCAGCAGACAGCTCGGAGGAACGCATGAGCGACGGTGGACAGGTTCGCAAGAAGCGCTCCAAGCAGGATGGGGAGCAGGAGGTCGAGACCACCGAGACCGCCGAGGCCGTCGACACCTCCGACGTGGACGACCTGCTCGACGAGATCGACTCCGTCCTCGAGGAGAACGCCGAGGAGTTCGTGAAGAACTACGTGCAGAAGGGCGGACAATAGTCAACGGGTCCGCCAACTTCGGCTCCAGGGTCGGTTGCCAACCCTCCTTGTTCCGGCGACCTCGACCAATGGCGACCGCGAGTTCGTGCCGGCGCAGCGTGCCGCAGAGAGCATCATGGAGCTACCGCGGAGCGACGTGGACGAGCATCTGGAGTTCCTGCCGTGTCGGCGTCGCGCGCGGCGCCGGTGGCGGTTGCTCCGAGAGGCCAGACATCGAGCGCGTCCGGCGCGCTGAGGCACACCGGACACTCGCTCGCTGCGGCGGCCTCATGCCCACGGCGGCCGCAGTAGAACCAGCGCTCACATTGCGCGCACCAGCCCCAGAACTCGGTCGGTGACGTCGGCATGGTTGGTCCTGTTCCCGAGCGAAGCGGAGCAAGAGATTCGAAGCCGTCACGCGCGAGGACGGAAGTGACCGTCCCCGCACGTGATGGGGTGTTTCCGAGCCGCAGCTAGTTCTGCGAGATGGTGACGTCACGCTGATCGGTCTCGCAGACGGTCCGCGTGTCACCTGAGCGGTCCACAGCCCTGCCGAGCACCGCGACGGGACCGACCCGCACGCCGCAGATCTGCGCGGCCAGCTGCGCGGCGACGCCGATGTTCACGTCCTCGAGGATGGTGATGTTGCCGACATTGACGTTGACGAGGCCGTCTTGCTGAACCTGGGCGCTGGCCGGCGCGGCCAAGGCGAACAGGAGCGCCATGGTGGCGAGCATGGACGCGATGGTCGTGCGGGGGGTGCTTGCCGTGATCTGTTGCATGGTGCCTCCAAGGGTGAGCCGTCATCGGTGGGGAGACGGTGGGTTCGACGAGCCGCTCGGCCCGCCGGGGTCGTGGCGCTACAGGGGATAAGCAGCTCGAACCGGTCGTATGACGTGGGATCGCGAAGATTCTCGAAATCCACATCGACGGCGGTCAGCGCTGCCGTCTCTGCAACCGGTTGCGACCATGGATCGACGAGGAAGTAGCATTGCCAGTCGGTGGGGCGACAGGAGATGCGTGTGGGAGCTGGGGAGCTGGCCGACCGGCAGCTCGTCGCCGAGTTGAGCGAACTCCCCTCGCTCATCCGCCGCGTCATCGCGGCGCGGACCCGTGATGCCCACGTCGTCGACGATCTGGTACAGGAGACGCTCACCCGCGTCATGACCGCGCAGACACGGCTGGATGACACCGCCCTAGCCCCGTACGCCGTCGTGGTTGCGCGCAACCTGGTGAACGCGCACTGGCAGGGCGATGCACGTGAAAAGAGACACGCGCACCGGTTGATCGAGCTCGATGACGCTCCCCGACCCGAGGATGGGCTGCTGCAGCGCGAGGACGGCCGAGCGGTGACATCTGCGCTGGCGCAGCTGTCGGAGGAGGAGCGGCAGACACTCCTCGCCCATGAGATCGAAGGGGAGACCACCTCCGATCTGGCGACACGGACTGGGTCGACGGCCGGCGCCGTGGCGGCGCAGCTCCACCGAACCCGCGCGAAGCTCCGGGTCGAGTACCTGCTCGCCCTGGAGGGGGCGAGCTTGCCCACCCCCCGGTGTCGGCCGGTCCTGCTTGCGCTCTCCGGTGGCGACCGCCGGCGCCAGCGCGAGCTCGACGCCGCCGGTCACCTGATCGACTGCCCCAGCTGCTCCCAGCTGAGCGGACCGCTGCTCGATCGACTGGCGACTCCTGCCGATGGTGACGAGGCGCTCATCGCCATCCAGACGGACCGGGATGTCGTGCTGGCACGCCAGCGCGGCAGGGAGATCGCGGCGCAGGTCGAGTTCCCGGCGACCGACCTCACCCTCATCGCAACCGCGATCTCGGAGATCGCGCGCAACGTGGTCCGCTTCGCCGACCACGGTCAGCTCCGCATCCGAGTCGTCGAGGAGCCCGCGCGACGCGGAGTGCTGGTGACCTGCCGAGACATCGGTCCGGGCATCGCCGATGTGGAGCGGGCGCTGGGAGACGGGTACAGCACCTACGGGGGGATGGGGCTCGGCCTGCCGGGTTCACGCCGCCTGATGGATGAGTTCCACATCGCATCTGAGCTGGGCAAAGGCACGACGATCACGATGGCGAAGTGGCGTCATGCCTGATCTGCGCCCGCACCGCAGGCAGCCGCCGTCGCGAGACTCGACACACCAGGTATCGACGAAGAGGATGAGGCAGATGGAGCAGTCCGACCAGTCGCCGTCGAGCGCACCCGCCCCCGAGTACCAGCAGCTGCTCCCCGAGCTCGTGGCCCACCTGCGGGAGAACCGCACCGAACTGCGACAGGAGTGGGCCAACCGCATCACCGATGCCTCGTTGCTGTCGTCGATGACGCCGCAGGAGATCTTCTCAGAGGCGACGTCGGTCTACGACAACTATGTGGAGGTCCTCGAGACCGGCAGCGTCGAGGCGTTGCAGCACTACGCCCAGGACCTCTCGGAGCGGATCATCCCCCGGGGCGTGGAGACCCACGAGGTGGTGGGGATCGTGCTGCTGCTGCGCGACGTCCTGGCGCGGTCGCTGTTCGAGAAGTACCACACGAACTTCCCGCTGCTCAACCACATCCTCGACGCTTACGAGCCGGCCGCCAACCGCATCGCCAACACCGTCGCGGTCAGCTTCGTGCAGGAACGCGAGCGGGTGATCCGCCAGCAGCAGGACGCCATCCGGGAGCTGTCCACACCGGTCCTGCAGGTGCGCGAGCGCCTGCTCATCCTGCCGATCATCGGTGTGCTCGACACCCAGCGGGCCAAGCAGCTCACCCACCAGCTCCTGACCGGCATCCGAACCCATCGCGCGAAGGTCGTGGTGGTCGACATCACCGGTGTCCCCGACGTCGACGTCGCCGTGGCGAACCACCTCGTCCAGACGGTTGACGCCTCGCGGCTCATGGGCGCCGGGGTCATCATCACCGGGTTGTCGTCGGAGATCGCCCA
>PPFU01059894.1_pt1 | contig 11013 bp, 6 predicted proteins | sample 1535991 | NCBI WGS metagenome assembly PPFU01 (sample SAMN04901290, study PRJNA319586) | Hypolithon metagenome, whole genome shotgun sequencing project. | isolation source: Antarctic Hypolithon | place: Antarctica: Miers Valley | collected 2014 | reverse complement strand
GCCCGTACTGCCGGCCTGGTCGACACATGTGTCCGAGAGGTCCCACCCCGGAAAGCGCGCCCTCAACATGGCTCCCGAAAGCCCCGGTCAGATGGCGAACATCGACAAGTCCAACATGGGCGTCCCCGATTTTTCCAAGCAGATCGCAACCCGGGACAGCATCATCGACGGCGCGCGCAGCGTGCTGATCGGCGATATGCGGTTCACGGCGTTCGACATGTCCCTGGCGCCCGAGGTCCTGCCGAACTTCAACGACCTCGTTTCCGACATTCTGGCAAAGGGCGCCGACATCCCGTGGCGTGCGTCGATGCGCATCGAGTCTGGCGGCGTCCATGCCCAGCGGCTGAAGCTGATGTACCTGTCGATCTTCTCCTGGACGAGCCCGACGCACAACAAGCGCCTCAACGAGGCAATCGTTGCCAACCAGGAGATCGACGGCAAGGAGGACGCCGTTGTGCGCTTTCGGATGTCGTTCTCGACATGGGCCCCCGCGAACAGAACCGACGTCCTGAGGCGCAACGCGCAGGTCGTCTCCGGTGCCGTGAAGCGCTGGGGCAATACCAGCGTCGACGGCATCTCGGGAGACCCTCTTGCAACGACCCTCTCGACATGCCCCGGCATCACGACGGCATCGACGGCGCCCGTGGTTTCCGGGCCCCTGCGTGACATCCTGACCATGCTGCCCCTCGCACGGCAGGCTTCGGCCTGGAAGAGCGGCGCGGTGATGTTCCGTACGGCGACGGGCAAGCCATGGGCCTATCAACCGGGCTCATCGCTGCAGACGACATGGGTGACCGCAATCATCGGCACGCCCGGTTCGGGCAAGTCTGTCATGCTGAGCGCAATCATGTTCGCGTCGATCCTGAAAACGAGCGCGTCGAGCGGCGGAAAGGCGATCCTTCCGCGCATCGGCATCATTGACATCGGGCCGGCCTCGACCGGGCTCATCTCGCTCCTGAAGGAAGCCCTTCCGCCTTCCCGGCGTCACCAGGCAGTCTCGCAGAAACTCAAGATGTCGCGCGACCACGCGATCAACGTGTTCGATACGCCGCTCGGCATGCGTAGGCCGCTTCCCTCCCATCGGTCCTTCCTCGTGAACTTCATGTCGATCGTCTGCGGCACCGGCACGGGCGACATCTCGGCGCCGATGCGGGGCCTGATCTCGGCGGCGATCGACCGGGCCTACGCGATGGCGTCAGACGACCAGAACCCGAAGCGATACCAGCGCCAGGATCAGCCGTCCGTCGACCGGGCGCTGGACGAGATCGGTTACGCAGCCGGGCCCGAAACGATCTGGTGGGACGTCGTCGATGTGCTGATGGCGTCGGGGCGCCCCGAGATGGCGGCGATCGCACAGCGCCAGGCCGTCCCCGTGATTTCCGACCTCGTCACCGCCGCGCAGGAAAAGCAGATTTCGAGCCTGTATTCCGACAACGTCGAGGAGACCACCCGGGAGCCGCTCCTCTCGGCCCTCGTCCGGGTGATCTCGGAGGTCGTACGTGACTTCGAGGTCCTGTCGAGCCCGACCCGCTACTCTATCGGAAGCGCCCGCATCGTTTCCCTCGATCTCCAGGAGGTGACCGTAAAGGGAACGACGCCCTTTGCCCTGAAGCAGACGAGCCTGATGTACATGCTGGCCCGCCATGTCCTTACACAGACCTACTTCGTCGACGAGGACGACATCAGGACCGCGGTCGACAGGCAATACCTTCCAGAGATCTACCTCGACATGCACGTCGAGCAGGCGCGCGAGAACCTGCAGACGCCGAAGGTTTTCTGCATGGACGAGTTCCATCGTACCGGAAATCTGCCGGCTATCGTGGATCAGCTCCTCCAGGATGCCCGCGAGGGCCGCAAGTTCAACATCGACATCAAGATCGCAAGCCAGCTGATCGAGGACTTCCCCCAACCCATCATCGACGTCCTGTCGTCCCTGATCGTCTGCAACGTCGGATCGGAAAGCTCCATCGACTACATGGACGAACAATTCCGCCTGACGGAACAGGAGAAGCGCATCCTGCGCTATAACCTGAACGGCCCGTCGTCGAAGGGCGCGCCCTTCTGGGCGTTTTTCCGTACCAAGAGCGAAGGGCAGGTCAGACAGGAACTCCTTCTTACCCTCGGGCCAGCCGAGCTCTGGGCGTTCTCGACGACGGCGCGTGACGTCACCCTGCGGAGGATCCTCTACGATTCCATCGGCCCGAAGCTCGCCCGTCGCGTCCTCGCCGTCCGCTTTCCCGGGGGGTCGGCAGAGGCCGAAATCGACATGCGCATCGCGCGCCTCGAGGAGCGCGGCGCCAATGTCGATGACGCGCAGCGCGGAAACATCATTGTCGAGATCGCCAACGAACTGAAAACGCAGTCCTACATGCTCATCACGAAGGACGCCGCGGCATGAAGGGCGAGCGGGAAGGGGTGTCCGGAATGGACGAGGCACATATCGATACCCGACCGATCCGAGGCCCGCGCAAGCGTCTCGTGCGGGCCTCGTGGCTGTCGTCGGTTTCGTCGGGGGCCATCACGGCGTCGATATTCCTTCTGGGGGCGACGCTCGTCGTGGACGCATCCTCGACCCACGCGGTCGATATCGCAGCCCTCGTGTCCCGGGATCCGCCGGAGCCCGAACCAGAGACCGTCGTCGAGGCCGATACGCACCCCCCTCATGTTATCGAGGCGTTCCGCATTGTCGACGACGCCAGACTTCGACTGTCCGACGGCCCCCGCGCGCCGTCGCCGCGTGACGTGTTCGAGCGCGCGGCGATCGACATGGGGTATGTGCCGGCCGGGGTCGATCCGGGCGATGTCCACGTCCCCGGCGCGCCGTTCGACCCGACGACGGGCCGCCTCATAGAGGGTAAAGCCATGGCCGTGACGGGCGACACCGTCGCGGTCGGTGGCGAGACTCTGGCGCTGCGCGGCGCGGAAGCCCCCGGACCGGACATATCCTGCACCAGCGCAGACGGCACGCCTTACGATTGCGCGGCATGGTCGCTTGAGGGCCTGGGCCATGTCGTCGCCGGTCAGGACGTCTCCTGCCTGGTGGCGGACGAGGCTTCGGATGGTGTCCCGGCTTCGGGGTGGTGCAATCTGCCCGTGACTCTCGGCGGAACGCGTGACCTTGCACAGGTTCTCGTGCGGGCCGGCATCGTCATGGCAGGCCGGTCGTCGCCGGGACTGCCGGCCTATGCCGACGATGAGGAAGGCGCTCGGTCGCGAGCCCTGGGCCTCTGGTCCGGCGCCATCTCCCTCAGGGACAACTGACCGGGCGTGAGCCCCCATGTATCGCCACTGGAGACCGACATGCGCGCAGCCGCAACGGCCATCGCCGCCGTCATCATTGCCGCGGGTGGCATCCCCGCCGGCGCGGCCCCGGAACGGGACGAAGCCATTCAGGCGGAACCCGGCCTTGCGCAGTCCATGGGCATATCTCCCGACGATATCGGGACGGCCGGATCATCTCCTGACGGCGGCCTGTCCTGGGAGAATATCCTTATCCATGATCTAGAGGTCCTTGAACTACAGGGTGTTACGGTAACATCTTCACGCTTGACGACGACAATGGAGAACGCGATCGTATACGGCGACACTCTCACCGCGTCGGGGATCGTCATGACATCGACGCCCGGCGATGGCATGTCGGGAGGCGTTGTCTCGATCGACGCTGCCCGTTCGAAGGGCCCTCTTCATCTCGAGATGATCTTGCCTGGCGCCGAGGGTCCCTGCATTCCGTCCAGGCCCGCCATGGGCGCCGAGACGACTCTCGAGCTGCGCGGCGTGACGATGCGGCCGCCGAGGGAAGTTCTCCCGGGCGAAGGGGGCCTCCCCGTGTCGGCGCCGGAATCCATCGCTGCATCATCGGCGACGTTCGTCATGTTGCCCGACGACCGCGGCTGCATCGCCATCCACGACGCCAGCGTCACGGGCGTCGCCGCCAGGGGAGACGGCGGAGCCACCGCGACGCTCGCCTCCGCTCGTGTTGCGTCAGACGGCGCCGGCGCCGTGACCCTGGAGGCCGCAAAGGCGCGCATCCTGTCGCCGATGGGGATCGAGGTTGCCGGATTCGACAAGGGGCGGGCGGAGGGCCATATTTCCGAGGGTGTCATGAACGGCTCCCCAAGCGGCATCCCCGGGCCGTCAGCCCTCCTGCAGGCTGCACTGGGAGCGCCGGCATCGCTCCTGGCGTCTGTGGAAGGCCTTCGCTTCTCGATCGGGCTATTCATTCCAGACACGCCTCTTTCCGAAGGCCGACCCGCACCGTCGTCGATCACGGGCGATGCTGCGCTCGATATGGCCTCCACCGCGTCGACCCTGAAGCTCGGGGCCGACGCGCGCCTCGACGGACTGGCAAACATGATTGTCGAGGCCGCTTTCGACATATCGTCTTCGGGGTCGCTCGATGCTCTTGCATCGGTGATGGGGGACCGGCCCGAAGCGGTAGCCGCTTCCAGGCTGAGCCTCGTCGACGCCACCCTGTCCTACGAAGACCGCGGCGCGAACCGCATCTCGCGCACCGCGACCGGCGCAGATATTGCGGACTGGGTCGACATCTTTGCGTCGGCGTTGCCCATGGCACCCGAGGAAATCGTAGCCCCCGTGACGTCCTGGATCAGGTCTGCGATCGCCGACGGCGGTTCGGTCCGCTTCGCCCCGGAAAGCCCGATCGGCGCCATCGCCATCGGTATCGCCGCCGCCATGCGGCCCGCGTCGCTCAAGGATATGCTCGGGGTGACGACGGGCGAAGCCCTCGTTCGTTGACCACCATGGGTTGCGGTTCACCCCATATGGTGTTCAGGAACCTTCATTCAGTGCCATATGTCGAATTTCTCGAAGAAGATCGTTGAAATGGAAAATCGCATGGCGTAGTTTCGGCAAAACGGCATGACGGAGAAACCATGATGATCGTCGCCCCCGAGCTTCTCGCCGACGTCGAGGGCAAGGTCGAGTCATGGCGCGAGTGTTTCGACATTCGCGATCCGGCCGGCTTCGAGCGCATCGTCGACCTCGTCGCTGCGGTGCGCGGCGACATCTATACAGCGCGCCTGAACCACACTCAGCACGTCTTCAAGTCCGTTGCCAGCGGGCGGCTCAGGCTCTTCGTGCGCGAAGGCATGGCGCGGACCTTTGCCGGCACGCTCGATCTCATGTGTGTCGCCGTTACCTTCGACCGGATTGCCCGCACCGGCATCGCCCGCCTGAAACCCTCCGGGTTCTGGGTCCGCCGCCAGGACGGAAGCCGTGCGCCGGTCATGGCGGCCGCACGTATCGGCAAGGTTTGCGGCATGACCGGCGAGGCACTCATGACGGCGTTCACGCCACTCCTTCGGGATGGCGTCCTGCACGTCGTCGAGGATGGCTTCGGCCGTCAGGGGATTTGCGTTGCGGCGGGCGTGTCGGACGAGAGCGCAGTGCGGCGATACCTGACCGCCTGAGCGTTTATCGTCACCGATAATAGGGCACTTCTACGCCCAACACCGCATATCTGTCCGTTTTCCTACCACCTGTCATCCAGCAGGTCCCCATTCCTGTCGACCTGTACCCCGCTGCGGGACCGGCCTTCCCGCCGCTGGTCGTCGACGATTCCCCAGCCCTCCAGGATCACCCCCGATGACCCCCGGGGTCTCGGCATGACATCGTATACCGGCTCCCGCACGGGTGTCGCATCCGCATTGTGAAGCGCCGGCGGCCATGGCATCCCCGACGTCATCCGGTCATCCCTGTATCCATTCGCGCCAATCAGCCCCGCGTCGAACGCCATCTCGAGTATGTCTCCAGCGACCGGAGCCGCGTCGCTTCCACCGGCCATGCGACCCGGAAGGGGGCCTGCGTCATCCCGGCCAAGCCAGACGCCCAACGCTACATGCGGCGTCATCCCTATGAACCACGCATCCCGATGGCCCTGTGTCGTCCCCGTCTTGCCGACGAAGGTAACGGGATGATCCCCGAGCGCGGCGCTCGCCGTGCCGCGAACGACGACCCCCCTCAGCATGCCCACAAGATCCCGGGCATCTCCCGCAGACGAGATCGGCCCTTTGCCGGTGACGATCGGCAGCAACGCCGTCCGTCCGTCCACGCCCTCGATCTCCTCGACAGCGCGGGGCCGCCTCGGGATGGCGTCATTCACGATCCCGGCATAGCCTGCCACAAGATCGAGGAGCGTCGTCTCGGTCGCCCCGAGCGACGAAGGAAGAACGCGGCGCATTCCGCCCGGCGGATAGACGCCCGCCGCCTCCGCCATGCTTGCCATCGCCCCGATGCCGATCGTGTCCGCAATCCAGGCAGCCGCAAGATTCGAGCTGCGCTCCAGCGCCATGAACATCGGCATGGGGCGCGTCTCGCTCAGATCGTAGTTCCGTGGGCGCCAGGATACCCCGTTCGACCAGTAGGTCCGTTCCGAGTTCTGGACCGCCGACGATGGCAGGAACCCCGCGTCGATCGCGGCCAGCCAGAGGAATGGCTTGATCGCTGATCCGGGCTGGCGCAGCGCCCGTGTCCTGTCGAACGATGTCAGCCCGCGATCCACACCGCCCACGCTCGCGAGCAGGTCGCCGGTGCGTGGGTCCATCACGACAACCGCGCCCTGCACCATGGATGGCAGGTGAACTTCGGCCTCTCCGGACGGAGAGACGGGCAGGGCGGGCACGACGTCCCCGGGTTCCGGCGACCAACCCGTGTTCAGTCCGGTCAACTTCACGTCCCGAGCAACACCCCACGCCGTCAGGACGTCCCATCCATCGTCGTCCCGAGACAGAAGAAGCGTGCTGCGATAGGGGGACCCGGCCGGCATGTCGATCTCAAGACGCGCGGGCAGTTTCGCCCCATCCGATCCCGCAAGCGCCGAGAGCGCCGCAAGATCCGTGGCGGACAAGCGGCGAGGCGCGATCCTCGGAAGGGGCGCGGTGGCCTCTGCCAGGACGTCCTCCGCTATTTCCTGCCAGCCGGGCTCAATGGTGAGCGTCGCCCGTCCGCGCCCGGGCAAGCCCGTGCGCGAGGCGAGGTCGGCTTCCGCCGCGGACGTCGCCCAGGTTCCGGCCACATCCCCCGCCGGATCGGGGACAGCCACCACAGGCTCGGCCTTCGCCGTCTCTACGTCCTCCGCGTCCGCCCAGCCCTCCTGCGCCATGATGTCCAGGATCGCGTTCCTGCGAGCCTTGACCCGCTCGGGATGGAGTGCTGGATCGTAGCGGGACGGACCCTTCAGCATCGCGGCCAGCGTCGCCGACTCCGCGAGGCTCACCTCATCCCAGGACTTGCCAAACCAGGTGCGTGCAGCCGGCATGATCCCCGTCGTCCCGCGTCCGAGCCAGGCCGACTGCAGATAGCGACGCAACACTTCGCGCCGCCCAAGGCGCTCCGTTGCCCTGACAGCCAGCATCGCTTCGATGGATTTGCGACCGAGCGACACGTCGCCACCGACGCGCGTGTTCTTCACCATCTGCTGAGCGATCCCCGATCCGCCGCGCAGCCTTCCCCGGAGCGTGTCACGCAAGGCGGAGGAGGTTCCTACCGGGTCGACCCCCATGTGTTCGAGGAAGCGCACGTCCTCGGCGGCGATCACCGCGTTCAGGAGGTGGTCCGGAAGCGCCGAAAGATCGACGGGGACCGGACCGGGCGAGACCGCGCGGCCCATCGGCACTCCTTCGCGATCGACAAGAAATATCTCGTAGCCGGGCCGTGCCGTCTCCGAGACGTCGATCCGGGGCGTGTCAGGAATGCCGTTTCCGACGAAAGGGCTCGAGGCGACGGTTCCCGCGATCCCGGCAAGGAGCGCCGCCACCGAAGCGAGGTCGCTCACTCCGCGCCGATCGTTTCGTAAGGATCGTTTTCCTCGATACGGTCCATCCAGGGGCTTTCGACGTCCCGCTCATCTTTCAGGAACCGCTCGTCACCGCTGGCGGCGATCATTGCGCCCCGCACGAAGTCCGGAACCGTCAGTGCCGGCTCGCTCGCGCTGACGATCCTCTCTATCCGCGCGTGCATCGGCTGAGGAAGCCAGACATACGACTTGCGCCATGAAGCCGTCTTGGCCTTGCGCATCTTCGCCCTGGTCCGGGGCATGCTGGCCCGTGCAGCCCTGTCGGCGAGATCGAGGGCGCTCCGGTCTCCGCTGTCGGCAGCCGCCATGATTGCGGACAGCACGGTACGCGCCGCCGCACTCCGGTTGCCGCGGTCGATCCGGTCGAGAACATCGTTCGCCCCCTCCGTAAGGTAGGTCATGATCGACCTCATGTCCCCCGTTCTCGCAGCCATGCCGTCCTCCGTTTCAACAGATGTGGCCGCCATCATAGGCCATGTTGCGCCAACGGCGCATTAGATATTCGCTCCGCAGCGCCATCCGCGTCACGGTAATTGTGGATGACACTCCGGAAAGGCCTTCCTTCATTGGGCTTTTCGCATGACTTCTGTAGTATGCCGGGAAACGCCGGGGAGAATACGTAGATGGCCGACGGACACGACCACCTGAAGGGTCTCTCGGACGAGCAGATGGCTGCCGCCACATTGACCTCGAACCCCGTGATGATCCTTGCGGGCGCCGGTTCCGGGAAGACGCGCAGCCTCATGGGCCGGGCCGCTCACCTGGTGACGCCCGTCGATGCAGGCGGCCTCGGTGCCGATCCGTCCTCGATCATGATGGTCACCTTCACCAACAAGGCCGCCCGCGAAATGCGGGAACGTATCCTGCCGGTGCTCGAGGCGGCCCGCGACGCCGATCCGAAGATGAGGAAGGGAGAGCCGTGGATCGGTACGTTCCACGGCCTGTCCCTGCGCATCCTGCGCGTCGAGTCCCAGAAGGCGGGGCTGGGCAGGAACTTCTCGATCTTCGACGACAGCGACGCCCGCGCCCTGTCACAGGAGGTCTCGGACAGCCTCGGGCTGGACGCCTTCGACGCCGATCTCTTCTTTCGGGACCTCGAGATTGCCAAGGCACGCCTTCTCTCCCATGATCTGCTCGCGCGCAAGGCTCTCGAGATCCACATGGCGCAGGCCGCTGGCGGAGATATGTCGCGCAACCTGCAGTCCTGGAGTCGTGCGCTTGCCACCTTCCAGACGCCCGATTTCACGCGGGTCTACTCGGCCTATCAGAATGCCCTCCAGGATCAGAATGCCGTCGACTTCTCGGACCTCCTGAACCGCACCACGACCCTTTTTCGCGACAACCCGGACGTCCGCAACTCCTGGCGGTCGACCTTCCGGCACTTCATGGTCGACGAGACGCAGGACATGAACCGCGCCCAGATCGCATGGCTTGACATGCTGACCGATGGCGGGCGCGAGATGGCCGTACCTGATGGCGCGCTCGACAACGAGAACTCTGACGCGTCCGAAGGCCTGCATGCGATCAACACTTACCGTATTCGCCGCTTTCCCCGCCCGACCGTGGCCTTCGTGGGAGACGACGACCAGTCGATCTATGCGTTTCGCGGCTCGGAAGTCGCCGTCATGCGCTCGCTGGAAGATCGCTATCCCGGCATGGAGCGCCGTTACCTGTCGACGTCCTACCGTTGCCAGCCGTCCATCCTGTCGGTGGTCAACACGCTCATCTCGCGCAACGTGGACCGCTATGGGAAAACCCTCGTCCCGGCCGACCCCGACCGGCATGCGCGGCGCGTCCACATCGAGGAGCACGTCAGCCCGAACGACGAGATCAGGCGGATCGTCGCGGACGCGAACGCCCACATTACCGATGGCCGCGATCCCAAGGAATTTGCCGTCCTCGTGCGTACCCGCGATCTCGTGAAGGCTGTCGCCAGGGACCTGCGCGCCCATGGACTCCCGGTAAGCGAAGGCAAGGCGTCCGACATCCGCAAGTCCGCCGAGGTCAGGGACGCCATGGCGTTCGCGGGCTTCATCTGCAACCCGGACGCCGAAACCCTTCTGCGGCGTATCATCAACAAGCCGTCCCGCGGCATGGGTCCGACTTCCACGGGGCGCGTCGGGGCCAACGCGCGAATCAAGGGGACCTCGTTCCTCGACGAGCTCCGCTCCATCGTGAACGGCCGTATCGACCTGCCCGGGGATGCCGAGCCCTACAAGCCCGCCTTCGTACGCTCCGTCCGCCAGTTCGGCCAGACCGTCTCGGATCTGCGATCGTCCGTGAACAAAACCGCGAATGCCGGCGAGGCGATCACCGAAATCCTGAACGCGGTACACTACCTTCCCGACATGAAGGCCCAGGCCCTCAAGAGCGCCGGCGTCAAGGGGGACGGCCTTGAGGACCTGCCGCCCGCGCAATTTCTTGCAGCCCTTCTGCGCCGCATGTCTTCCGATCCGAAGTCGGCCAGAGAAATTGCGGCGCTCGACGGGGAAGGCCTGGCCGACCGGGCCGGGCAGTCCCTCTCGGAGGCTGCGCGACGCATCGGCAACCTGTCGATCCTCATCGAGCAGGCATCCCGTTTCGAGACGCTCACTGCGTTCATGCAGGAGGCAATGCTCGAGATGGACCAGCAGACCGCGCAGGCCGGTATCCAGGTCATGACGGTACACGCATCGAAAGGTCTCGAGTTCGACGTGGTGCGGCTGCCTTTCTGGATTGACGGGGTGTTCCCCCACAGCAGGGGCATCGAGGCAGGCGCGACCGGCATCGAGGAGGAGCGACGCCTTGCTCTCGTTGCGATCACCAGGGCGCGCGAGGACGTGCGCATCTCGCGATCGTGGAAGCTCTTCGACGCCCCGTTCATCCGCCAGCGCGACAGCCGGCCGTCCCGCTTCATCGAGGATATCCGCCGGGGCTACGCGAGTGACTTCCATCTCACGTCGGTCCGATCCGCGCATGACGCCTGCTACAGGGTCGGCCCCGTCGCGAAGCCGGAACCTGCAGCTCCGCCCATGGAAATCGGCATGGAAGATCGCCCGTTCGCCGTGGATCCGCTCCGCGAAAACGAGGAAATCGCCCGCATGCTGGACGAGAACGAAGAGATGTTCATCTGAACGTCGACAGGGAGACTGAGCCGATGAACGAGGAAGATCGCGTGGAGCAGGACGCCGACGAGGGTGGGCTGGCAGGTTTTCTGAAGA